>ERZ795053.7000-NODE-7000-length-10997-cov-5.930360_pt1 | contig 10997 bp, 9 predicted proteins | sample MGYA00375137_ERZ795053 | MGnify/ENA primary metagenome ERZ795053 (study PRJEB30182, sample SAMN05720284) | activated sludge metagenome | isolation source: Anaerobic digester | place: Hong Kong | collected 2014-12-17 ... | reverse complement strand
GTGAGCAAGGCGATCCATGAAGGCAACCTGGTTGCCGCCTCCGTGCTCAGTGGTAACCGTAACTTTGAAGGGCGTGTCAGTCCCGATGCGCGGGCTAACTTCCTGGCCTCGCCGCCACTCGTTGTCGCCTATGCACTGGCCGGTACCGTCAATATTGATCTGAGCACCGAACCGATTGGGTATGATCCCAATGGCCAGCCGGTCTATCTCACAGATATCTGGCCCTCGCAAGAAGAGGTGCAGAGCGCAATCCGCCGCAGCCTCAAGCCCGAGATGTATCGCGAACAGTACGCCAATGTCTTTGACGGTAACGAAGAGTTTAATCAGATTCCGGTGGCCGGTGGAGAACTCTTCAATTGGGATGAGCATAGCACCTATATCAAACGACCTCCTTTCTTTGATATCGATCGTGAGGTTCCGCCGGTGCAACCGATTGTTGGTGCTCGTGTGTTGGCTGTCATGCCGGATAGCACCACGACCGATCACATTAGCCCTGCCGGCAACATTGCGAAAGATAGTCCGGCTGGGCGTTATCTCGAGCAGCACGGTGTGCCCCGTTCTGAATGGAACAGCTATGGGAGCCGCCGCGGCAACCATGAAGTAATGATGCGCGGCACCTTTGCCAACATTCGCATCAAGAATCAGATGCTCGATGGCGAAGAAGGGGGGGATACCGTCTACATTCCCTCCATGGAGAAGATGTCGATCTACGACGCCGCCATGAAGTACATTGACGATGGTACTCCCTTGATTGTATTGGCCGGTAAGGAGTACGGCACGGGATCCAGCCGTGATTGGGCGGCCAAGGGCGTACAGTTGCAGGGCGTGCGCGCCGTGATTGCCGAAAGCTACGAGCGTATTCATCGCAGCAATCTCGTCGGCATGGGTGTGCTGCCACTGCAGTTCAAAGGCGGCCAAAGTGCGACGAGTTTGGGGCTTAGCGGTTTTGAGACCTTTGATATCCTTGGTTTGACGAACGACATGGTGCCCAATCAAGAGTACACTGTCCGCTCAACATCGCAGAGTGGCGCTGTGACGGAGTTCCAGGTTGTTAGCCGGATCGATACGCCGGTCGAGATCAACTACTATAAGAATGGTGGAATTTTGCAGACCGTTTTGCGCCGCTTGGCGAGTGAGTAACTGTATCGGGATCTTTATTTCAATCGAACATCCCGTGGTGGGTGTTGCCGGATCTAGAAAAGGATAGATAAGCATGAGTGTTGCGATAGCGGAAAAGCCATCCTATGAGTTGAGTAGCTGGGATCTTTCGGAACTGCTCCCCGAACCGACAGAAGCGATCCTCAGTGAACGTTTGGCCGATTTGGAGAAAAAAGTTCAAGACTTTGTTGCTGTGCGTGAGAATCTCAATCCGGAAATGGATCCCGAGATGTTACTCAATATCATGGGGCAATATGAAGACTTGGTGGAAACGATCTTTAAACTGGGTGCTTACGGCAGCCTTTGGTTTTCGGCAGATACGCAGTCATCCGCAGCTTTGACCTATCGCAACCGTCTGCAACAGGTGTCGACCGATGTGCAGAATCGCACGCTCTTTTTTGATCTCTGGTGGAAAGGGTTGGATGATGATGAGGCGAGCGCGCTGCTGCCCAACTCCGAGCACTTTCCCGATCAACGGCATTACCTCGCGGATCTACGGCGCACCAAGCCCTACACCCTCGACGAGAAATCGGAACAACTAATCAACACAAAAGATGCCAATGGCATTGACGCGGTGATGACGCTCTACTCGATGATCACAAATCGCTTCGAATTTACCATTGAAGTCGAGGGCGAAAAGCAGACGCTGACGCGTGACGCTTTGATGGGCTACGCCCAGTCGCGTCAGCCCGAGTTGCGGGCCGCTGCCTATCGGGAACTCTATCGAGTCTACAGCCAAGATGCCAATATCCTGGCGCAGATCTATTCCAATCGCGTGCGCGATTGGTACAACGAACATGTGGTGCTTCGCCATTACAGTTCGCCCATCGCGGTGCGCAATGTCGCCAATGATATTCCGGACGCTGCCGTCGATGCCCTGCTCGAAGTGGCTCGCGAGAATGTCCACATCTTCCAGCGCTATTTCGCGCTAAAGGCAGGCTGGCTGGGCATGGAAAAGCTTCGGCGCTATGACATCTATGCGCCGTTGGCCGCCTCTGACCGCAAAGTCGATTATCAGGACGCCGTGGCGATGGTTCTCGATACTTTCCATCGGTTTCATCCAGAGATTGCTCGCAAAGCACGCCGTGTCTTCGATGAGAATCACATCGACAGCGAGGTACGCAAAGGGAAGCGTGGTGGGGCCTTCTGTGCCACGGTACTGCCCAGCCTCACACCTTGGGTGTTGATGAATTACACTGGCCGCGTGCGGGATGTGGCCACTCTCGCCCATGAATTGGGCCACGCCATCCATAGCATGTCGGCCGAAAAGCATTCGGTGCTCACGCAACATCCAACGTTGCCGCTGGCCGAGACCGCATCCGTGTTTTCCGAAATTCTGTTGACCGAGCGCTTGCTGGCCGAAGAGCAGGATCCGCTGGTCCGGCGCGAACTACTGGCCGCGTCTGTCGATGACATGTACGCAACCGTGATGCGCCAAGCCTACTTCGTTCATTTTGAACGGACCGCACATGCCGCCATTATGGCCAACCGCTCACCGGATGAGTTACACGATCTCTATATGGCCAATCTCCAGGAGCAATTTGGTGATAGCTTAGAGATTGCTCCCGAGTTCAAATATGAGTGGATCAGCATTCCGCACATCTATCAGACACCCTTCTACTGCTACGCCTACAGCTTTGGCCAGTTGCTTGTGCTTTCACTCTATCGCCGCTATCAAGAAGAGGGCGATGCCTTTAAACCCGGTTATATGAAGTTGCTGGCCTACGGTGGTTCTGCCCGACCGGAGCACATTTTGCAGGAAGCGAATATCAACGTGACAGAAAAAGCCTTCTGGCAAGGCGGGTTTGATGTGATTCGCGATATGATTGACGAATTGGCAACACTCGAGGTCTAGTACATGATGGCGTAAATACCACGACAGTAAATAAGCCCAAGTTATTCGAGTGGATAGGGTAGAATCGCTACGGACTTATTTACGCCGGGATTTACTAGTGGGCGACTGTCGGTTGAATAGGCTGACGTTTTCGTTGGGTCATGGGAGTAGTTGTCAACTACCTTGATGGTCAAAGCGCTAAAGACTCTCTTCCCAGAGAGAAAGGGAGCGAACATCACGCATGTTCCTCCCTTTTTTCATTGGCAAAAGCGCTCATTCCTGCTATAATGCACAGACCTCATTAAACCCTCTAGACGGCAACAGTGTGAAACCCGCTAGACGGCAACAGCGTACACAAGTAGTAACAGACTGTATTATCCGTTTGGAAGCAAGAATCAAAGCGATGCGATTTATTGCCGAAAAAGTGTTCCCTCCTGTGGAACCCAAAACTCAATCCTGAAAGGTGGTCGTGGACCATCATACGCAATCGCTCTTTTTAGGATGCGAGTAAAACTTTTTACGAGTAACAGTGAGCAATGAGCGATTCCAGCCTGTTCCGAATTCTATATATGGGCCGAAAAATCGAAATTTTCGACCAACTACAGGCAATTTTCAACGAGCAAAATCAGTTGGCTACCCGCCGTTCTCTATCGGCTTCCAGCAACGGTGTGCACTTACCTGCGACAGTCGAAAACAACAGTGGAATGTCGTGGCCAATCGTTGAATCGGTGATGGCAACCAATCAGAAAAGTGCACTTCAATTGATTCGCTCACACCCCCCTGGGATTGTGCTGGTTGAATTGGATCAAAAGTCGGCAAGCCGTCTGCGCTTTTGCGATGTCGTGCGCTATCGTCTCCCCACAGCGTCGATTTTGGCGGTTTCTACCAAAGAAACCGGCAATGGATTTGCCTTTGACGATGTGCTTCCGTTACCGTTGGTTCCAACCCAAGTGGTGCGGATGATTCGTCGCTTTGGCGCGAGGCGTACGGAACATTTGCTGCACCTTGGCCCCATCTCTCTCAATATGGCAACGCGAACAGTAACGACGCCCAATGGTCGCTACACCATGACCCCAAAACAATGTGCTCTCTTAAAATTGCTAATGAGCGAGTCGGGTGAGGTGGTCGAACGCCGGAGGATTATGGAGACGGTCTGGGAGACCAACTATTTAGAAGATACACGGACACTCGACGTGCATATCCGCTGGCTTCGTGAACGCATCGAACCCAATCCATCCAAGCCGATTTACCTACAGACAGTACGGGGTGTGGGATATCGATTTGAGATCAACAATATCCCAAAGTAACGAGCGTAGGCTGCCTGGCCGTGGATCGCGCTTCGCTTATAAACACAGTTGCTGTACCTATCCCAATGAGCGGCGCGCTTCCACAATATTGGGCAATCGATCAATTTTGGTGAGCACGCGCATTAACTGCACGACATCCTCGATTTCCAAGGTGGCATTGATCAGAGCCAAGTTGTTCTTTTGGCCCGTCAGCGCCTCTACACTAATCATGTTGATGTGCTCATCGGCAACCAATATGGCCACATCCCGCATGAGTCCCGAACGATCATAGGCGCTGATCTGAATCTTGACCGGGTAGGTTTCACTGCGTTCGGTAGCCCACTGCACATCGATGAGGCGTTGAGTATCGCCACGGCGTACGATATTGCTGACATTGGGACAGTCGGTACGATGGATGGTTACGCCGCGCCCCTTGGTCACATAGCCCGTGATTGGGTCACCGGGAATGGGGTTGCAACAGCGTCCCAGTTGGGTGAGTAGCCCTTCAACGCCCTGTACCATTAGCCCACCACTGGTATCGGTGGAGCGAGGGCGTGTGTTGATCAAAATGCCATTTTGTGCAGCCAGACGCTCCTGTTCGCGCCGTTCCTGATCAAAAACCCGCTGGGCGATCTGTTGCGAATTGATATCGCCATAGCCAATGGCGGCGTAGAAATCATCGATCTTGTCAAAATTGAAGAGCTTGGCCAGCCCTTCCACCGTCATGCCGACGGACAGCCGATGCATCTCTTTGTCGAGCATCTGGCGGCCCCGTTGGATATTTTCCTCACGGCCCTGTTTGCGCAACCAGGTACGAATCTTGGTCCGTGCCCGTTGTGTCGTCACATATTCCAGATTGGGGTTGAGCCAATCACGGCTGGGACCACCGCGCTTGGCCGCAATAATCGAGACTTGATCGCCGTTTTTGAGCTTGTAATCCAGCGGCACGAGCCGACCGTTGACATTGGCACCGCGACAACGGTGGCCCAGTTCGGTGTGAATCGAATAGGCAAAGTCAATGGGGGTCGCGTTGGCAGGCATATCAACCACATCGCCCTGGGGCGTAAAGACAAAGACCCGATCTTTGAAGACATCGGTCTTCATGCTGTTCATAAACTCATCGGCATCGGTGACATCCTGGCGCCACTCCATTAACTGGCGTAACCACGAAATTTTGCTCTGAAAATCGGCGTCGTGTTTGGCCTGTTCTTTATATTGCCAGTGGGCCGCAATGCCATATTCGGCAACCTGATGCATCTCCTGGGTGCGGATCTGGACTTCCATGGGGCGTCCGCTGCGGCGACTCAATACAGCTGTGTGCAAGCTGCGATACATATTGTTCTTTGGATTGGCAATATAGTCATCGAATTCGCCGGGAATGGGGCGCCAAAGACTGTGCACAATGCCAAGCGCGGCGTAACACTGGGCTTCGGTCTGTACAATCACACGGAAACCGTAAACATCGTAGATCTGATCGAAATCGACCTCTTTGCGTTTCATTTTGCGCCAGATGCTGTAAATATGTTTTGTCCGTGCTGAAATTTCAGCGGAGATGCCGGCTTTGGCCATCTCCCGTTCTAGTTCCGCCTTGATGCGAATTACCCATTTATCACGCTCAGACGCTTTTTGCTGAATGGCCTTGGCAATGTCACGGTAGCTGGTCGGTTCCAGGTAGCGGAAACTTAAATCCTCCAACTCCGACTTGATCTTCCAGATGCCAAGGCGATTGGCCAGGGGTGCAAAGATTTCCAACGTCTCCCGCGCAATACGACGGCGCTTGTGCTCTTTTTGTCCGTTGAGGGTACGCATATTGTGCAGGCGGTCGGCCAGTTTAATCAGCACGACACGGATATCTTCCACCATCGCCAAGAACATTTTGCGCAGGGATTCTGCCTTGGGTGCAGACATGGTGTCGCGGGTCGTGCCCAGATCTTTGATTCGTTTCAGCTTGGTGACCCCATCGACCAGCATGGCCACGATATCGCCAAACTCTTCCTGAATATAATCAATCGTGAACTCAGAATCTTCCGCCACATCGTGTAACAGACCGGCTGCCAGCGTGTTGACATCCATGCGCATTTCAACCAAAATCTTTGTGACGGCGAGGGGATGGGTGATATAGGGCTCGCCGCTCTGGCGATTTTGGGCGCGGTGGGCATAGCTGGCCAAGACATAGGCCCGCAGCAGCATCTCATAATCTTGGCGGGGAAAGTTGGGCGGTAAGGCTTGGATGAGCTGGTCCAGCGCCAGCTGTTCTTCGCGTGTGGGATCAATCTGAATCGTGCCTTCGCCTTCGATTGCCGGCAGGGCTTTAATTTTCTTTAGGGCAAGGGCGACCGGTTCCAATGGAATTGGCGCAGGCGTATTGGGATCGATGCGCGGTTTGGATGGGAGCGGTAGCCGAGAGGTATGGCCATTTGAGGGGCTAATGGGCGGTACCGCTTCGAACTGGTTCTCTTCCCCATTGGTGATTGTCTCAAGCGCTGATTGGTTCCCATCACCATGAAAGCCGTTGCTTCCGGCTGCATCATCCTCTCGCGCGTCTTGTGCCACAGTGCTCCCGTTGTGACTGCCCGCAGCCACCTCTTCTGTAATTATGCCGTCAACCTGTGCATGTTGTTCGGCAGAATCCGTGGCCGCAACCATTTCACCGGATGGCTCTGTTGTGGACCTCTCACCGTTGCCAAGATCCCTGGCCGGCTCCGTATTTTCTGGACCAGGATGATCTGTCTCTAAACGTGTTGTGGCGAAACGGCTAACCTGGGATTTCGCGGCCATAATCACATCCTTATCGAACTGCCCACACAACGTACCACTGACGAGGCACCGAGAACGAAGAACAGAGCGAATGGATGAAAAGGAGGGTACTTCGTTCTCAAGCGACAACGTATATGCTACCACACATGTCCTACTACATTGACTGAATAGTTCATTATAGACGTAATCGTCAAGTTTTGCAATGAGGAGGAAACTCTACTCCAATACGCTTATGTACCGCAGCGACCACAACTGTGGTCAGCAGGGATTATGAGCTCTGGTTGAGAAAGTCGGCCACCAGGCGGTGAATTGCGTTGTGTACCTCTACCTGGTTTGCTGTCGAGCTAGCGGTTGCGAGATCAAACCAGTGGATCCCTTGCATTTTGCGAAACCACGTATACTGGTGGCGCACATAGCGATGGGTTTCGGTTTTGAATTTTTCAATGGCTGCTTCCCATGATAGACGACCCTCTAAAAAGTCGATGATCTCCCGATAACCCAAACTTGTAATCGCCGGCAAAGGAGGATAGTAGCCGGCTGCAAGTAAGCCTTGGGTTTCGGCGACAAGACCGGCTTCCACCATGGCGTCGATACGTGCATCGGTGCGTGCGTAAAGCTCTTCACGGGGCCGATCCAGCCCAATCTGCAAGATGCGATAGGGCGGTGGTGTGCTCCCTTCCAGTGCCACTTTGGATTGTCCGGTGCTCAGAAAGATCTCCAAGGCCCGCAGCACACGGCGTGGGTTCTTGCCGTCGATGACGGCCGCGGTGGTGGGGTCAACCTCCTGTAACCACTGTAAGAGGGCGTCGCGGCCGTGGTGCGCTAGGAACTCTTCCAACTCTACCCGCAATGCTGGGTTGGGTGGTACTTCCGGCAAGCGCAACCCTTCAACCACGGCCCGAATGTAGAGGGCCGTGCCACCAACGAGAAACGGCACGTGGCCGCGCGCGTGGATGGCATCGATCGTGGTATAGGCGTGTCGTTGGTATTCAGCCAGGGAAAAGGATGTATCGGGATCACAAATATCGATCAAATGGTGTGGTACCCGTTGCCGCTCTGCCGGGGTTGCCTTGGCTGTACAAATATCCATACCGCGGTAAATCTGGCGGCTGTCGGCACTGACAACCTCCCCTTGGAAGGTTTCGCACAAGCGTAAGCTCAATGCAGTCTTGCCCACTGCGGTGGGTCCTAGGAGGACGATCACGGGTGGGTTCTCGTCTGGCGGTGCCACAGCTGTTGCGCCGGGATGGGTGATCTGTTCCGTCGTCGGCTGATCCATCGGTATTACCCTGTCACGGCATGACGGAGGTGGTCGACCGCATGGAGATGGCCCTGAGCGTCCATCTGAATGGCGACAAGATCAATGCGCCACGGGCCTTCCCAACCGGTAGCTTGCACATAATGGGCTGCTACTTCACGTAATTTCGCCTGCTTGCGTGGTGATAGCGATTGCCATGCCGTGCCGTAGCGCGTGCCACGGCGCGTCCGCACTTCGACAAGCACCAACCATGTCGCCTCACTCGTGCCCGTGGCATAATCTGGGGCAACCTCGTGGGCCACAATATCGAGTTCACCGACGGCACAGCGCCAGTTGCGCTCGACAATCGTCAACCCGGCGCGCTCCAGTGTTTTCAGCGCAATGGCTTCACCGGCATCGCCGAGTTTACGGCGTGGATCGGGGTGCTGAATCTCCTCTGCACTGCCATTCCGCCCATTGACCTTGAGTGTGGCGTCTGGAATAGCGCGCGCTTGCGCTGTTGGCTTCGATGATCTTGATGATTGGGGGGAGTTGGGTTCAGACATAGCCGTTTTGTTTTGGGGACTAAAAAGCCGCATGCGATATGGGCCAAGCTAGAAGAGTGTCGCTTTTTGTGCAATGGGCGCAAATGAGTGGCGATGGACCGAGCACGGCCCATATCGCGCAATGGCCGCACAATGTCTTGCTGTCCCATAGCCTTTGTGCTCAGGAAAGCCATACTCGGGATACTGTTCGTGCAACGCTGTCAGCAGTGCATCGCGATGGACCTTGGCTAAAATCGACGCTGCTGCCACAGAGACAATGCGTTGATCGGCCTTGGTAAAGGATTGTTGCTCAATTGGGCAAAGCGCTAATCGAACCCAATCGATCAACAAAAAATCAGCGCGCACGGTCAGCGCTGCAATGGCCGCCATCATGGCTTGTTTTGTCGCGGGAGCGATGCCGATCTCGTCGATTTGCGCCGCGTCGACAGCACCAATGCCCCACGCCAATGCCTCTTCTTGAATGGCGGCGGCAAATCTGCAACGCCGCTCTGGAGTGAGCCGCTTGCTATCGTCAACGTGCGCCCACACGCCACTTTGTTCACTCTGCGGGGGAACAATTACCGCCGCTGCAACCACCGGCCCTGCAAGCGCACCTCGCCCCGCTTCATCGATACCGGCGACATGACAGTACCCAGCGCGCCAAAGCTTGCGCTCTTCCATGAGAGTTGGTTTGCTTGTCTGTGATGACACGGTAATAATCACTTCCGCTTTCATCTGTTCTGCAAATCAGTTCACGCCAAAGCGCAAAGAACTGCGTGAACCTGCTTGGCGAGCTTTGCGGTTTGGTGAGAACTTTTCGTCCTTGGCGGTGTCATGTTGCCTGTCTGAACAAAAAGACACTGACAGCTATGCCAGTGCCCTTTATTTCAACACCATCATTTGGATCCGGCCACACTTGAACTGCGGTACTGCTCGCGTGAGGTCCGGTAGCGTCCACTTATGCCTTGAGGAAGCGTTTCTCACGCAAGCGAGCGGCTTTCCCTTGCAGATCGCGGAGATAATAGAGCTGTGCACGGCGAACTTTTGCTTTGCGCAAAACTTCCACTCTTTCGACGCTTTTGCTATAGATGGGGAAGGTACGTTCAACGCCAATTCCATTGGAAGCGGTCCGGCGTACGGTGTATGTCGCGCCGGGCGTTTTGCCTCCGCGCATGCTAATCACAATCCCCTGGAAGATCTGAATACGCTCATTGCGCCCTTCGGTAATGCGCTGGTGGACACGGACGGTGTCGCCCGGATCAATTTCTGGAAAATCGGCAGGCAACTCTGGTTGGAGCGATGCCATCAGTGCGTTTGTCATGATCTATATTCCCATTAATTTCTTTCGCGCGGCTTGCCACGGCCACAACGTGGCTTGGATTTCCCACTTTTGTGCACCAGGTAGCAAGTCGTCACCAATACAATTCTATCTAACAGTTCTATCTACAATGTAAGCGAAATTTTTGCAAAATGGTACCCCATGCGATGACGCATAGGGGCAAATTAACCATCAACTTCGGCTAAATAGTTTGACGATAACCGGGACAGTTTAGCATATCGATGAGGAAATTCAAAAAACGAAGGAGGCAGGATTGACAATTTCTGTCGAAACGCATACAATCTTTTAGAACATAACCAGATATTCAGTATTCGCTCCTATGGGCAAAGCGGTGAAATCGTTGCCGTTCTCACCGAGAATCTACCTGATTTCACCCGCAGACCTATATGAGCCTCAGTATTTTGCGATCCTTTACATGAACTCTGGGTCGGTGGCGGAATGGCAGACGCAGCGGACTTAAAATCCGCCGGGTAATCCCCGTGTGGGTTCGAATCCCACCCGACCTACTTATATCAATTGCCTCTGCAGGCACCAAGAGTGAGCACCTTGCTTCTCAGTGGTAGGTTGGCGTTCATTCATGGCTTCACAATCGGCCATTGATATTACCACATAGAACCCTTTTCCCAAGTTGACAGTCTATCACTGGCAGTCTTTACTGCCAGTCGATTTCCTACTCCCTGTCGAGAGCGTTTTGCTTATGGTGTCGGCTCTGCAAGCAGAATTTTTGTTTGCCGAGTCACATATGGCAAGGGGTGCATACCACATTGAGGGCTTGCCGGACGTTCAATGTTGTCCTTCGCTAATTCCCCAAAATGGGAGGCACCCTGTAGCAAGCGCTCTG
>ERZ795053.6998-NODE-6998-length-10999-cov-5.021747_pt1 | contig 10999 bp, 9 predicted proteins | sample MGYA00375137_ERZ795053 | MGnify/ENA primary metagenome ERZ795053 (study PRJEB30182, sample SAMN05720284) | activated sludge metagenome | isolation source: Anaerobic digester | place: Hong Kong | collected 2014-12-17 ... | reverse complement strand
ACTATCCTCATAAGTTTCGGGGTAGATGCCATAGTGCGCGGCTAAAATATGATCGGTTATATCAAAGATGATTTCAGCCGCAGCAATCAAGCCTCGTTCAATAATCCAGCGCTGGCTCAAATCTTGGCGCAAAGCCGTTTCATTAACCATTCGGTATTTATTTAACTCGGCTAAGATCTCATCAAACTCTTTTAGCCGCTCGATGATGGTAGTTCGTTTGACGACCATTCTGCCATCCGTTCTCGTAGAATCAGTTCTTGCCGTTTCCTCATCCAGTTAGTGTCTTTATAGATTCTAAGCGTTTCCAACTCAAACTCTAGTTGAGCTTGTTCATTATCTGCGAAAAGAAGACGCCCGGTACGGATGACTTCAAACCGTACTACCGGAGAGGCGGCCCCTAGGTCCACCAAATCAACCCGTTCTGTTCCTAACAATTCGGTAATTGCCGGATACAAGGCTGAGGCATTTTCGCCTTCTCGCAGAATAGCCAGATCGATATCGTGCCCCAATCGACCTTGAGCCAAAGAGCCGAAAAGATAGACCAACTTAACTCGATTTTGCTCAAAGATAGGCTGGAGTTGGACTAACCGCTGCTGAATGTCTTCCGGCAACGGTTTGAATTTTCGCCAACGTTCAGGGTTACTCACAAGACTGTCCTGTACACTGATGATGATAATTTTCTAATATGCTCATCTGTGTGGTAATTTTACCATCACAAAAAATTAAAGCAACCAACGATAAAAAGACAACAAAAAACCCCAGTTCGAGTAGTGAACTGGGGTCTCGTTTTTAGTCCATTAGTCTACGATTCCAATGTCTTCATCTCGTAAACCGGCACATCGATCCGCACATACCGGGCCGCCACCCAGCCGCTCGCGCCGTTCGGCAGACCGACTTTGTACCAGCGCCCGCTGACGTCTCGACCGTAGACAGTCACCGATTGCCCCTGGCCCAACCGATCAACAATCCAGAAGTTGAAGCCCGGACCGCTGCGTACGTTGAGGGTGGGCGTAGTAACGTAACCGGTGTAATTTGCCGGCGGTTCCGGCATACCGACTTCAGTGATCGGCAGTTGCCAGACCGGCACAGAACTATTTACATATCGAGCCGCCACCCAGCCTTTGGCATAATTCGACAGCCGAACTTGCAGCCATTGGCTGCGTGAGTCGCGGCCTAACAGCGTAACGTGTTCACCGCGCCACAGTGTGCCAATAACCGGCTGGTGGAAACCGGGACCGCTGCGCACATTGAGCTGCGAAGCGGTAACATAACCATTGGCCTCGTGCGGAACATGGGGTGGAGGCACGGGCGGAACGTTGGCCATCACCGGCAGATGGGCAATTACATCCCACGGGGCGTTGACGTAAGTAGTGTAAACCCAGCCAATCTGCCCGTTACCTAACCGGACACGCAGCCATGTGCTGTCGTTCGTTCGATTTAAAAGATAAAGGATATGGCCGTAATAAACGCTGGCAACTTTATCGAACCCCGTACCCGGTCCGGAGCGGACGTTTAAGTATTGGGTATTGACCGTTCCGGTCGGCTCATACCGAAAATGAGTCGCCTCGACCTGCCCCTCATTGACCTCCGGTTCATCGGCTGCGACCGTCTGAACCACACCGCTGAGCAGAAGAATGCTCAGCAGCCCTACCATCAATAATCGTTTGCTTTTGGATAACATTGAGTCTCTCCTGGTTTATTTTATTTTTAAAGTACAACGCTTCCTGATTTAGAAGACGATGTTTGACCGCATTTGGTTCCCGTCGTAACAAATATATTGGTGAACCACTGTTGGCTTCAGTATACGATCAAAACCTTAACATGACATCCACTAAATGTGGGATTTTCAATCGGTCTGGAGACTTAGGACTCAGGTACGGATTTAGGGATTAATCGCCCCATTCCTCCGCACTCGATAGAAAACTGAGTTGGCTGCGAATTTTCCGCAAAAATTCACCGGGGCGCTGAATGACGATTTTGTCATCAGTAGGCATAAAATGGCGCGTATTGAAGGCGATCAAGTAGGAACAGTTGGCTTGAACAGCAGCAACTAAAATGGGCAAGTCTTTTGGGTCGGCTTGCCCAACAAAAGCATGCAGTTCAGTTGTTTTGGGGTCAGGGACAATGGTGAGACACCGTTTGGCCAATAGGCGAAATTCGGCCAGGGCGTGGGGCAGTTTGTCGGCCAGGTTACGTTCGACTTCGGTCATCACCTGGATTGAAGTAAAACAATCCAACAGCGTGATTTCGCCCATTAGGAGAACGACGTAACTGGTCCCTTGCGTCGAGGGAGCGGCCGAACCGGCGAAGATAACATCGGCGTCAAGAAAAATTCTAGGTCGATGGGCCACTGTCTTCGTAATTTTCAGTATTGTATTTTGCCCGTTGTTCCCGCAATTCCTGAAGCATTTCCTCCACGCTAAAACCGGCTTCAACCCGCAGCCGCTCGATCTCACGCGCCACCTCAGGCACCATGGGCGTCATTAACGTCAGGACAAAGACGCCATCTAAATCGACCAGGTTAAAAATGTCTCCCGTTTTGATTTTATATTTGGCCCGCAGGTCAGCCGGCAGGGTGAGCGTTCCTCGCTGCCGAACTTGAATAGTTGTACTCATTGGATTCTCCGTCAGAATTTCTGCTATTTCTGATTTTCTGATTGACCCCATTGTAACATAATTATTGAGAAAAACAAGGGGTAAAATTAACTGCCGTTCTTCAACTCTTCCCGGCCAATGATGCCATCGGTCATATGAATGACCCGATCGGCAAAGTCGGCCATGCGCGGATCGTGGGTTACATAGATGACGGTTTTGCCTTGTTCCTGATTCAGGCTGCGTACCAGGTGCATAACCTCAAATCCGGTTTTGGAATCAAGATCGCCGGTCATCTCATCGCCGATAAGGATGGGCGGGTCATTGGCCAGTGCGCGGGCAATGGCCACACGCTGCTGCTGGCCGCCAGAGAGTTCGCTGGGGTAGTGATCGATGCGATCACCGAGGCCTACTTGCTCCAGCAGGTATTCAGCCCGCTCCCGGCGCGCTCGCCGGCGGAGTTTGCCGGCCAAAACCATCGGCGCTTCGATATTTTCCAGCGCGGTAAAATTGCTGAGCAAATTGAACGTTTGGAAAACAAAGCCTAATTTTTGCAGCCGTAGCCGGGCCAACTGTTCCTCCTTCATAGAGACCACATCGGCCCCATCAATGGCGATGTGGCCCCGACTCGGCTCATCGAGACCGCCCAGCAGGTTGAGCAGCGTCGTTTTGCCGGAGCCGCTGGGGCCCATCAGGCACAGCATTTCGCCGCGCTGTACATCGATGGTGACGCCGCGTAGGGCGGGCACAGCCTCTTTGCCCATCAGATAACTTTTGTGGATATTGTCAACGTGAATAATGGTATTTGTCATAAGGGTACTTTACCGGATTTGCGCCGGTAGCAAAATTAAGAATTAGAAATTAAGGAGTAAGGAGCAGGGAGTAAGGAGTAAAAACCCCTTACCCCTTACTCCCTGCTCCCTGATTCTGAATAATAGGACATCTGATTTCTAATTTGTATCCGACGGAATGGGGGGGCAATCTAATAGCTCGTCGTTAGTGATGGTCTGGTAAAGTTGTTGAGTGGCGGACGTAGGACTTTCGCCGAAAAGTTCTTCAAACACTTTAAGGCAGTCGCGGTAGGTTTTGAGGGCTTTTTCTTTTTGACCGCTGCACGTGTGGAAATACATCAGCCGGCGGTAAACCTCTTCTAAAAGGGGATCTTTGGCCAGGGCTTCCTGGCAGGCTTCGATGGCGGGTGGATAGTTGGCTGTGGCCGCGTAGGCATCAGCCAAATGAATGAGCAGCGTACAAAATTCGCTCACAATCTCGCGGCGGGTGTCGATAACCCATTCGATATTGCGATCATCGGCCAGGAAATCACCTTTGTAAAGGGTTCGTCCGGCCTCAAACTGCTCAATCGCCGCCGACCACTGCTGATGCTGGAGCAACTGCCGGCCTTGGTCGAGATTCCGGCGGAAGTCGAGCAGATCCCAAGTGACCGAGTCGCCCAGATCAAAATAATAGCCATTGGCCTCGCGAAAAATAAAGTTGGAATGGCGGGCTTCGATATCCGGCTCCAAGGTCAAGCGAATACTATTGATGAGGGGCAGTAGTTTTTTGCCGTCGTTATCGCTGCTGTCATGAGGCCACAGGTGCGCCATTAGCTCATCGACCGTCACCGAGCGGCCGCCTCTGGCTCGTCGCGCCAGTAGCAATTTGATCGCGTCTTCTGCTCTAGAATTCTGCCAAATGCCGATCGCATGGCCGTCCCGCCAGATTTGGAATCGCCCCAGAGTTTGGAGGCGCAGGACCGGCAGTTTTACAGCCTGGGCAATGGCGGTTTCAATGGCTTGTGGCGTGAAATATTGTTTTTCGATAAAACCAATGACCGGATATTTGGTGAGCAAATCGGCCACGTCAGTGGGACCGGCCCGGCCGCTGAGAACGACCACCTTGGTTTTGGGGTGATTTTCCATCAGGTAGTCAAGCAGCAGCCAACCTTCGTTAGAGCGTAGCGGTAAATCTGTGGCTTGAAGTTTCAGATCAAGAATCACCAGGTGAAAGCCCTCATCATTGAGGTGGGTCAGGGCATCGGGCGCGGTTTCGGCCACTCGCCAGAAGCAGTTTTGGTCGGCCAAAATGGTGGTTACAATCTCTTGCCAATCCTTTCGATTTTCAACCAGCAGCACTCTGGGGCGGCCGGTTGCGGCTTCGGGCGGCGGCGGAGTCAACCCTCCATCGGGTATTGGGGTCTTGCCGGATGATTTTTCAACGGTTGATGTTTCCAAGGGTGGGCCGCCAATCAATTGATCGACCAATGTGTTAAACTGGGTGGGATCCCACCTTTCTTTGAACATGACCGGGGCATCGGGATCGAGATGTCGCAGGCTTACTTCCATATCGTGGGTCAGGGAGCCGGTTAAGACAATAATCGGAATTTTCGGGTGGGTTTCGCGGATTTTCTGAACAATGCTCAACCCGTCTCGATTAAAACGATTGGCCATATCTAACACCGGATCAATAATAGCCAGGTTAAAATGGTGGGCGTTTAGAGCGGCAAGTGCGTCTTGATAGGATGTGGTGGGGTGGGCTATATAACCGTGGTCATTCAGGGTGGTACACAAAATGTCCTGCCAATCATGTCGATCTTCTACCACAAGTACATGTCTGGATCGGTGAGCCATAGATAAATTCTCCAAAACAACAATCAGCCATAAGTTTAGACCACTACACCCCCGTCGAAATGACGCCTCCTCAGGATGCCGCGTTCTACTGTTAATCGGGCGTGGGCAGTAAGGTAACGGTAAAGGTAGCGCCGTTCTCAGAAGAACAACTCTCAACGCGCCCATCAAATTGATGCACGAACGTTTCGACTAACCACAACCCAATACCTAAACCACCATCTTTCCCGGAAACGCCGGGCGCAAAAATTTGGCCTTGTAGATCAGAGGCGATCCCCGGCCCGTTATCGACAATATCAATCCGAACCCGATTGTCATCTGTTAGCGACGTGATAATTTGAATCTCGCCCCCTCGGTCGGCCAAGGCTTGGATAGCATTCGACAGCAAATTATGGAACACGGCTTCCAACCGTTCGGCGTTGGCCCGCACCGGGGGGATATCCGGGGCAAAGTATCTGATCAACTCGACATTTTCCGGCCACCAGCAACTCTGGACGGCGGCGGCAATGCATTGTTCAACGTCAACCGCTGTTAGCTCGGCATGCTGCAAGGGGCCGGTCATCGTACTCATCAGCTTGATGGCTTCTTCCGCATTTTGACGAATCTGGCGGATCGTTTTTTCAAACTGGATCAGCGGCGATTGAGGACTGCGCTGGGAAGCGTGTTCTAACGTAGCTGCCCAAACCCGAACAGCCCCAACGACGTTGTTCATGGTGTGGGCCATATCCAGAATAATGGCGGCCACGGCCCCCCGCGTTTCAGCGGCGATGCGGCGCTGCTGCTCGGCATCGAGGTCTTGATACGCCCGGACCCGCTCATCGAACAGGCGGGCATTGTGCAGGGCAATCGCCGCCCATTTGGTCAGTTCGACCAGCAAGGTTTGATGTAAATCCGTGAACTGCTGCCCATCGATCTTATTCAACACTTCTACGACCCCGATAACCTGCCCTTCGACTTTGAGCGGTACACACAAAATCGAATGAGCTTCATACCCGGTTTCAATCGCAATCTTGCGCAGATGACGCGGGTCGCTGTGGGTGTTGTTGACCAGCGCCGGTTGATCGTGAGTGGCAACCCAGCCGGCAATACCCTGCCACGGCGCCGACAGGCGGATCTCGGTGTCATTTCGGGTGCTGTAGCGCAGGATCAACTCGTTGGTCTTCGCGTCGATCAGAAATACCGAGGTCAACTCGGTTTGCAGCAAGGTGTTAACGCCTTCGATGATGACCTCAAAAACGTGATCCAAATTCAAGCTGCGGGTCAAGGCGCTGCCGATCTCATTAAGGTAAGTCAGGTGCCGGGTCTGGGCTTGCATCTGGATGTATTGGATGGCATTTTGCGCGGCCAGACTTACCATACGGGTGATACTGCTTAGCAAGCTGATCTGTTCGACGCCGTAGTGGTGCCGGGTCGTGCTGATCACGGCCAACGCCCCATTGACGGCGCCGTCAATCTTGATCGGGGCCATCGCCAGCGCTTGGATATCGGCGGCGGCTAAATCACGCCCTAACGTTTTCGGCATCGGAGTTTGCCCATCGATGATAAAAACATCGTCGGCTAAATAATCGCTGAGATTTTGACCGAGCAACCAGGAGGTAAGTTGGCTTAACGCTTGTAGCTGCCGTTCAATATCAAGCTGATTTTCGGAAATGGGGCGACCCAGTTGCACCGCCAAGATATCAGTCTGAGCGTGGTGATTGGTGACACAAATCACGCCGGCCTCAGCTTTGAGGACATCGAGCGACTGCTTTAGCCCTTCGTCAATGATCCGGTTCAAATCAAAGGTACTGCTCAACGAAATGGCTATTTCATTAAGGGCGCGGAGCTGGCGGGCCTGACTGGCTTCCTGAAAAAGCTGGGCATTTTCGATGGCAATGGTGGCCGAGGCGGCAAAAGCCGCTAACAGGGTCACATCGGCCTGATCAAATCCGTGCGAGCGGCGTTTGTTGAGCGCTTGCAGCACGCCCACTACCCGATCCTCCAATTGCAGCGGCACACACAGCAGCGAATGGGTCACAAAACCGGTTTCAACTTCGCCAAACCAGCGGTTATCCCGGCTAACATCGTTAATGCAGCAGGGTTCGCCGTGAGTCATCACCCACCCGGCCACGCCTTGATCTTGATTAAGTCGAGTTGAAATGTTCAGTCTGGTCCCGTTGGACACCGAAGTGGCAAACGTGAGCTGGCCGGTAGCGTCATCAAGCAGCAGTACGGAACTGGCTTCAACATCGAGCATGCGGGTTACTTCGGCCACAATCCGAGTCAAGACCTCATCCAAATCGAGGGCTTGGACCACGCTGCGGCTCAATTCGTTCAAGAGGGTTAACCGTTCGATTTGGTGTTGGTGTTCTTTCGCCCGGTTAATACCCAGAGCGGCCTGGTTAGCAAAAGCGCTGATAAAATCGAGGTCGCTCTGGCCAAAAATACCCTTTTTAGGATGGTCGATGTAGATCAACCCCACCAAATTATCGCCGGCTTTGAGCGGGACGGCCAATACAGAGCGAATGCCTTTAAAGTGCATGGTCTCGTGGCTGGTGATACCTTCATAGCGTTGGTCGGTCGGCAGATCGACCACCAAACGGGGTTCGGCTCGATTCAACACATCTTGAATGACGGTTGTACTCACAAATTTAAGAATACGATCCACATCGGGCTTGGCGACTTTCTGTCCCCGAACGACAGCTACATCCAACGGATCGGTTTTCTGGTCATTGTTGAGCAGCAGCACGCCGCTGTGGCCGCCGGTCAGACTTAAGGCCCGGTCGATGATAAAATCCAACAACTCCTGCAATTCATAAACAGAATTCATCCGGCCGATGAGTTCATACAAACTCTTCAGCCGTTCCAAATTCATATTTTCTTCGGGAATAGTTTTGCTCTCTGAGTCGACCGGCATATTAAATTTCTAGGCTCAACCCATCATAAGCCACAATAACTTCACAGTTAAACGCATTTGACGAGCGACGGGCCAGATAGGCTTCGGCTTGCTCTTTCCCGGCCCAAATTTTATCATCGCTGCTGGCCGGATCGTGGTGAAACAGGGCCAACCGTTTGGCCCGAGCGCGATAGGCTAACTCGGCGCCCATCATGGCGGTGCTGTGCCCCCAATCCGGACGGTCGAGTGCTTCGGTTAGATTATATTGGGCGTCGAAGATGAGCAGATCGGCATTGTGAAAAAAATCAACGTAGTTTTCTGTGCTGCTAGGATCGACTCGCTTATATTCCGAGTCGGAGGCGCATACCAAACACGAGTGATCATCCTCGATGCGATAGCCGTAGGCCCGCCCCGGATGGGACAGGAGCATCGGGTACACCCGAAAATTGCCGATTTGATGCCACTGGTTTTCAGGTAATTGCTTAAACTCAAGCGTGGCGCTCATGTAAGAGATAGGCACCGGAAAAAAATCGGGATGCTGCTGGCGTTGCAGCCGCTCGGCTAAATCATCGAAGGGACTGTAAAAGGTAAAATGATTGTTGGGGATGAATACCGGCCGAAAAAAAGGAAACCCTTGAATGTGATCCCAGTGGGTGTGAGTAATTAAAATATCGGCGTGATTGTTTTGGCCGGGAAACCCTCGCTCCAGCAGGTCCGCCCCCAATAATCGGATACCGGAGCCGGCATCGATAATCAATAGTTGATCGCCCGATCGAATTTCTAAACAAGGCGTATTGCCTCCGCTCGCTCCCTGAACGGTAAACGGTAGTCGATCAAGATATCGATCCAAGACCGCCTTGTCGGTTAAATCCAAACCGGCGGCGCCTTCCAGCGCTTTGCGAATCTTTTGCTTGATATCAAGTGGTGAGGCCGGCGTCGGAATCGACCCACGGGTTCCCCAAAATTTAATATACATATCAGTACCGTGTCGAGCGAGATGCGGACGTTATCGCAGTTGTATCTGTTCAGGTGACTGGCGCTTTGGCTCAAAACGAGAAAGCTGAACGGAGTACACCGGTGCGACTACTGCGATTAAGCGCCGGCCACCTAGTCTGCTGAATAGATACGCACAGATTGTGCTAGTTCATAGTACCACAACTCTGAGATTTTTTTAATTGAATTACGTTCGATTGGGCGACTCAATCATCAATGCGGCCAGACTGCTGCCGACAAAGAAAAGTATAGCAATGGCAAATACGACATGATAGCCCAACGCCGCCGTATTAAAAAACCAGTTAACGCCATCAATCACCAGGCCGCCCAATCGCCCGCTGGCGCTGCCGATGATAATGACGCTGTTTGCCAGCGCCAGGTACAAGGCTCCGTCGGTCTGTGGTACTAGCGTAGTGGCCAAGGCCCAACTGGCGCTGGCATAAATACCCGCTCCAACGGCAATCAAACCGCAGCCGGCAACCAACAGGCTCAAATCTCGGCCCGCCAACAGCACGCCGCCGCCGACTGCCGCGATCAACCCGGCCGTAATCAGCAACGGCCGCCGGCCCACGCGATCAGTCAGCATTCCGGCGGGAAGTGCAATCAAAAAGATGCCGATCCCTAACCCCAGCAACAGACGACTACTTAACGCTTGAGCCTCGCCCGGCGACAGGCCCAACACATCATCCAGATAGTTTAGCAAAAACGTGCGGATAGCAATGGCCGATGACCAAAATAAAACGCGATTGAGCGACCACCACCCAAACGCCGGCGGCGACTGACGGATGCGGGTCAGCAGTTTCGACGGTGAAGCCGCCGGCTCGACTTCAAGCGCTGGGGCGGATTGAATCGATGAGCTGCCTAGGGCCAATAGCGTCACCACCAAAACCAAAATGAATAGGCCGATCGCCAGTAGCGGCGGGCCAAGGAATTGCCCTCGAGACAGCAACAAACCGGCTAAACCGGCCCCGGCCACCCCGCCGATCATCTCCAGCACCGTTTTAAATCCGGCCGCCGTGCCGTGCTGCGACTCCGGCACCTGATCGGGCGTCAGAGCATGCCAGGCCGCCTGGGCGGTGTTGGAAAAGGCGGAAACGAGCATCACTCCAACCACCAGCAGCCACAACGATGCCGCCGTCACTACCAACCATAACGCCAGCGCGACCCCCACCGTCCCCAGCACCAGATACGGCGCGCGCCGGCCCCACCGGCTGTGAGCGCGATCACTTAACCGCCCAACTACCGGCTGAACAAAAAACGCGACCCCCAACGCCACAATGGTCAACAAGCCCAACATCGTATTCTTAATCCCCGGCGGCGCCAGCAGGCGAATTTTTTCGCTGTAAAAGAACGGATCTAGCATATTGATGTTGAAGCTAATCGCCAGGCCAAAGAGGCCAATGGTCAAAAGAAAAAGGTGGCTACGTTGCCGGGGTTGTATTTTAGCGGTTGTGTCCACGCTAGCAGTGACGATAAAGGACTCCTTTACCCTTATTGTTTTGTTGTCAAAAAGATTGTAGCACAGTTACTTTTGAGGGAAAATCGTCTATCCCAAAAAGCTTGGCTTCACCTGCCCGACCGGGTATAATATTGTCACGCTCCAAAATAAATTATCGAAAGGACAATCTCTATGGCTCGCGTCAAACTGGCTGCCGGTTTCATCTTAACAGCGTTGATCGCGTTATGGTATCTGGCCGCACCGGGCGCTTTGGCCCAGCAAAGTAGCCCGCAAATTCTCGTAGCCGATGTAGATGGGCCGGTCACGCCGGTTATGCTCAGTTTTATCGAGCGAGCCATTGCCGAGGCCGACGCCCGCAACGCCGAAGCCCTCATTCTACGCCTGGACACACCGGGCGGCGAAGTCAGTATGACCAAGCGTATCATCCAGACGATGATCGCCGCCGACGTACCGGTG
>ERZ795053.6997-NODE-6997-length-10999-cov-7.202211_pt1 | contig 10999 bp, 8 predicted proteins | sample MGYA00375137_ERZ795053 | MGnify/ENA primary metagenome ERZ795053 (study PRJEB30182, sample SAMN05720284) | activated sludge metagenome | isolation source: Anaerobic digester | place: Hong Kong | collected 2014-12-17 ... | reverse complement strand
GCAGTTCATCACCACCGCTGCCTGGGCGATCTCGGTGGTGCTGCTGCTGGCACTGCTCGTCTTCATGCCCCTGAACTGGGTGCAGCATCCGGACAACCTGCGGAACCTGGCCGACGACCCCATCGCGATCCAGTTCTTCGGCGCCCCGCCGATGGCCCTGATGGCCGTGGCGGCGGCAACCCTGCTCGTGGGACAGCAGTACATCGGCGAGGGCCTGGCGGTCGGTATCGCCTGGGTGCTGTGGTCGGTGGGTACGGCCCTCGGGTTCGTGACCGCCGTGGCGGTGCCGTTCCGGCTGTTCACGGCGCTCGAGGTACGCCACGACGGGGCCTTCGGGGGGTGGCTCATGCCGGTGGTGCCGCCGATGGTCTCGGCGGCCGTGGGGGCGCTGCTCGTCCCGCACACGCCGGCCGGCGAGGCCCGCGAGACGATGCTCCTCGGGTGTTACGCGCTGTTCGGAATGAGTCTGATGGCCTCGCTGGTCATCATCACGCTCATCTGGAGCCGCTTGGCACACTTCGGGACCTCCGGGTCCGCGCGGGTGCCCACCCTGTGGATGGTGCTCGGCCCGGTCGGGCAGTCGATCACAGCTGCAGGCGCCCTCGGGACAGCGGCCAAGGACGCGGTGCCTGCGCCACTGTCCACGGCGCTGGATGCCTTCGCAGTCGTCTTCGGCGTGCCGATGTGGGGGTTCATGCTCCTGTGGCTGCCGCTGGCGGCGGCCCTGACCCTGCGTGCCCACAACCGAAACATGGGCTTCGCGTTGACCTGGTGGTCGTTCACCTTCCCGGTGGGAACCTGCGTCACGGGGACCAGTCAACTGTCCGCCCACACCGGCCTGACCCTGTTCACCGTGGTGGCGGTCGCGCTGTACATCCTGCTGCTCGCCGCCTGGGTGACGGTGGCGGTGCGGACCTACCGCCAGTCCGTGACAGGTGCTCTGCTGACCCCACCGCCGGTGAGCCCGCATGCGGTGGCGCGGAAGGGCTGAGGCCGCCGCCTAGACTTGGCGCATGGCGAACCTGCCCCGTCCCGTCCTCGTCGTCGACTTCGGCGCCCAGTACGCCCAACTCATCGCGCGCCGCGTCCGCGAGGCGCATCTGTACTCGGAGGTGGTCCCGCACACCTGGAGCGCTGAGCAGATCCTCGCGAAGCAGCCGCTGGCCATCATCCTCTCCGGAGGTCCGTCGAGTGTGTACGTTGACGACGCACCCGCCTTCGACGAGGAACTGCTGCAGGCCGACGTGCCGGTGTTCGGGATCTGTTACGGGTTCCAGGTGATGGCGGCAGGTCTCGGCGGCCGGGTCGACAAGACGGGCCTGCGCGAGTACGGGCGGACTGCACTCGAGGCCACCGAGTCTGTGCTCTTCGCCGGTCAGCCCGAGCAGCAGTCGGTATGGATGTCCCACGGTGATGCCGTGGTGGAGGCGCCGGCCGACTGTGACGTCGTGGCAACCACAGCGGCGACTCCGGTCGCGGCCTTCGTGCACCGCAACCGGCCGCTGGCCGGGGTGCAGTTCCACCCGGAGGTGGCACACACCGACCACGGACAGGCGATCCTGCAGCGGTTCCTGTACGACATCGCAGGTCTGACCCCCAACTGGTCGACCGAGGGTGTCATCGACGCCCAGATCGCGGGAGTCTCCGCGCAGATCGGTGACGGTCGCGCGATCTGTGGGCTGTCCGGCGGGGTGGACTCCGCAGTGGCCGCAGCGCTTGTGCAGCGCGCGATCGGGGAACGGTTGACGTGTGTGTTCGTCGATCATGGACTGCTGCGGCAGGGTGAGGTCGAGCAGGTCGAGCGGGACTTCGTGGCGGCCACCGGGGCCCGCCTGGTGGTTGTGGACGCCCGCCAGCGCTTCCTCGACGCGTTGGCCGGGGTGACCGACCCGGAGGGCAAGCGCAAGATCATCGGCCGGGAGTTCATCCGCGTGTTCGAGGACGCGGCGTCCGAGGTGGTGGCAGAGGGCGGCGACGATGTGCGTTTCCTCGTGCAGGGCACGCTGTATCCGGACGTTGTGGAGTCCGGTGGCGGGACCGGCACGGCGAACATCAAGAGCCACCACAACGTCGGGGGGCTGCCCGAGGACCTCGAGTTCGAACTGGTCGAGCCGCTGCGGGATCTGTTCAAGGACGAGGTGCGTGCTGTCGGCACCGCCCTTGGGTTGCCCGACGACATGGTCTGGCGGCACCCCTTCCCGGGGCCGGGTCTGGCCATCCGGATCGTGGGTGAGGTCACGCAGGAGAACCTCGAGACACTGCGGCGTGCCGATGCCATCGCCCGCGCTGAACTCACGGCGGCGGGCCTCGACCGTTCGGTGTGGCAGTTCCCCGTGGTGCTGCTGGCCGGAGTGCGCAGTGTCGGCGTGCAGGGCGACGGGCGTACCTACGGACATCCGGTGGTTCTTCGGCCGGTGAGTAGTGAGGACGCCATGACGGCCGACTGGTCACGCCTGCCCCACGAGGTGATCGCCACGATCTCCACCCGGATCACCAACGAGGTGTCCGCGGTGAACCGGGTGGTGCTCGACGTCACCAGCAAGCCCCCAGGCACCATCGAGTGGGAGTGACGCGGACCGAACTGGTTGGGGAACCGCCCGCATCCGCATTTCTCAACCAGTAACACGCTGTAGGTGGGTGGGACCTGCGGTGTGTCGCGTACGGAACTGGTTGGGAGACCAGGGGCTCCAACCAGTTCAGTACGCGACACAGGGTGACCCGGGCATTTGCGGTTGGCGCCGCCTGACTCGCGCCGGGTTTGAACCGCAAATGGTCTCTGGATGACCGGAATGTCCCTTGCTGGCGACCACTTCAGGTTGGTGGGGGTGCACTCCCCACCGCAAGTGTCCGGTGAAGGCGACCGTCCGGAATGCGGCGCTACCAAGCCGCTGAACGCACACCGTCGTGACCGTTTCGTGACCGACACCCCGCGCGACATGCCCGACTGCCCAGGATGCCCCTGGCAAGGTGCCACGGGTGCGACGCATCCTTCCCCTGCTGTCGGCGATCGCGGTGGCCCTGGCCGCTGTGGTGAGCCCGGTGGCCGCCGCGAAACAGACCACGACCGTTCTGCCGCCCGAGCGGCCGTATCCCGCGGTGCTCGACGCGCCCATCGAGTACGAGGGGATGACCACCTGCGACCCGGTGGCGCGGCCCGGGGCGATGATGCTGCGGCAACTGCTCCTCGACACCTACGGCAAGGCGGTCATCGGCATCACGCGCGCCTGCGACCAGGACTCGATCTCCGAGCACAAGGAAGGCCGCGCCGTCGACTGGATGGTCGACTTCCGCAACCCTGCGGAGAAGGCGGAGGCGCAGGCGTTCGTGGACTGGGTGACCGCGCCTGGTCCCGACGGGACGCCGGCGGCCAACGCGCGCCGACTCGGCATCATGTACATCGGCTGGGGCGACGAGATGTGGCGCGCCTACGATCCGGCCCGTGGCTGGACGGAGTTGAAGGGCTGCTACTCCCTGCAGGGGTCGGGTAACGACACCTTCTGTCACCGCGACCACGTGCATTTCTCCATGACCTGGGACGGAGCGGCCGGCCGGACGTCCTACTGGGACGGCACCCCGGTGGTCGACACGGCCTGCCCGGTCACGCGCGTCGGTGGCAGTGCGCGGACCCTGCAGCCGTCTGCGGCATTCGTGCCGGTCAAGCCGGTGCGGGTGTTCGACTCCCGCACGAAGGGCAAGAACGGCTGCTACCTGCAGCAGCGCAGGTGGTCCGGGGATGATCGCAGCACACCGATCAAGGTCGTGGGCAAGAAGGGGCTACCGAAGACGGGTGTGCAAGCGGTTGCCGTGCGGGTGACCGCGTACGCGTCGAACGCGCCGGGGTGGCTGTCCGGTTCCGGTGCGCCGGGCGCCAACGGCCCCCGCGTGGTGTCGCTGGGGATGGAGGGTTCGAGCGCAGCCACTGCGATCGTGCCGGTGTCGGACACCGGCCGGATCTGGTTGGCCACGGTGGCCGGGCATGCCCGCGTTGCCGTGGACGTGCTCGGGTATTTCGCGCGCTCCAGTGGCGCGGCCGCCGGCACCAGGACCGGGACGTGGCGGCCGGTACCCGGAAGTGTCGTGGCCACTGCCGAGATCCCTGCCTCGGGCTCCACCGAACTCAGGCTGCCCGACCCGCCCAAGGGACTCACCGGCGCGGTCCTGACCTTGAACACGACCGGTTCTGCGACTGGCCATGTTCGTGTGACCCCGCCAGGATCGACGACGAAGGCAGATGCCGTGGACGTCGTGAAGGGAACCCGTTCCGCGACGGTCTTCGCGGCCAGCGGCGATGGCCGGGTCAGTCTCACGAACACCGCGGGCGCACCGACGTCGGTCAACGTCACCCTGAGCGGATGGGTCACCTCTCCGCAGGAGGGTGGGAGCCGTCTGCGGCCGGCGTCCGCGGATCTCGGCACGGTCAAGGCCGGCAAGCCCCAGACCCTCACCGGCAAGGTGCCGGCTGATGCCCAGGCCGTGGTTCTGGCTGTGACGACCAAGGGGGCGAAGAAGGCCGGCGGTGTGACCATCTGGGGCGCCGGACAACGACCGGCGGCGCGCAGCGTCGACGTGCGTGCCAAGCGCTCTGCGACGGATCTGGTCGTGGTGACCATCGGCGACGACCGTGCCCTCAAGGTCGCCGGGGACGCTCCCAAGGCGAGCGTGTCGTTGCGGATGGTGGGGGTCATCCGCGCGTCGTGACCCCCGCCTAGACTCGGGACCAGTGGACGACCTTCTTACCGATCTCAACCCCCAGCAGGCCGAAGCCGTGACACATCGCGGCAGCCCGATCCTCGTCGTGGCCGGCGCCGGCTCGGGGAAGACGCGCGTGCTCACACGCCGGATCGCACACCTGCTCGGAACCGGCCAGGCCGTTCCTTCGGAGATCCTCGCCATCACCTTCACCAACAAGGCCGCTGCTGAGATGAAGGAGCGGGTCACCGCTCTGGTCGGGCCGGTGGGCCAGCGGATGTGGGTGTCCACGTTCCACAGTGCGTGTGTCCGGATCCTGCGCCGCCAGGGCCACCACCTCGGCTACCCGAGTTCGTTCTCCATCTACGACACCGACGACAGTCGCCGCCTGCTGACGGCGATCGGCAAGGACCTCGACCTCGACCCCCGCAAGTACCGCCCGCGCGGTCTGCAGCATCAGATCTCCGGGTTGAAGAACGAACTGATCGACCACGAAGCCTTTTCGGCAGGTGTCGAGACCGAGTCCCAGCAGGTGCTCGCCGACGTGTACCGGATGTACACCGATCGCCTCCAGCGGGCCGGCGCGATGGATTTCGACGACCTGATCGGCAATTCCGTGGCGGTGCTCACCCTGTTCGACGAGGTCGCCGCTTACTACCACCGCCTGTTCGGACATGTGCTGATCGATGAGTACCAGGACACCAACAAGGCCCAGTACGAGCTCGTGCGGCGTCTCGTGGGCGATGGGGCGGAGGGCCTGGATCCCGCGGAACTGTGCGTGGTCGGCGACTCCGATCAGTCGATCTACGCGTTCCGGGGTGCGGATGTGCGCAACATCGAGGAGTTCGAGAAGGACTTCCCGGGCGCCCAGGTTGTGCTCCTCGAGCAGAACTACCGGTCGACCCAGACGATCCTGTCGGCGGCCAACGCCCTCATCGCGCACAACACCGGCCGCCGTGAGAAGCGGCTGTGGACCGACGCCGGCGACGGCGCACTGATCACCGGCTACGTCGCCGACGATGACCGCGACGAGGCCGCGTTCGTCGTCAACGAGATCCGGTCGCTGACGTCCGACGGGCTCGACGCCGGCGAGATCGCAGTGTTCTACCGCACGCACGCCCAGTCGCGGCCGCTGGAAGAGGTGCTGCTGCGCTCGGGCCTGCGCTACCGCATCGTCGGCAACGTCCGCTTCTACGAGCGCAAGGAGGTCCGCGACGCGCTGGCGTATCTGCGGGTGGTCTCCAACCCTGAGGACGACGTCGCGCTGCAGCGGATCCTGAACGTGCCCAAGCGGGGTCTCGGGGATCGCACGGTGGAGCAGGTGGCGGCGTTCGCCGCCCGGGAGCAGATCAGCTTCGAGGCGGCACTGCGGCGGGCTCCGGAGACGGGCATCGGCCCGCGGGCCGAGACCCGGATCGGCGGCTTCCTGGCACTGCTCGATGAACTGCGGGTGCTCCTGGACTCCGGCGCGGATCCTGAAGAGATGGTGGAGGCCGTGCTGGACCAGTCGGGACTGGTCGCGGAGTTGCAGGCGTCGAACGATCCGCAGGACGAATCCCGGCTGGAGAACCTCGCCGAACTGGCATCGGTGGCTCGGGAGTTCCTCAACGACAACGCTGATGGCACGCTGGCCGACTTCCTGGAGCGGGTGGCGCTGGTGGCCGAGGCGGATGACCTGCCGGAGCACGACGGCGGACTCGTCACATTGATGACGTTGCACACCGCGAAGGGCCTGGAGTTCGACGCGGTGTTCCTCACCGGCCTCGAGGAGGCGGTGTTCCCGCATGCGCGCTCGCTGGATGACCCGGTGGAGCTGCAGGAGGAGCGGCGTCTGGCCTACGTGGGGGTCACGCGGGCCCGCAAACGCCTGTATCTGAGCCGGGCCGCGATGCGACTGCAGTTCGGCACGCCCCAGAGCAACCCACCGAGCCGATTCCTTGAGGAACTGCCGGCCTCTCTGATCGACTGGAAGCGCACCGGGCGGGACCTCTCCCGACGGCCGAGCGCGGGTGGTCGCGGCGGCGCCCCCGCCCTGGCCCAGGCCGCGGGCACGATGCGCAAGGCCGCTGGCCCGATCGTGTCGCTGAGCGCCGGCGACAACGTGCTGCACCCCAAGTTCGGCCTGGGCACGGTGGTCTCCACCGCGGGGGCCGACGAGAAGGCAGAGGCCCACATCGACTTCGGCAGCGAGGGCGTGAAGCGCCTCCTGCTCAGGTATGCGCCAGTGGAGAAGTTGTAGGTTCGTAGTGAGGCCGAAGGAGCTGTCATGACCGACAACGAGGACATCAAGGCCAAGATGCGCGAAGCGCTCGATCGCAAGAAGGCGCATGATCCCGGCGTGGAGCACGAGGACCATCACAAGGGTGGCGGGCCGAAGAACCAGGGTCCGGGGGACGGGGGCAGTGGTGGCCCCGGTTTCCGTCGCAAGACCGGCTGAGCCCTCACCCGGCGCGTGACCGGGCACACACCCGAGTGGGTGAGGTCACGCCTGTTTTGTGTAGTTTGTCGCTTTAGTTCCGATTAGGTCCGTCGTGCTGCGAGCACAACGTGACCATGAAGAAGACGCTCATCCCCGTTCTTGGCGCCACCGTCGCCGCCGGGCTCATGATTCCCGCGACGGCCACCGCCGCCCATGCGGATTCGGACCGTCAGTCCGTGGCCAGTGCGGCCAGCTTCACTAAGCTCCCCACCCGCAACTACAAGCTGTCCGCCAAGTTCGGCCAGCGCGGCCGCCTGTGGTCCTCAGGCCGTCACACCGGCCTTGACTTTGCGGCTCCCCGGGGCACGCGCGTCAACGCCGTCGATGAGGGCAAGGTCGTGTTCTCCGGCTGGGCGGGTGCCTACGGCAAAGCCGTGATCATCAAGCACAAGGGCGGCAAGCGCAGCCTCTACGGCCACCTGTCCAAGACCCTGGTGAAGAAGGGCAAGAAGGTCAAGGCAGGCCAGAAGATCGGCAAGGTCGGCAGCACCGGTAACTCCACCGGCCCTCACCTGCATTTCGAAGTCCGTTCCAAGAACGGCAACAAGGTCGACCCCCGCCCGCACCTGCGTGGCGAGTGACGAGGGATTGAGCCATGAAACCACGCATCACGGACCTGATCCAGGGCAGCAGTGTCGCTGCAGTGGCGGGCGCGCTGGTGCTCGGGGCCGTCTCGAGCAGCCAGGGTGTCACTCTGGCCGCCGCTGAGGTGCCTGCTGCCGCACCGCCGGCCACGGCACAGGTGACCCCGCAAACGCTCGAGCCAGAACTGTTGGCACAGGCCGCGGCCAAGGCCAAGCAGATCGAGATCCAGCGCGAGAAGCGTGCGCGTGAGCGCGCGCAGCGGTCCAGCGGCGACATGTTCACACCGACCCGCAACTACCGCAACACCGCGTTCTTCGGCCAGGCCGGCGGCAGCTGGTCCTCCGGGTATCACACCGGCCTCGACTTCGCCGCAGCCACCGGCACTCCGGTCTTCTCCGCACTCGCGGGCAAGGTCGTGGAGTCCGGCTGGGGCGGCGCCTACGGCAACCACATCATCGTGCGTCACGACAACGGCGTGGAAACGCTGTACGCCCACCTGAGCAGTGCCTCGGTCTCCAAGGGGGAGCGGGTTCTGCGCGGTCAGCGGATCGGAGCGGTCGGCAGCACCGGCAACTCCAGTGGACCGCACCTGCACTTCGAAGTCATCAAGAACGGCGAACAGCGCGACCCGGCCACGTTCCTGTGACGGTGGGGCTCAGTCCCCGGTGCTGGTCGCAGCCCGCCGCCGGGGTGCCGGGGGCTCGACGGGCTCGCTGATCCGTCCGGTGCTACTGCCGATGGAGGTCGTGCCGCGCACCAGTGTCGAGCCGTCCGGATCGAGTTGCGCCAGCGTTGTACAGATCTCGTGCACCACCCGGCCGTCGACGGGGAAGGACATGTGCCCGACACCCCGCACGAACACGTTGCGGGCATTGAGGTCCGGGTGCACGATGCGGGCGTTGCGCTTGGGGATGATCATCTGATCGAGGTCCGACCAGATCGCCACCATGCGGGTCTTGCATCCTGCAGCCGGCGCGTCGAGTTCCTTGACGATGGGGCTGTCGGGGCGCATCTGCTTCACGACTGAATGCGGCACCAGGTAGGCCGGCATGGTTCCCGCGTGCGGCGATCCCAGGGTCACGAGTGTGTGCACCCGCTTGTCACCGCCGAGGCACTGAACGTAGTACCGGGCCACAACCCCACCCATCGAATGGCCGATGACGTGGACGCGTTCGTATCCGGTCTCCCGGCGGACCTTCTCGACCAACGACTTCAGTCGTCGGGCGACGCGTGGGATGTCGTCGGACAACGGCGAGTAGTTCAACGTGATGACCCGGCCGAAACCCCGCCGGTTCAGCGTCCGGCGCAGGAAGGCGAAGACCGTGTGGTTGTCGATGATCCCGTGGATGAGGATGATCGGAGTGCCGGCCGCCTCGACGTCGCCGATGATCAATCCGCGCTGGACCGGCGGCAGACCTTCGAGGGTGTGACGCTGCTCAGCGTGCCGGTACTTGTCCTCCACAAGGCCGAACGGGTACATCGCCACATGGGTGGCCAGGAACGCGGCTTCGACGGCCACCCCCCGCATCCCGCGTGGGTTGAGAATCGACTTCTTGGCTGACTCCGTACTGGTCCGAGCCCTCTGGAGACCGCGACGCAACGCGTTCTCCCCGTCTTCGGGCGGACACTCGGGCATATGGGGAAGGTAGCCCACCATCAGCGGTTTTGTACCGCAGACACCGCGAAAATCCAGCACTTTTCGGCGGCATCCGGGTGAAGCCGGAAGTGCAGGTGGTGGATTCGTGGGGTGGGGTGGCTGTTCTTGGTGCGTGGCGCCCTCCCCGGAGGGCTCCGGTGAGAGGTTGTGCACTCCCGTGAGAGGTTTGCAGCCGTTTTCGACTAACGGATGAGCGTGGGACTAACGGATGGACGCAGGACTAACGGATGGACGAGCGACCGCCCACCCCGCCCCGCGTAGACTCGGCCACGTGGCAGAGCCGATCCGCGTCCTCATCGCCAAGGCAGGTCTCGACGGACACGACCGTGGTGCGAAAGTCATCGCGCGTGCACTGCGTGACGGCGGGGTCGAGGTCATCTACACCGGTCTGCACCAGACCCCCGACATGATCGTGACCGCCGCGATCCAGGAGGACGTCCAGGCCATCGGGCTGTCGATCCTGTCCGGTGCCCACATGACTCTGTTCGGCGCGGTGCTGGATCTGCTGCGCGAACGCGACATCGACGACATCGTGGTCTTCGGTGGCGGCATCATCCCTGAGGAGGATCTGCAGCCGCTGGCCGACTTGGGCGTGGCCAAGGTCTTCACCCCCGGCACGCCGACCGCCGACGTCGTCGAATGGGTCAAGGCCAACCTGGGGTCCACGCCGGTGTCCTGACCCACCTGTCGGCGCAGATACCCCCACGCAGTAGCGTCACAGGCAAGCACGGTCGCGATCGATGAGGTGGTGCAGTGGATCTTTACGAGTACCAGGCCAAGGAACTGTTCGCCAAGCACGGTGTCCCCACACAATCCGGTGAAGTCGTCACCGAGGCGCAGGCCGCCGGTGCCGCCGCCGACCGAATCGGGTGCCCGGTGGTTGTGAAGGCCCAGGTCAAGACCGGTGGCCGCGGCAAGGCCGGAGGCGTCAAACTCGCTGACAGCCCGGCCGACGCCGAGGAGAAGGCGAGTGCCATCCTCGGGCTCGACATCAAGGGACACGTTGTCCAGAAGGTGTTGATCACCGGTGCGGCGGACATCGCCGAGGAGTACTACGTGTCCTTCCTGCTCGACCGCGCCAATCGCAACTTCCTGGCCATGGCCAGTGTCGAAGGCGGCATGGACATCGAAGAGGTCGCAGCGACCAAGCCGGAGGCTCTTGCCAAGGTCGCCATCGACCCCATCGCCGGTGTGGACGCCGCGAAGGCCGCCGAGATCGTCGCCGAGGCCAAGTTCCCGGCCGACGTCGCCGAGCAGGTCGCCGATGTGCTCGTGAAACTGTGGGACGTCTTCGTGAAGGAGGACGCCACGCTCGTCGAGGTGAACCCGCTGGTGAAGACCCCGGATGGTGAGGTCCTCGCACTCGACGGCAAGGTCACTCTCGACGACAACGCCGACTTCCGGCACCCCGACCACGAAGAACTCGTGGACATCGCCGCCACCGACCCGCTCGAGGTCAAGGCGAAGGAGAAGGGCCTCAACTACGTCAAGCTCTCCGGCGAGGTCGGCATCATCGGTAACGGCGCCGGACTCGTGATGAGCACGCTGGACGTGGTCGCCTATGCCGGGGAGCAGTTCGGCGGCGTGAA
>ERZ795053.6991-NODE-6991-length-11003-cov-4.648703_pt1 | contig 11003 bp, 11 predicted proteins | sample MGYA00375137_ERZ795053 | MGnify/ENA primary metagenome ERZ795053 (study PRJEB30182, sample SAMN05720284) | activated sludge metagenome | isolation source: Anaerobic digester | place: Hong Kong | collected 2014-12-17 ... | reverse complement strand
GTCTAGCCCTCGGGGGTGGGGGTGCCAGAGGTTCCTATCAAATCGGTGTTTTAAGAGCACTTGAAGAAGCGGGAATCCTTCACAACATTGAACATATTTCAGGGACATCAATTGGTGCCATTAACACGCTCATGGTGATGGCAAAGCTTTCCTATGAACGGATGATTGAGATTTGGGAAATGATACATAATTCTGATATTTATGGTCATAAATTGGAGAAACTCAAATTTGATAAAATTGGTTTATTCTCCCTCAAAGAAATGTATGATAAACTTTGTGAACAAGTATCCTTGTCAGAAATTAGAGAAAGTAAAATACAAGGGTATGTTACAGCGGCACGTATTAAAAAAGGATCAATGATTGATCAAGTATTACTCCATCGTATGAAAAAAGAAGTCTTTCATCTAAATGATGTTGAGGATCCACATAAAGCTGTTTTAGCTTCAGCATCCATTCCTGTTTTATTTGGTTCGACTGAAATTGATGATCAGTTTTATGTTGATGGTGGTACCATTGATAATTGTCCGATTAGACCTTTAATCGAACAGGGATGTGACATCATTATTGCAGTACCAATTGATGGCAGATTCCATCATAAGACATATCAAGATGATGATATCTTACTAATCAATATGGAAGCTAGGAAGTTGTTCTCCATTACGATGTTAGACATCCTTGATTTCAAACCAGAGGATGTCAAATATAAATCTAACTATGGTTATCTCATGGGTAAATCCATGATTGAAAAATGCAAGAACGATCAACTATTTGATGGCACATCATGGGTTAAACCAGAAGGTCATCACTATTACATATTATCTAAAGATGAAGAACAAAAGGTTAAAGAAGAGGTAACGACATGGAATTAGATCTCATAAGACTTATTCAAATGATGAGAAATCCTTTTTTTGATCAACTTTTTTATTGGATTACACAATTAGGTGATCAAATCGTATTTATTGGTGTTGTTGTGATTATCTACTGGACAATTGATAAAAAGTTTGCACATAAATTTACGTTTGCCTTTATGATGAGTGCACTCGTCAACACCGGACTCAAAGTCATTTTTAAACGGATTAGACCGTTTTATTATCAAGGCATAACTGCCGAAGAATCATGGTTAACCACAGGTTATTCATTCCCATCAGGACATGCACAAGCTTCTGGGGTATTAGGATACACAGCATTTTATGCCAGTAAGAAGACAAAGGCACATTGGTTAAAGTATGTTGGATGGTTTATCATTATTTTGGTACCATTTTCTAGAATGTATTTAGGTCAACATTTCTTAAGTGATGTTGTTGTTGGGTTAATCTTAGCATTAGGTTTAACACACGTAACGTTTAAACTCGTTGATCTCATGGGTGATGATGAACACGTCTATACACTCATGCTAGCCCCCTTATTCTTATTAAGTCTTTTCTTCTTTAGAAATCATGATGTCTATGTTGCTGTTGGTGGTTTTGTTGGATTTGCTGTAGGCTATTATGTTGAAAAAAGATGGATTAAATTTGATGTGAAAGCTTTATGGTGGATTCAAATCATTAAGGTTGTCTTCGGTTTAGCAATTGCTTTTCTCATTAAAGAAGGTCTTAAAGTTGTTTTTCCAGAAAAAATCTTCTTTGATTTTATTAGATATTTATTGATCGGAGTATGGGCAGCATGTGGTGCGCCTTTCATCTTCAAACATGTCATATCACATTTTAAAAAGAGAGTTTAATCAATTATCAGTTACTGAGCTTTATCAGATCCTTGATCTTCGGTCAAGGGTTTTTATCATTGAACAAACCTGTATATACCCTGAACTTGATTACTTAGATCAGATGAGTATGCATTATATGCTATATGATGGTGATACCTTAGCCAGTTATATTAGACTTATTCCACCTGGATATAAATTTAAGGAACACGCGATTTCGCGTGTGGTAACAGATCCTTTATATCGCCAACATGGTTACGCCACCAAATTGATTAAAGAAGCTATGGAAGATATCAAAGGTTGTCCCATCCGTATATCAGGTCAAGCTTACTTAAAAACATATTATGAGCATTTAAGATTCAAAGTTGCTCGTGGACCTTATCAAGAGGATAATATTCCTCATTATGAAATGATATATATTTAAAATATATGTAAAACTTGCATAGTTATCAGAAATGTGATAAAATTTTGATGTAAAAAAGCAAAATTAGAGTAATCTAATGACGCAAAGCTATAGGGTCTTAATCAAAGACAGCCAGTTGCCAGCTATTTTGTTGCTGGTTTTTCTTTTTTAGAGGTTTTGAATATGAGAAAAATAAGAAAAAAATACCTCTTAATCATTTTATCAATCATGCTGATCATCAGTAATTTTTCTTTATCTTTTGCATATTGGGCTTCAAACGTACAAGGTGCATCACAGCAAGGATCGGGTACCGTGGTAATCGGTTCTTGGGTACCTACAGGTTATGTGGGCATCACCCAGACAGGTGCTGGTGATTATATAACATTGAATGAAGTTACTGCGACAGGTAAGTATATCTTGATGGAAAATATATCAAACATTTCATTATCACCTTTGGGAGGAACTTCTGAGTTTACGGGTGAATTTTATGGAAATGGTTTTTCAATCAGTAACATCACGATTATTGGTTCATCTGGAAATATGGGTTTATTTAGTATTAATAACGGTATTATCAGTGGAGTTACCTTAAATAACATCACGATTAGTAATAGCAGTTCGAGTGATAAAACTGTTGGTGGATTGGCTGGCATTAATAAACAATTGATTGAAAAGAGTTATGTCACCGGTAGTATCACAGTCACAACAGCAAAAACATCTTCTGGGTGGTTTTCTGGAGGAACAGCAACGATCTACGCAGGTGGACTTGTTGGACTAAATGAAGGTAGCATTAAGTATAGTCATGCTGCTGTTAATGTTACTGCATCAGCAAGTCAAACGGGTGGCTTTTAGGAACTGCAAACGCCTATGCGTATGCGGGTGGACTAGTTGGCTACAGTACATCAACAAATGCTATAGAAGAAAGTTATGCAAATGGCAATATATCCGCATCAGCTTCTCGAAGCGGTGCAACCTTCGGAACCACAACACCTTATGCAGGTGGATTAGTCGGTCGTTCAACTGGAACAGGTGGTATTATGAATAGTTTTGCTACAGGTAATGTTACAGTGAACACAGGAAGTAATGTGGGTGGTTTGGTTGGTGATAGTGATGCAACAGTTGCTAATAGTTATCGCAGAGATGGCCAACTTATAAACGGAACTCTTAACGGTGGTAACACCATAGGAACTCTGGCAACTGAAAGTCAGTTGAAATCCAGTGAATGGATGATAAATAATGCTTTGTGGACAGTTGAGATATGGTCATTTGATACAGTTAACTATCCAAAATTAAAACGAAATCCTTATTGATATATGGTTTACTTTATACAATATTTATGCTAAAATATAAACGCGATGAACAAAAGGAGTAACAACACCCTTCTTATCATAGAGACTTCGTGGTTGGTGGAAACGAAGAAGAAGACCTGTGAACGCTATTTGGGAGCAAAAGGTATGTCGGCCTTAACGACATTTGAGGGCTAGATTTTTCTAGAACTAAGGTGGTACCGCGTAAACTATTACGTCCTTAGAATTTGCTAAGGGCGTTTTTTCTTGAAAATGGAGGAAAAGTTATGAAATACATGACAGCTGCACAGATTCGTCAAACATGGTTAGACTTTTTTAAGTCAAAAGGGCATAAGGTCGAAGCATCAGCTTCACTCGTTCCACAAAATGATCCAACATTACTTTGGATCAATGCGGGTGTTGCCCCACTAAAAAAATATTTTGACGGCACAGAAAAACCACAGAACCCAAGAATCACCAATGTTCAAAAATGTATTCGAACGAATGACATCGACAATGTCGGAAGAACTGCTAGACATCATACATTTTTTGAAATGTTAGGTAATTTTTCAATTGGTGATTATTTTAAAGATGATGCTATTGCTTGGGGCTTAGAGCTATTAACAGATCCTAAGTGGTTTGGTTTTCCTCTTGATAAACTATATATGACTTATTATCCTGATGATGTCGATGCGAAAGATCGCTGGATTTCATTAGGTGTTGATCCCTCACATCTTATTCCTAGAGCTGATAACTTTTGGGAAATAGGTGCAGGTCCTTGTGGCCCTGATACAGAGATTTATTTCGATCGTGGTGAATCTTATGATAAGCGGGGTAAAGAACTCATTGAAGATGATCTTGAAAATGAACGTTATATTGAGATTTGGAATATCGTTTTTTCACAATTCAATTCAAAACCTAACCTAACACGTGAAAACTATCCAGAACTTCCTTCAAAAAATATTGATACAGGTGCTGGACTCGAACGGTTCTGCTGTGTGATTCAGCAGACTGAAACGAACTTTGAAACAGATCTTTTCTTCCCAATCATCAAGCATACCGAAGAATTATCTAGTGTTAAGTATGAAGGACAAATGGCATTTAAAGTGATTGCAGATCACATTAAAGCCTTAACATTTGCCATTTCTGATGGTGCGATTCTATCCAATGAAGGACGAGGCTATGTTTTAAGACGTCTTTTACGTCGTGCTGTGAAATACGGTAGAAAATTAGCATTAAATCAACCTTTCTTACATATGCTCGTTGATGATGTGGTTAACACCATGGGAGTTTTCTATACCAACTTAAATGAAACTAAAGATATCGTTAAAAAGATTGTCTTAAAGGAAGAACAAAAGTTCCTTGAAACGATTAACGAAGGTGAAAAGCATTTATTAGATGCGATTGCTAAAGAAGGTAAAGTTGTCAGCGGAGAAACTGCATTTAAGCTATATGACACCTATGGATTCCCCATTGAACTCACATTAGAATACGCAGAAGAACAAGGTGTCACCGTCGATTTAGATGCTTTCCAAATCGAATTAGAACGCCAAAAAGAGCGCTCTAGAGCAGCAAGAACTGATTCAGGTTCAATGAAGGCTCAAGAAGAAGCATTCTTAAACTTTACAACACCCTCACGTTTTATTGGCTATCATACGTATCAAACTGAAGCTAAAGTGATCAAAGTCTTCCCACAAGGCATTGTGTTAGATGAAACACCATTTTACGCAACATCAGGTGGACAGGTTGCAGATAAGGGATGGATCAATGGTTTAGAGGTTACTGATGTGTTTAAACTTCCTCATGGACAGTTCTGTCATCAAGTTGAAGGTGACTACCAAGAAGGTGATGAAGTTTTAGCTGTCGTCGATCAAAAAGAACGTGCAAAGACTATGAAAAACCATAGTGCTGCACATCTTTTCCATCAAGCGATTAAAGATATTTTTGGTAAGCATGCGAACCAACAAGGATCTCAAGTCGCACCATGGAGCTGGCGCTTTGACTTTAACCATTATGAAACAGAAACTGATGAACGTATTTTAGAGGTTGAAAAACTTGTTAAAACATACATTTTAGAAACACCACTCGATGTTGTGATTAGAGAATTACCGATTGAAGAAGCTAAAAAACTAGGTGCTATGGCACTGTTTGGTGAAAAATATGGTGATATCGTTAGAGTTGTTGACATGGGATGGAGTAAAGAATTCTGTGGTGGTACACACGTTAAGAACACCAAAGAAATTCTAGATTTCGCGATTACTTCCTATGAGTCGATTGGTTCAGGTATTTACCGTATGGAAGGTGTCACAGGAATTAACATCGATGAGCAGATGAAGAAGTACTTACAACCTTTCTTCTTAGAAATTGCACAAATCACAGATAAGATTAAGCGTTTAGATGAAAAATTAAGTATACCAACAGAACCAAAGATTATCGGTTCTTATCAAGATATCATCAACTACAGAAACTATGTCGATCAGTTAAAAGAGTTATCAAAACAGTATGAAAAAGAAGCACAACGTGCTAAACAACAAGATGTGCTTAAGAATTTAGATGACTACATCCACGATGTTAACCAAAAGAGACAACTCATTCAAACAGAAGGGTTAGATCAAAAGGTTTTAAAACAGTTAATTGATGCACTCTATGATAAAATAAAAGCAGAAACACTTTTCTTATTAAACGTGACAGATGGGAAAGCTACATTCCTCTGCAAGAGCGAATTAAATGATGCGAATGAACTTGTTAAGTTAGCAGCATCACTTACCTCGGGTTCTGGTGGTGGAAAAGGCCAGTTTGCACAAGGCGGCACGCAAGATTTAAGTAAGTTAGATGTTGCTGTCGAAGAGATTAAAAAGCGCTTATGAAACGTTATTTAGGACTTGATTTAGGAAGTAAAACAGTTGGGGTTGCTATCAGTGAATCGGGTATTATCGCGAGCACACTCACAACCATAAGATTTACTGAAAATCAGTATGAAGAAGCAGCTAACGCTGTAAGTTCACTGATGAAAGAACACCAGATTGATACGGTTATTTTAGGTTTGCCTAAACATATGAATAACGATATTGGTATCAGAGGGAAAATCAGTGAATCATTTAAAGTATTGTTAGAAGAAAAAACGAATAAGACCATCATCCTTTGGGATGAGCGTCTCTCCACACAAACTGCAAGAAAAGCTATGATCTACGGATCAGAGCGAAGAAAGACTCAAAAAGATAAAAAAGATGAGCTCGCTGCAGTTGTGATATTACAAAATTATTTAGATTATAAAGGAGCATGAACATGTTAAAAGAAGATCAAATGGTTGTAACCAACCAAAATGGCGATGAAGCCGTATGTGATATTTTATTTACCCATGAAGCAAATGGTAAAAACTATGTCGTATTCGAATTTGTGGACACACACGAAGTCAGTGCAGCTATCTATATTCCAGGTGATGTTGAAGGCGAAGGTACATTTGCTGATATCGAAACCGATGAAGAATGGGATATGCTAGATCAAGTTCTTCAAGCTTACTATGATGATATGGAAGCTGAAGAAGATGAAGAGGACGAAGAAGACGAAGAAGACGAAGAGGAAGACAAGTAAGCATGAATTTTGTTTCACTCAAAGCTTATGCGTTAGAAAAAAAAGTACCAATTATCACCGATGAAGTCTTCGATTTTTTAAAGTTATTTATTTCACAAAACCAGATTAAAGATGTTTTAGAAATAGGAACAGCTATTGGCTATAGCGCACTTGCTATGGCCTCTTTTGGTTGTCATGTAACAACCTTCGAAAGAGATGAATTCATGATCGATGAAGCGAAGAAACATTTTGATCTCTTTGAAGAAGGAGAACGTGTGACTTTAATTCCTTTTGATGCATTAACGTATGAGAAAAATTTGGGTATGTTTGATTTAATCTTCATTGATGCTGCAAAATCTCAATACGAAACATTCTTTAATAAGTATAAACCTTACTTGAAACAAGGTGGGTATATCGTGTGTGATAATTTGCATTTCCATCATTTAGATCCCAGCAAGGTCAACAGACATACACAAGCATTATTAAAAAAGTTAGAGAAATTCAAAGTATTTTTAAAAGAGCATACTGAATTTGAAACCACATTCTATGATTTTGGTGATGGTGTTTCAGTATCGAAGAGGATAATGTTATGAAACGATTAATCACATTGCATGATCATGTGAATCTTGAAAGTATCTTGGCATATGCAGATGGTGTTTTAATTGGTAATGACCAATTTGGAACACGTTTATGTCATAGCTTTTCATCAGATGAGATCAATCAAATATGTCAAGAAGCATTTGAATTAAAAAAAGATGTCTTTTTGGTTGCTAATCAAATGATGACAGATGATGAACTTGACCAATTTTCAAATTGGCTAGATGAATTCAAATTATCACTGATTAAAGGGATTGTCGTTGCTGATCTTGGTGCCATTATGACACTCAAAGAAAAAGGATTAGAAGATAAGGCTATTTATAATCCAGAAACACTCATAACTAACCATTATGATTTTAATTTTTTAGAAGCGTTAAACATTCAAGGTGTTTACGCAGCTAAAGAGATTACATTAGACGATCTTGAAACCATTGGTAAATATAAAAAACTGAACATGTTTATGGTGGGTCATGGTCATTTGAATATGTTTTATTCAAAAAGACAACTCATTAAAAACTATGAAATTCATTTAGAACAAGATTTGGATTTGCACAATCGTCAAGATTTAAGACTCATTGAAGAAAAACGAAGTGATGAACCGTATCCTGTTTTAGAAGATCATGCAGGAACACATGTTTTTCGTTCAAAAGTCATGCATGTGTTAAACCATATCGATCTACTTTCACCATGGATTGACTACATGGTGATTGATACCATCTTTAAAGATGATCGTTATGGCATGCTGGTCAGCCAGATGTATGCAACACATGATCATGAATTAAAAGAAAAAATACAAGCTGAATACCAAGAAGCATGGGATGAAGGCTTTTTCTACAAGAAAACTGTATATAAGGGTAAGGGTGGCGAACAGTGATTGAACTTCTCGCACCAGCAGGTGATTTAGAAAAACTAAAAATAGCGTTAATGTATGGTGCTGATGCCGTGTTTATTGGTGGACAGGATTTTTCACTGCGCGCAAGAGCATCTAATTTTACCTTAACAGATATTAAAGAAGCTACAACGTTTGCCCATGAAAGAGGGAAAAAAGTTTATGTAACCACGAACATCATCCCTCATCATGAAGACATGGAAGGTTTACTAACGTATTTAAAGGGATTAGAAGATGCGAAAGTAGATGCCATCATTTCAGCATCGCCATATATTGTCGATATGGCATTAAAACATACAACACTTGAAGTTCATTTATCCACACAACAATCAGTAACGAATGCAAAAACAGTTAATTTTTGGTACAACCATGGTGTTAAGCGTATTGTTTTAGCACGTGAACTCGATAAGCATCAAATCAGACAATTAAAAGAAAAAACAGAAGCTGATATCGAAGTTTTCATTCATGGTGGTATGTGCATGAGTTTTTCAGGTCGTTGTAGCTTATCGAACAACATGACTGATCGCGATGCTAATCGCGGAGGTTGTGCACATTCATGTCGTTGGAACTATGACTTAATCGAAAATGGAACTAAAGTATCTGATGAACCATTTAGTATGTCATCCAAAGATTTAGAAGCTTTAGAACAGATTCCTCATTTAATCGATAGTGGTGTTTCCTCATTAAAGATTGAAGGTAGAATGAAAAGTCTTCACTATATCGCAACCGTTGTATCAACGTATCGTAAACTCATCGATGATTACACAAGAGATCACAAGATCGATGATTTTACACCTTATATGAACGAATTAGAGAAAGCTGAAAATCGTTTAGCTTCACATGGATTCTTAGAAGGTATGCCAGGTGTTGAACAACAGCTTTATGGCATGAGAAATGAAAGACCCACACAACTCTTTATTGGACTAGTTGTATCATACGATGAAAAAACAGGGATTGCTACGATCGAGCAACGCAATCATTTCACCCTAGGTGAAAAGGTTGAGATGTTTCATACAAATGGCATTGTAGAGCCCTTTATCGTTGAACGTATGACGGATGAACAGGGTGAAGTTTTAGAAGTTGCACGACATCCAAAACAAATTTTGAAAATTAAAGTGCCATCACCTGTTGAACCGTATGCGATGCTTAGAAAACGATGAACACGTATACGAAAGATGGTCAAACCATCACTTATCATATTATTCGTAAATCTAATAAAAATGCTTATTTTAGAATTAAAGATGGTGTGTTAGTTGTCACAGCAAACATCTTAACTTCAAAAAAAGCGATTGAGTCATTTATTGATTTAAAGTTTGATGTCTTCTATGAAAAAATCAATCGTGATCAATTCGTTGAACCCACAGATCAAATCACGCTTTGGGGTAAAACATATCGCTTAGATCAATTCTATGGAAACTTCTCTTATCACATCGAAGATGATCATGTCACTGTGAGAAGTAGATCAGATGATGTGGTTAGTATCAAGAAGAAAATCTATCTATCAGAGTTAAACAAACAAGTTCTCATCACACATGAAGAGATCTTACCTGTTTTAAGATCTGTAGGATTAAACATTCTACCCATCAAGATCAAATATTTAAAATCTAAGTTTGGTAGTTACCACAGAAAACATCATGAGATCACACTGAATTCTTTTCTAACAACATTAGATCCGATCTATCTAGCCTATGTGATGTTTCATGAATATGCCCATGTTTTAGTTTTTAATCACTCAAAAGATTTTTATAATCTTTTAGATAAACTGATGCCAAATCATAAGGTTTACCAAAAAGACTTGAAAAAAATAGCAATACCATGAAAAATAGTGTATAATGATAAAGAAATTTAAGGAGGATCACCATGGCTGTTAAACAAATGTTCCAATTGACACAAGAAGGTGTTGATAATTTAAAAACGGAACTGACCTATCTTAAGGATGTCAAGCGCGAAGAAAACAAAGAAGCTCTTAAAGAAGCTCGTGCTCAAGGTGACTTATCAGAAAATGCTGACTATGATGCAGCACGTAACGAACAAGCACGTATTGAAGCAAGAATTGCAGAAATTGAAAATATCTTAAAGAACGTAAAAATCATCAAGACTGACGATCGTGATATTGTCAATATCGGTAAGGGTGTTATTATTCGTTTTGTTGAAACAGGTGAAGAAAAAGAATTCACTTTAGTTGGGTCAATCGAAGCTGATCCAAGAGCAAAGAAGATTTCAATTGAATCACCCATTGGACGCGCGTTATTAAACAAAATGGAAAATGATGTTGTTGAAGTCAAAACTGAAACAGGTAAAATTTTCCAAGTTGAGATTGTGGAAATCAAATAATGTCGTTTTACCAAAAATGTATTCCGCACAGTTATCGTGCCTCCATTTTTGATATCGACTATCAAGAACTACAAAAACAAGGGATTGTTGCCTTGTTTTTTGACTTAGATAATACCATTATTGGTTATGATGAAGTTGAACTTCATGATCGTCATCTCGCTTTTTTAAACGAGTTAAAAAAAGACTTTCAAGTCATTATCTTGTCAAACACCAACTATCGTCGTGTTT
>ERZ795053.6990-NODE-6990-length-11003-cov-4.929942_pt1 | contig 11003 bp, 10 predicted proteins | sample MGYA00375137_ERZ795053 | MGnify/ENA primary metagenome ERZ795053 (study PRJEB30182, sample SAMN05720284) | activated sludge metagenome | isolation source: Anaerobic digester | place: Hong Kong | collected 2014-12-17 ... | reverse complement strand
AGCGCCGAGCCGACCGAGCGGGTACCGTCGAAGCGCAAGGGGCGCGAGCCCGGCTGTTCGAGCGGCCGGCCGATCCACAAGCCGAGTTTCGCCGCGTCGAACATGGCTTCGCGGCCATAAACGTCATCCAGCAGCGTGCCGAAGCCAGGCTTGCCGCCCGAGACCTTGGCAATGGCGGCAACCGCCATCTGCTTGAAGGCGTTGAGCCGCTCGCGCGGTGCGCCCGCCTTGTCGGCCATCTCCTCGAGCTGCATGCGATGATCCACAGCCAGGGCCAGAAGCTGGGCCGGCTGGTCGCGGCGCGTCGTCGCCCAATGGACGTGATTGATCGCCTCGTCCTTGCGCAGCGCCTTGTAGGGGCTACCGTGCTTGAGAAAATACTGCAGTTCTTCCCAGGTCGGAATTTCCGGCGAGCAGAGCAGCCTGGACACGGCAAAGGCGCCGCAGGCATTGGCCCATGTGGCCGACGTCGCAAAGTCTTCGCCCTTGAGCCAGCCGCGCAGGAAGCCGGACATGAAGCTATCGCCGGCGCCCAGCACATTATAGACCTCGATCGGGAAGCCCGTGCCGACGATGCCCTTGTCGAGCGAAGCGGGAATGGCCGCCGGATAGACGACGCAGCCCATGGGGCCGCGCTTCAAGACGATCACCGCCTTTGACATGGCGCGGATGATGTTGAGGGCCTCGAGCGTATCCTCGGAACCAGCCGCGATGTGGACCTCCTCCTCGGTACCGACGATCAGGTCACAATCCGGGAGAATGCTTTTCAGATGCTCGGACACAGCGTCCGACTTGATGTAGCGCTCTTCGCCGGCACCGAGGCCAGCGAGACCCCACAAATTGGGGCGGTAATCGATGTCGAAGATCACCTTGCGGCCTTTGGCCTTGGCGATGCGCATGGCCTTGCGCTGGGCGGCGTCCGTGTTGGGCTTGGCGAAATGCGTGCCCGTCACCAGCACCGACGCCGACGACAGGACGAAGTCCTCGTCGATGTCATCTTCACACAGTGCCGAGTCCGCACAGTTGTCGCGATAGAAGATGAGGGGAAATGTCTTGTCGTTCTCGACCGAGAGCAGCACCAGCGATGTGAGCCGGGCGGGATCGGTGACGATGCCTTCGAGCGACACGCCCTCGCGCGCCATTTGTTCTTTCACGAAGCGGCCCATCTGCTCGTCGCCGACCCGGGTAATGACGGCCGATTTCAAGCCTAGCCTCGCAGTGCCGATGGCGATATTGGATGGGCAGCCGCCGATCGATTTGGCAAAGGAGGTGACGTCCTCCAACCGGGAGCCGATTTGCTGCCCATAGAGGTCGACGGAACAGCGTCCGATGGTGATGACGTCAAGACGCCCTTCTGTCTCGCGAGCCGAGGCCATAATCTCCTCCGATGATCGATTGGTCACTTGACAATACGAAACAACAATTCCAAAATAAAGTCAATTCGGAATGTTTATTCCACATGAGCCATCCAGCAACCTCCCTGCACATGAATTTGACGATGACGTGGTTTTGCAACTTTATTTGCGGCCGTGGTTATGGCATGGGTGAAAAAATTTTGGGCGCCCAAGAATCGGCATGTCATCAGATCCCGGTGCGGGCTTCAAATTGACGACGAAAAGCATGAAAAAGCGTGCTGAATGCAGTGAGATTCGCAGCCGAAACGGCGCTGCGACGAGGTCAGAGGAGGACCCGAGATGTTGAGATTTGGAGTACTGGGTGCAGGCCGCATCGGCAAGGTTCACGCCCGCACGATTGCGGCGTCCGGCAAGGCCAAGGTCGCCTATCTGGCCGACGCCATGCCCAAGGCCGCACAGGACCTGGCTGCCGAGGTCGGCGCCAAGGTGGCGAGCGTCGGTGACATCATCACGGCCAAGGACGTCGACGCCATCCTGATTGCCACCCCCACCCCATTCCATGCCGAGCAGATCGAGGCCGGCTCCAACGCCGGCAAGGCCGTGCTGTGCGAAAAGCCGGTGAGCCTCTCGGTCGAGCGCATCCAGGAATGCCTGAAGGTCATCGAAAAGAACAAGACGACCCTGATGATTGGCTTCAATCGCCGCTTCGACAGCAACTTCGCCTCGTTGGCGGGGCGCATCCGCAAGGGCGATGTCGGCAATGTCGAGATCGCCACCATCATCAGCCGTGACCCGGCGCCGCCGCCGGCCGAATACGTCAAGCTGTCAGGCGGCCTCTACCGCGACATGATGATCCACGACTTCGACCTCGCCCGCTTCCTGGTCGGCGAGGAATTCGTGGTGGTGAACGCGCTGGGTTCGGCGCTGGTCGACAAGGCCATCGGCGAGGAAGGCGACGTCGACACCGCCGCGGTGCAGATGCAGACGGCATCGGGCAAGATCGCCGTCATCACCAACTCGCGCCGCGCCACCTATGGTTATGACCAGCGGATCGAGGTGCACGGCTCCAAAGGCATGCTGCGCGCCGCCAACGTGCACAACACCACGGTCGAGATCGCCAACGCCGACGGCTTCCACGCCGATCCCGTGCTGCACTTCTTCACCGAGCGCTACGGCCAGGCCTATTCCTCCGAAGTGCTGACCTTCATCGACGCCGTAACCAACGGGAAAGCCGTTGAGCCCAACGGTTACGATGGCTTGCAGGCGCAGAAGCTGGCCGATGCCGCTACCGTTTCGTGGCAGACCGGCAAGCCGGTCAAGGTGGCCTGAGCCATGAACATCGAGTCACTCCAGAACCTGTCGATGGATGGCAAGATCGCCGTCGTCACCGGTTCGACGCAAGGGCTGGGCGAAGCCATCGCCCACCTCTTTGCCGACCGCGGCGTGAAAGGTCTGGTGATCGCCGGCCGCAATGCCAAGAACGGCGCCCGCGTCAAGGCCGACCTCGAAGGCAAGGGTGTGAAGACCGTCTTCATCGAGGCCGATCTGAGCAAGCTCGATGACGCGAGGAAGCTCGTCGCCGCCTGCGACAAGGAGTTCGGCAAGGTCGACGCGGTGGTGAACGCCGCCGGCATGACCGACCGCGGCACCATCTGGGATACCAGCCCGGAGTTGTTCGACGGCATGTTCAATATCAACGTCAAGGCGCCGTTCTTCATCATGCAGGACGCCCTGCACCTGATGAAGAGGTCGCGGACGAGCGGCACCATCGTCAACATCCTGTCGATGGCGAGCCATGGCGGCCAGGACTTCATCACCGCCTATTGCGGCTCGAAGGCGGCGCTCTCGGTGCTCACCAAGAACGTGGCCTTCAGCGTGATGAACTACCGGATCCGGGTCAATGGCCTCAACATCGGCTGGATGGACACGCCCGGCGAGGACCGCATCATGAAGACCTACCACGATGCCGAGGCCGGCTGGCAGGAGAAGGCCGAGGCGGCACGGCCCTTCGGCCGTCTGCTCAAGCCCACGGAGGTGGCCCGCGCCGTCGCCTTCCTGTCGAGTGCCGAGTCCGGCATGATGACCGGCTCGATCATCGACTTCGAGCAATGGGTGGTGGGCACCGGCAACGACAACCCGGTACCGCCCGAAGCCAAGTGGTGAGCATCACCTGACAGTATCGAAACGGCCGCGCAATGCGGCCGTTTTTTGTTGATTTGGACACGGTTTCTGGAGCCCTTCCGGAGCGCAATAGTGTTGCGTAAATCATAGCGGCTTGCTGCCAAAAAATTTTTCCGGGCCTGTCACGCGCCCCAGGGCGTCGCCGGCCCCGCCCCGGAAGTCCGGATTCCCCTCCCCACCATGGCTGGCCGGGCCTGATGGAACCAATCCGGCGGAGCCACTGGCCCGCGTCACCATTGAACCGAACATTTCATCCGCGCCGTGCTATGGAACGGCAGATCAAGACAGGGAATACATCATGGACGACGTGAAGGACGCGAACGGCAACATCCTGAAGGACGGGGACTCGGTTCACATCATCAAGGACCTGAAGGTCAAGGGCGCTGGCGAAACGCTGAAACGCGGCACGCTCATCAAGAACATCCGCCTGACCGGCAGCCCCGGCGAAATCGAGGGCCGCACCTCGTCCATCAAGGGACTGGTGCTGAAGACGGAGTTCGTCAAGAAGGCCTAACGCAGCGGAATGCGCCAAAGTGGACCCACTTTGGCGGGACATTTCCGCTCCGGCATATTGGCGACGATCAACTTTTCTGACTCTTGGCGATTCCGTCAAGAGTCAGATTGATCGAGCAGCGGCGGACCGCTTGACGCGCCTCAGTCCTCGTTCCACACAGACACGCCGCTTCAAGAATGTCGAAGACGCCGGCCGTTGTTTTCTGGACTGTCTTCACGAGACTGGCAACTCGTCGCCTCCACCAATGCACAAAATTGGGACCGAGACCATTGTCCGCCCGATCCTTGCAAAGATCGTCGATGACCATGAAACGCGTATCCCACAGCAAGTAAGAGAACGGGCTCGTCAGGAGTCCGGGAATCCAGAGCAAGATCCTCCAAGCTCAGATGACTTCTCGACGCTGGCCGAGGTGATAAGTGACGCGCAGGAGGATATCAGGCGGGCGTTTGGGAGGCAAAAAAAGTCAGAGCCAGCCTCACATTGTCAGAAGATGCCTAGAAACAGAATTCTCCATATGACCTCCAGATGAGCGATTACAGTCGCTCATCCAATTGGCTGGCCAATTCGTATCACAAGTTCCCCTACTCCTTCGCCTCTTTCCGCTTCTTGAGGATGCTGATCAGGCTGGTGACGAGCGGGATGATGAGCCTTGCGTTCGAAGCGCCGGCACCGCCGAGGCCGCCCATGAGGCCCTGCATGGTGAAGCCGCCTTGCAGTTGCTCTTCCAGTTCCGCCGCCGCCAGCGCCTTCATGTCCTCGGCCACCTGCAACTCTGGCCCCGGCCTCTGCAGGGCCGCCGCCACGATGGCGATGATGGCGAGTGCCAGATCGGCCCCGCCCAGCGCCAGCGGTGTCCACACCGGGCCCCACACGCTCACCAGCGCGGCATAGAACGCGACGTTCACGAGCACGAGGCCAAGGACAGCGAGTGCGCCCGCCAGCCCCAGCAGCAGGATGCGCTGGGTCTCGCTCCGCAGGCGGATGCGGGCGGCAAGGAACTCGGCCCGGAGATAGAGCCGCGCCGTACGCGCAATGTTGTTGACAGACATGGAAACCTCCTAGCGGGCCGTGAGCCGGCCGATGACGATGCCGAGAGCCAGCGCCGCGGCAATGCTGGCCACCGGATGGGTGGCGACCGTCTCCTCGGCGTCGTTCAGCATGTCCTCGGCCTGCCGCACGAGATGACGGACCTGTTGATCGAAGCTCTTGTCGCCGCCGGAATCTTCGGCCTCCTCCTCCGCCGTCGGCTCTGGCGCAGGCTTCGGGGCCCTCTTCTGGTTCTTGCGCAGCGCTTCGACCTCGGCCCGCAACTGGTCGAGTTCGCTGCGGATGGAACGGGAGCTGGTCATGGTCGGGTCTCCTTTGCCAGCGTTTATCAAAGCTGCCGCTTCGGGCCGCCTTGATCCTGATCAGGTGGCGCGGATGCGGGCTTCCGGCCCCTGCCCGCGCCGTTCGGCGATGGCCACCGTGAGCGTCATGGCCAGCGCCAGCGTTGCCGCCATGGAGCGGAAGCCCTCGAAATTGGCCTCGCCCACCTCGACCCACAGTCCCGCCGTCTGGGCCAGCGGCGAAAACGGGCTGTCGGTGATCGACACCACCGGAACGCCGCGCGCCGCCGCCGCCTGGGCCAGCGTCACCGTTTCGCTGGCGTAGGGCGCGAAGCTGATGGCCAGCACCCGGTCCTTTGACGAGGCGAAGCTCAGCTGCTCGGCGGCGAGACCGCCTACGGCATCCACCAGAATGCTCCGTACACCGAGCTTTCCCAGCGCGTAGGCCATGTAGAAACTGATGGGGAACGAGCGCCTGAGGCCGATGAGATAGAGCGTCTCGGCCTCTGCCAGCTTTTCCACCGCATCATCCAGCACTGCCGGATCGAGCTTTTCGCGCAACGACGCGATCGACTTTTCGGTGGCATCGCAGAAGCCCTGGAAGATGACGTTGGGCTTCGATGCCGCCACCGCGTGTTCGCGTAATTGCTGCAGGCGTTCATCGTAGTTGAGGATGCGGTCGCGCAGCCGGGAGCGGAACACCTCCTGCATTTCGGTGAAGCCCTGGTAGCCCAGCGCCTGCGAAAAGCGCACCAGCGTGGACGGTTGCACATCCGCCTGCTGGGCAATGGACGAGACGGTGCCGAAGGCGATCTCGTCAGGATATTCCAGCGCGTAGGTGGCGATCTGGGTGAGCCGTTTCGGCAAGTCCCCTGCGCGCTCGGTGATGAGCGCCTTGAGGGCGGGAAAATCGCGCGGTGGTGCGTAGGTATCTGTCATTGGAACAATCGTTTCGCGAAGCGTAGGATGTTCCAGCAGGTTCGGCAAGGGGCGGAATGGTTGTTCCCGTTGCGCTAACCCTCGTCCCATCCCCGGCTGCGGCGCGACACGCCTGACACGGGCGGCCGGCGCCGGTCGCCGTTGCCGCCATCGCCGGCCAGCGCCTTGCGCAGACGCCGGATGATGACGCCGCGCGACTTCTCGTCCGGCAGCTTGTGCATGACATCCTCGATGTCGAGAATGAGGTCGGCCAGATCGTTGTGGCTGTCGAAGCGCGCCACCATGGTGGGATCGATGCGCGGCCGTGTTTCCTCGGCAATGAGGGTGCAGGCATCGTGCGAGAGTTCATAAACATCGTCGAGGCGCGGCCGGATGATCCTTTCGCCGGCGATGCCGAGGCCCTTGAGGTCGAGTTCCAACGCGATCTGCGCTTCCTCCTCGCCGTGGGTGAGGAAGACGGTGTTGCCAATGGGAAGACGTTCCTTCACCCATTGCACCAGTTCCGGCCCGTCAGCGTGACCCGAATAATCGTCGATCCGGCGGATCGCGGCGCGCACCTTGATCGTCTCGCCCATGATGGTGACGGTCTTGGCCCCGTCCTCGAGAATGCGGCCGAGCGAGCCCTCGGCCTGGAAGCCGGCGAGCAGCACCGTCGTCGAGGTCTGCCAGAGATGGTTCTTGAGATGATGGCGGATGCGGCCGGCATCACACATGCCGCTGGCCGCGACGATGATGCGGAAGCCGGTGAAGCGGGCCAGCGCCTTCGAGTCTTCGACGCTTTCGGTCGAATGCACGAAGCCTTCGTTGAAGGCGTGCACAAGGTCCTTGCCATGCTGCAGTTCACCGGCATGCCGCGTGAAGATGTCCGTGGCCTTGCTGGCCAGCGGGCTGTCGATGAAGATGTTGGCGCGGGGCACCTTGCCCTCTTCCATGAGCAACGACAGGTCGGTGACCAGTTCCTGGGTGCGCTCGACAGCAAAGGACGGAATGAGCAGCGCGCCCTTGCGCTGGGCGGCATCGTTGACTTCGGCCGCCAGCATCTCGCGGCGGGCAATCTCGCCGCGTTCGAAACGGTCACGCCCGCCATAGGTCGACTCGCAGGTGACGAAATCGAAATCGTTCGGCGCCTCCGGATCATGCTGCAGCATCTTGTTGTCCGGCCCGATGTCGCCGGAGAACAGCAGCCGCACCGGCTTCGCGCCATCCTGCTTCGCCTCGACTTCGACCGAGGTGGACCCCAGGAGATGGCCGGCATTCCAGAACCGCACCCGGATGCCGGGCACCGGCTCGAACCATGTTTCCATCGCTTCGGTGGTGAAGTTGGTCAACGCGGCGCGGGCATCGTCTGCCGTGTAGATCGGCTCTACCTCTTCATCACCGCGCTTGCGCCGGCGGCTGTTGAGTTGCCTGACTTCCATTTCCTGGATGAAGCCGGAATCCGGCAGCATGATGCTGCACAGATCGGCGGTGCCGTCGGTACAGTGGATCTTGCCGGTGAAGCCATGTTTCACCAGTTTCGGCACGAGGCCCGTGTGATCGATATGCGCGTGCGTCAGCACCAGCGCGCCGATGTTCGCGGCATCGAAGGGAAACGGGCGATAGTTGAGCTCACGCTCGGTCTTCGAGCCCTGGAACATGCCGCAATCGATGAGCATCCGCGAACTGCCGTTCTCCAGCAGATAGCAGGAGCCGGTGACGGTGCGGGCGGCACCATGAAACCTTAGACGGACACTCATTCCAGTCAATCCTCCGGAAGATTGAGGCCGCGCCGGACGAGTTCGTCCCAGGCGCCTTGCGGGCTGTCGGCAAAACCGAACAGATTCAGATCCTGTTCGCTGATCATGCCGGCGTCGGCGAACGTCCGGAAATTGATCAGCGCATTCCAGTGTTTCGAGTCATAGAGCACGATCGGCAGTTCATGATCAAGCTTGCCGGTCTGGCGAAGGGTCAGCACCTCGAACAACTCGTCCATGGTGCCAAAGCCGCCGGGAAACACCACCAGGGCCGAGGCACGCATCGCAAAGTGCATCTTGCGCATGGCAAAATAGTGAAAGCGGAAGGTGAGATCCGGCGTCGAATAGGCGTTAGGCTCCTGCTCCATCGGCAGGGTGATGTTGAAGCCGATGGAGGGGGCTCCCACATCGTGGGCGCCGCGATTGGCCGCTTCCATGATGCCGGGACCACCGCCGGTGGCGATCACGTTCTGCCGCGGCAGGCGGCCATCGAGCTTGGCGCCCCCCTTCTCCGAGCAGATCCGTGCGAAGTCGCGGGCTGCCGCATACCATCCATTGCCATCATCTTCCTTCACCCGGGCCGACCCGAAGACCACGACCGTGGTGGCAACGCCCCAGCGGCGCAGGTGTTCCTCAGCCTTCTGGTATTCGAGTTGAAAGCGCAGGCCACGGGTTGTGTCGCCCAGCAGAAAATCCATATCCATGGCCGGCAGCCGGAAAGCGGCGGAGGCCAACTGTGCCTTGTTCGAATGCGTCACGCGGTTGTTCCCTGAATCAGATCTGCACTGGGGATAGGACCATGAGTTGCGCCGATCAAGGGCTGCGCCACCTCAGGCTTCATGCAAGTCGCGGGCAATCGGCGCGCCAACCGTGAAATTCCGGAATGTCACGTGGAGTCCCGCCCGCTCCGGCGTGCAGCACATCATGCCGACATCAACCATCTCTCCCATCGGCAACATGGCAAGACGGATCATCCGCCAGTGCTCCGTCCCCAAGCGGTACTGGACGCGAAGCGCTTCGCCGTGCCGGGTGATGCGCAGGTCGATCGCGTCACGCGCGGCCGCGGCGGCGGGTTGCTGCGACCAGTCGGAATAGCCGCTCCGTGTCACCACCGTGCTGACATGCATGGCGCCATCCGTGAACTCGATGCCGGCCTTGAGCCAGTTGTCGGCATCGGCCCAGACCATGAGCCCGGCCTGATCATAGAGCGTCTCATATGCGGCACTCACCTGGACCGCAGCCGTAAAGTCGCCGTTCACTGGTTGCAGGCGGACGTGGCCTGAGTTCCTCACGAAACCATAGAAGGTGCGGCTCCAGAAATCCGTGTTGGCGCCGGTGGTCACATGCAACACGCCGTCCTCTTCGTGCCAGCGTGGTGGCTCGTTCATCCAGTGCAGGTCCATGCCGATATCGCTCCCCGGCCGTTACAACGGGCCAGACCCTGTCACACGGCGCCGGCATGGTCTAGTATGCCCGCACAACGTGTGTGAGGTATTCCATGGCATCTGGCAGCAAGACACCCTTCGGCGCGAAATTCATGGTGAAGCCGGGCAAGCCCTTCAAGCTCGCGGACCATGATCCCCGCAGTTCCGGCGGTCTCAAGGACAAGGACGCCACCAAGGAACAGACTGCAAAGGATGCCGTAGCCATCGACGCCCTGCAGGACCGCCTCTACGCCGAGGACAAGCGGGCCTTGCTGGTGGTGTTGCAGGGCATCGACTGCGCCGGCAAGGATGGCACGGTGCGCGCCGTGTTCAACACGTGCGGCCCCATCGGCGTGCGCAACAATCCGTTCAAGGCGCCGACGCCGCTCGAACTTGCCCACGACTATCTCTGGCGCGTGCACAATGTGTGCCCGCAGAAGGGCTTCATCGGCATCTTCAACCGTTCGCACTACGAGGACGTGCTGGTGGTGAAGGTGCGGAACTTCGCCAGCCCCGAGGCGATCGAGCGGCGCTATGACGAGATCAACCGCTTCGAGGAGCATCTGACGCAGAATGGCACCACGATCCTCAAGTTCATGCTGAACATCTCGAAGGACGAACAGGCCGAACGACTCCGCGAGAGGGTCAGCAATCCCAGCAAGCGCTGGAAGTTCAATCCCGGCGACCTCGAAGACCGGGCGCTATGGGACGACTACATGGCCGCCTATGAGATCGCACTCACACGTTGCTCGACCGAACATGCGCCGTGGTATGTCATCCCCGCCAACCGCAACTGGGTGCGGAACGCCATCATTTCCCGCATCGTGCGCGACACGCTCGAAGAGATGAACCCGCAATACCCAGAACCCAAGGGCTGGGACCCGGCCGCAGTCGAGATCGTGTGACATGGATTTGCAGTTGAAAGGCAAGCGCGCCATCGTCACCGGTGGCACGCGGGGGATTGGGCGGGCCATTGCGTTCGGGCTGGCGGCCGAGGGTTGCGGCGTGGCGATCTGCGCGCGCAGCCAGCACGCCGTGGTGGCCACGATGGCAGAATTGGAAGACATGAACGTGAGCGCCTATGGCGAGGCGCTGGACGTGGGCGATGGCGACGCGCTGGCGCGCTTTGTCGAGCATAGCGCCGGGCGCCTCGGCGGCCTCGACATCCTGGTGTGCAATGCATCCGCCCTGGCGGAGGGAACCGACGCCGCCGCCTTCCGTCAGGCCTTCGACATCGACCTCATGCACACGGTGAACGCCGTGACGGCGGCGCTGCCCTTCATCGAGAAGACGGGGGCGGGATCGATCATCGCGATTTCCTCGATCTCCGGGAGCGAGGACTACGGCTATGCCGGCGTCTCCTACGGCGCCATGAAGGCGGCCCTGCTGTTCTACATGAAGTCGCTCGCCCGCCACGTGGCGCCCAAGGGCATCCGCGCCAATGCCGTCTCGCCCGGCACGACCTATTTCAAGGGTGGCTTCTGGCACGACGTGGAGGTGAACGACCCCAAGGGCTTTGCCGAGACCAT
>ERZ795053.6989-NODE-6989-length-11003-cov-5.152905_pt1 | contig 11003 bp, 7 predicted proteins | sample MGYA00375137_ERZ795053 | MGnify/ENA primary metagenome ERZ795053 (study PRJEB30182, sample SAMN05720284) | activated sludge metagenome | isolation source: Anaerobic digester | place: Hong Kong | collected 2014-12-17 ... | reverse complement strand
AGGCGTGGCTTTGCTGGAAGTCGGCGGCGCCACCGAGAGTGAACGTGATTATCTGAAAGCGCGTGCGAAAAGTGCGGTGCAGAGCCTGCGGCTGGCCCTACAGGATGGCATTTTGGCCGGCGGTGGCGTGGCATATGTGCGGGCCCTGGCTCATCTCCAACAAGACTCGTACACTGTGCCGCTGGTGGGGGATGAACAGGCTGCGTTGCCCATCCTGCGCACCGCACTAGTGGCACCCGCCGAAACCATTCTTGCCAATGCCGGCTGGGAGCCGGCACCGGTGATTCAACGGTTGCTCGCAGAGTCAATGTTCGCCGGCTATGATGTTTTACAGCGCAATCCCCTGGTCACAGAGGCGGCGGCGGTGATTGATCCGGCCAGCGTGGCACAGGCTGCGCTCCGCATTGGGGTAAGTGGTGCGCTCATGGCCATCACTACCGACACGCTTGTTCATCGCCCACGCCACAACCGTGATGAGGAGGTAGACTTTCGTGTCTGATGGTAGGCGAAGTAGATTCCTGCAAAATCGAGCTTGACATCTCAGTCGTCGACCGTTATACTTTTCACAATCACATTGAACAGCATGTTTGATGGTAGCCGTGAGTATCTTTTCCCCTTTCTACCAGGTTAGCGCTAGAATAGATTGATAGAGTCACTCAGATGAATCCCTTTACCAGCTATTTTAACCGGAATAACGCATGGGCAGCATTGGCAGCCGCAGCTATGCGCGCGTCCCGGTAACTGGTAACGGTGCCGTGGCGCAGACCACGGCCTTTGGGATGAGTGCTCTTTGCCAACAGCGTCGTGGAAATTTCCACGACGTTTTTTTGTGTATGTTTTGTACGAATTTTCAAGCTGATCGCACGATAGGAAGATCACCATGCACTTGACGACAGACGAAGTACGCCATGTAGCTGAATTGGCTAAGTTGGCGTTGACCGAGGCAGAAGTCGAAGAGTATACCCAACAGCTTTCGGCGATTCTCGACTATGCGGATCGCCTGCGTGCTGTGGACACCAGCGATGTGCCGCCGACCCCCTATGTGTTGCCCCTGCAAAATGTGATGCGGGCGGATGAACCGGCCCCCTCGCTAACCAATGAAGAAGCGTTGGCCAATGCACCGGACAGCGAGGATGGCTTTTTCCGGGTGCGCGCCGTCTTCGAAGATTAATTTCCCGGCATCAACCGCCTTTCCCTTCGCCAGGCGCAAGGGGGTGCGGGTGTATCGCCCAAATGATAATCATGATCATGACAACGAAACCACTCAATGAGTTAACCCTACACGAGGCCGTCAGCGGCTTGGCCGCCGGCAATTTCACGGCCGTTGCCCTGACGCAAGCGCTGCTTGATCGCATCGAGGCCGTTGACGGCAAGGTACGGGCCTACCTCACGGTGACCAAAACAGAGGCGCTGGCCCAAGCAGCGGCTGCCGATCAGCGACGTGCCGAGGGCGACGATGCGCCGCTCTTGGGTGTACCGCTGGCGATCAAAGATGTGCTGGCCACCAAAGGGATCGAAACGACTTGTGGCAGCAAAATCCTCAAGGGGTTCCAGCCGCCCTATAGTGCCACCGCTGTGGAACGATTGACCGCGGCCGGCGCCATTATCCTCGGCAAAGTGAACTGCGACGAATTTGCCATGGGATCCAGCAATGAGAATAGTGGCTACTTTCCCACCCACAATCCTTGGGATCTCGGGCGAGTGCCAGGAGGCAGCAGCGGTGGTTCCGCCGCCGCGGTTGCCGCCCATGAAACGATCGCCGCGATCGGCACCGATACCGGTGGCAGTGTGCGCCAGCCCGCTTCCTTTTGTGGCATTGTCGGGCTGAAACCTTCCTACGGCCGCGTGAGCCGCTACGGCCTTGTTGCCTATGGCAGTAGCCTTGACCAAATTGGTCCGCTCACCAAAGATGTGCGCGATGCCGCCTTGTTGTTGCAGGTGATGGCCGGCCACGACCCGCGCGACAGCACCAGCCTGCAAGCCGCCGTCCCCGACTATTCGGCCGCGCTGACCGGTTCGGTTCAAGGCTTGCGCATTGGACTGCCCAAAGAATATTTTACGGATGGCATGCAGCCCGAGGTTGAAGAAGCCGTGCGCACGGCAGTCGCCCAACTGGAGCAGATGGGGGCGACAGTGCTGCCGATCTCACTGCCCAATACAGACAAGGCGTTGCCGGTCTACTATCTGGTTGCAACGGCAGAAGCCAGTGCCAATCTCACCCGCTTTGACGGTGTCCGCTTCGGCTACAGTGCCAATGCCGACGGTATCCTAGATAACTATCGCCAAACGCGCGGTGAAGGCTTTGGGGCCGAGGTGAAGCGGCGCATCATGTTGGGCACCTATGCGCTTAGCGCCGGCTATTACGATGCCTACTATTTGAAAGCGCAACAGGTCCGCACGCTGATTAAGCAGGACTTCGATCGCGCGTTTCAGGATGTGGATGTGATCGCCTGCCCGGTGGCGCCAACAACCGCCTTCCCCCTCGGTGCCAAAACGGACGATCCGTTGGAGATGTACCTGAGCGATATCTTCTCGATTTCGCTCAACCTGGCTGGTATCTGCGGTATCAGCGTCCCGTGTGGCTTTGATCAGAGCGGTCTGCCCATTGGTCTGCAACTGGTTGGCCCCCATTTGGGGGAAGCGATGATTTTGCGCACGGCTCACGCCTACGAACAGGCCACCAACTGGCACGAACGGCAGCCGGCACTGGCCTGAGTTCCCCTCGGATGGGGAGTTCGCACAGCAGCGCTACCCGTTATCGATAAGCTCCCTACGCTGTTGCTACTGTGCGGAACGAATTGTACAACACAATCGTATTATGTGTGTTCTCTTATGAAGTGTTCTCTATCAAGTATTCTCTTATCAGTATGTGTCTGTCCGAACATTCTCTGTACCCGCTGGGTCACCACCGCATGTTCGGATAGATGCTAAACTCATTTCAGGTCTTTCCCATGTTTCACATCATTGGTCTCTCTGGTGTCGGTGGTTTAGCCGTCGCACGCAGCCGGCAATTTATGTGGCTGTCGGCATGTAAATTGTAATCGGCGTTCCCCGACAATATTCTTCGTTCCATCAGTACCTGCCCTGTTGCCAACAAACCTATCGTTACACGGTCCTGTGTCACAGGTACTGATTTGTTCATTGAAAAACCAATCCTGCAATTCGGCTGTGAACACTACTTGTGCCGAGATAAAGCTGGTCACGCAGCATTTCAGGAAAATTTTGATCATTCCACTCAAGAACCAGAGGACTATCTTTCTTATGAATACGACACTATTGCAAACGCCGGGGGTGAATGGCATGAGCCATCGCCAAACATCGGTGGCAAACGGCACCAACGGCATCCATGACTTTGGCCTCAACGGCAAGCCACGTAAATTGCGCAATCACGAGAGCCGGCTGAGCAAGCGGGTGGTCAGCGTGCCACCGTCGGGGATCCGTCGCTACTTCGATATTGCCGCCACCATGGACGATGTGGTGAGCCTGGGCATTGGCGAGCCCGATTTTGTGACTCCTTCGCCCATCTTGCAGGCGGGGATCGAAAGTCTCCGGCGCGGTAACACCGCCTACACCTCGAATGCCGGCATGATTGAACTGCGCACCGCGGTTGCCGAGATGCTCACCCGCCGCTACCAAGGCCCGGTCTACGACCCAGAGAAAGAGGTGCTGATCACCGTCGGCGTCAGTGAGGCAATGTCGCTCATCATGCAGGCAATCCTTGACCCCGGCGATGAAGTGATTGTGCCGCAACCCTGTTTTGTGAGTTACACCGCCAGCGTGCTCCTCGCCGGCGGTACCGTTGTCGACCTCCCCACCTACGCCGAAAATAACTTCCAAGTGGACCCCGCCGCCATTGAAGCCCTGATTACACCCAACACCAAAGCGCTCTTAATCGGGTTCCCCAGTAACCCGACCGGCGCGGTCATGGATCGGGCCGGCCTGCTCGAGATTGCCCGCATCGCCGAGGAACACGATCTCATTGTTATCTCCGACGAGATCTATGACCGGCTCGTTTATGGCGACCACGAACATGTCATGTTTGCCTCGTTACCCCAAATGGCAGATCGGACAGTTCACCTGGGGGGCATGAGCAAGGATTATGCCATGACCGGCTGGCGTGTCGGCTACGCCTGTGGCCCGACCGATCTGATCGGCGCCATGCGCAAGATTCACCAATATCTGATCATGTCCGCCTCAACCGTGGGCCAGGAGGCTGCGCTGACGGCATTGACTGATCCCGCCGCCGAAGAGTACGTGTTGCAAATGGTCGCCAGCTACGACCGGCGGCGCAAATTGATTGTCAATGGCATGAACGAGTTGGGGCTGGATTGCTTCGAACCCAAGGGCGCCTTCTATGCCTTTCCCAGCATCCGGCGCACGGGCATGAACGAACACGAGTTCTGTGAAACCCTGCTCAAGGAGGAGCGCGTCGCCGTCATCCCCGGCAGCGCCTTTGGCGGCGGCGGCGAGGGCCACATCCGCTGCGCCTATGCAGCCAGCGTGGAGAACATTGAAAAGGCGCTCGAACGCATCTTCCGCTTCATGCAGCGGCATGGGTAGAAACTGAAGGTAACGGCACGGCATGCCGTGCCGTTACCTTCAGTTTCTACTTGATTTGTTCTACCAGTAGTGTGTACCCTCGCCGCCCGGTAATTTTCACTTCTTCGCCGATGGAGACGGCGGCTACCGCTGCTTCTTCACTGGTAACCAGCTCGGCATTCCACCATTCACCCGCCACAAAGACGCTGCCGGTTTCGCCGGTCGCAAAGCTTTCCTTGACCCGTGCTCGTTGACCGATCAACCCTTCGCTGCCGGTGATGGCGGGGGCGCGCTGCGCGGCCAGTCCTTTGACACCGGCAAAGAAGGTGAAGGCGGCCAGAAAGAGCGCCGTGCCGATAATTGTGAACCACGGTGTGTTAATTCCTGGCCTGTCAAAGAGCAGGACACCACCGAGGACAAAGGCAACAACGCCCGCCGTCGTCAGCGCGCCAAAGGTGGGGGTGAATGCTTCGGCAATAAAAAGACCGACGGCCACCGCCATCAGCGCGAGGCCGGCAAAATTGGCGTCCAACTGGCCCAAGGCGTAGAGCCCCAAGAGCAAGCAGACCGCACCGGCAACACCGGGAATCCAGGTACCGGGGTTCCATAACTCAATCAACAGACCGGTTGTGCCCAATGTCAACAGCAGCGAGGCAATGGTGGGGTTGGCAATAAAGTTGAGAAATTCCTGAAGACCACTCAGCGGCTGTTCCAGGATGACGGCCCGATCGGTGTGCAGCGTCTCCTCTTCTCCGCGTACCGTCACCACAAAGCCGTCCATCTGTGTGAGAAGATCGTTGGGATCGGTGGCGATGAAGTCAATAACCCCAAGTTCCAAAGCCTGATCGGCGGTGGCTGCCGTGGCCTCTTGCACAGCGGCAATGGCCCATTTCACCGCGTCTTCACCACGGCGCGCCGCTAGATTTTCGATGTCGGCGCTGAGGATGTTTTTGATCTTGGCCTCCATCGTCTCGCCGACATCTTCACCAGCCGCGCCAACGGGGCTGGCTGCACCAATACTGCTACCGGGCGCCATGGCCGCGACATGGCCGGCCAGCGTGATAAAGGTGCCGGCGCTACCAGCCCGTGCCGCCGCAGGAGCGACATAGACGGCAATCGGGACGGGTGACGAGAGCATCCGCTGCGTGATCCCTTGCGTAATATCAACGCTCCCACCGGGGGTGTCCAACTGCAAGATGATCAGCCTGGCGCCGGCCTCTTGCGCCGCAGCAATATTTTCTTCAATGTATTGGTCCAGGACGGGCGTCACTGCACCCTCAAAGGTGAGCAGGTAGACCAGTTGGGTGTCGCCCGTGGCTTGGGCGGGCAGTGTATCGCGGGCATAACTCGCAGTCGGGCCGGTGAAGAATAGACCCAACAGACCAAGCAAGAAGAATGTGAGATGGAGCACGAGAAGAAAGAGTCGCAAATAAAGGTGGCTTGCACGCAGCTGCTTCATTGTGTTCTTTCAATTATCTCCTTTCAGAGGGATACGCTTGCCGCACTAAACGAGTGACATCATGATCAAGTATTCTCGCCATCCTGTCAGTAACGGTTCACGCAAAGAGGTGACAGCCACTGCAAAACAGGGGCGTATCCGCTAGAGGGTGGCTGCTCAGCCTGTGCCCTGTTTCATCCGTGCAACATCGCCCAACATCTCTTCGACCGAACGGCGTCCCGCATCGGTGCTCGCGCCCAGCATCAGCATCAGCTCTTCGATGCGGTGGATGCTGTCGAGCTGCTGAACGACCGTGCTCGTGCGCTCTTCCCCCTGATCGACAATGACCCGTTTGTTCACGGTAAAGTGTTGGTCACCAAAGGCGGCCAACTGTGGAAGATGGGTGATGCAGAGTACCTGATGCGAAACGGTGGGCAGCGTGTGAAGTGCGTGTTGTGCAGCCACTTGACCGGCCTTTTTGCGTCCCTTTGTTGGGGCCGAAGTTTGCACTGCGAGCTGGGCGGCTACCTGGCCGTTCAGAGGCTGCTTGCCGGTGAGCATCCAAAGTTTCTGGCCGACCACGTACCCAACGCGCCCACCAATGCCCTGGTCAATTTCGTCAAAGATCAGCGTCGGTGTGGCGTCGGCGTGGGTGAGCACGCTTTTGAGCGCCAACATGAGGCGGGCAGTTTCACCACCGGAAGCGACTCGCGCCATCGGTTTGAGGGGTTCACCGGGATTGGCGCTCACCATGAACTCCACCTGGTCCAGCCCAGTACTGTCGAAGGCGACCCGGCGACCGTCGGCCAGGATGGCGCCCTCGGCGTGGGGGCGCTGTTCAACGGCAACGCCAAAGCGTGCCCGTTCCATCCGCAGATCGCGCAGTTCCACTTCCACCTGTTGGGCCAAAGCCTGCCCCGCTCGACGACGCTCTTCGCTGAGGGTTGTGCCCAACTCACCGATGGTGTGCAGCAACTGCGCTTCCTGGCCTTCCAACTCAGTTGTCTTGACTTCCCAGTTGCCCAGCGCATCGAGCTCCTCCTGTGCCGCTGCGCCAAAGTGGTTGATCTGCTCAATGGTATCGCCATACTTCCGTTTGAGATTGGCGATCAGCTCAAGGCGCTCTTCCACTTCTTCCAACCGCTCCGGATTGAATTCCAGCTCATCGGCATAATCTTGCAACGCACGGGCCAGATCCGAGGCCTGTTCAAGCAGCAGTTGCCCATCCGTGGCAAGTGTGTCCATATCGGGATCAATGCGCGCCAATTTTTCCAAGCGACCGACCGCCTCGCTAATGAGGTCGAGCGCCCCCGGCATTTCACTCTCACCTTCACTGAGAATGGCTTGTGCACCTTGCGCCAATTTGAGCAGTGCTTCGGCGTTGCTGAGGCGCCGGCGTTCACTTTCCAACTCCGTCTCTTCCTCAGCACGTAGCTGGGCGGCAAAGATCTCCTCAACCTGAAAACTGAGCATATCAACCCGTTGCGCAATGGTGCGCGCGTCCTGGCGCAGGCGATGTAACTCTTCACGTACCTTACGCAAGGTGACGACCTCGGCGGCCAATGCGTTGCGCAACGGCAGAAGATTGGCATAGCGATCGAGAAGGTGAATGTGGGTGCGCGGGCGCAACAGGTTGAGATGTTCGCCTTGTCCGTGCACATCGATCAACTGCCCGGCAATTTCGCCCAACATCTGGAGGTTGACCACACGGCCATTCACCCGACAGATGTTCCGACCATTGCGCCGCACTTCACGGCTGAGGGTGAGCCATTGTGGATTGTCGGGATCGTCCAAGCCATTGTCAATCAGGGCGAATTCTAGCTCATCCCGTACGGCACTGTGCTCCAACTGAAAGAGGGCCTCGATTTCGGCGAGTTCGCTGCCGGCGCGCACCCAATCGGCTGTGGCGCGATCACCGAGCAACATGCCAAGGGCATCGATAATAATCGACTTCCCGGCACCGGTTTCGCCTGTCAAAATATTGAGGCCTGGCCCAAAGTGCAAATGGAGGTCATCAATGATGGCAAAGTTGCGAATACGCAGTTCAACTAACATAGGACGTTATTCTTTATTGGATCTTCACTGTCAACAAGTGCTGCGGTGGCAGGTGGCATCTCTCCCGCTCTCCGCACATACTATCGCGTACCTAGCACTACAACGAGATTTCGAGTAGTTCCAGGTGACAGTCACTGCCTGGAGCTAAATTCTTTCTACCCGGCTCCTCATGGGCAGTGACTGTCACCTCTGCAAAGTCTCGTTGTAGTACCTAGATCTCATGGAGAAATGGCAGGTATCAACTTGTGCAAAGTAATTGTAGCATTGATAGCCTGATTTGCACATCAAGCCAACCGTGATATAATGCAACCAAAGTCGCGGGTACTTCTATTGATCAGCATGTCAGCATGATTGATCAGCATAGGTCTATTCATTATATTTCTGTACAATTATATGTCTGTACTATGTCTGTACATTGGTGAATGATTCTGAACGATAGCATGTACCATAGATTCATCGTTCCTGCTGCTGCAATTGGCCACAATTCGCAACCAGTTTTTTTGAGCCAATTGGGGTAAATTGATCTGAGCAACAGGGCGATTTATAGAATGTATTGGTGAAGGGGGAGAAGTATGAATATTATTCCAGGGCCATGGGAGCTTGTGATCATTCTGGTGATTGTTGCAATGCTCTTCGGTGTTGGCCGCTTACCTGAAGTTTTTGGCGCTGTTGGTAAAGGCATTCGTGAGTTTCGCAAAGAATCGAGCACTGCCGAGCAAAATGCCAACAAAAAGGCTGATACTTCGACAGATCAACCAGCAGCCGAAAGCTAGTAAATTCCGGCGGAAATAAGACCATCGATTTTTGCCCTGTTTCCCAGTGGTAGCGGGTCTTATTGACTGCCGTGGTATTTACGCCGCAGTGTACTAGTTTCTGTTTCGTTACCATCCAAATGCAGGTTGTACCAGGGTAGAAAACAGCTAACCTGACTGCTCAGTGAGTTGTCTCTCAGGTCTGTTGTGATCTATGTGTGGTGTAACCTGCATTTTGTATTGGACGGTTGTGTCAGGTGTGCCTTGAGGAAAGATTTCTTGTGCGCGCAATCCGTTTTCTTGCCCTGCTCATAGTGCTTGCCGTTGCCTTTATTGCCACGCCCACCTTTGAGTTGCGCCCCTTTGCCTCGCAAATACCTACCGATTTTATGGCCGATTCTGCACTCGTGGCTCACTTTCGCCAATGGGTGACAGATGATATCGCGCGCTCATCACTCATTCTCACCAGTTGGGCAGCCCTGACCTTTGGTCTATTGGCTGTGCCCTGGCCTTTTCCCGGCACAGCAGTTGCAAGCGCCACCGTACAACGGACCCAAGCCGTGCAAGCCGCTGGTGGGCGCCGTCAACTCCGCTGGTGGGGGGGCCTGGGTTTGGTCGTTTTGGCTACCATTGCAAGCGTGGGAACAGTACTGTCCTTGCTGCGCATTGGCGAAGGGCCACTGGCGCAGCTGTTGTGGGTCGGCAGCATGCTACTGCTATTGTTGGGCGGCGCGCTGCTTGCGGCGACGCGGCCCGCTATGTCCGAGAAGAGAAGCGGCGCTGCAACAGCGTTTGCTGCTGTCAACCCGGTGAGCGAGCCACCGCGCCCAACGGACAGTTGGCGAACGCTGCTTGTCATTCTGATCCTTAGCCTCATCCTCTATGGGTGGAAATTGACGACACTGCCTCCTCAGGTTGACGACGCAACGGCGCACCTTGGCCTACATGCACTGGCAATGACGACCGGGGCAGAGACAGAGCTCCTCACCGTTGTGCCGGCAATTTCCCATCCGGAAGAAAAACTCTTTGGCGTTGCCGCGGCATCAACGGCACTCTTTTACGAAATAACAGGTGATTTACTGCTTAGCACGCGACTGGTTGGCCTATTGGCGGCAATGGCCTGTGCCTTGGCAACGTGGTTACTCGCTGTTGAACTCTTTGCGCGCCGCGCCACGTTCGCTGCTGGTCCCGTGCCGCTTGAAGATCAGGGTCAGTTGCCCACCTTGATCGCCACCTGGCTGGTGCTCTTTAATATGGCGGTGATCTATTTCAGCCGTCAACCGATTCTGCTCGAAGCAACAGCCTGGGGGATCTTGGGCTGTTGGGCACTGTTGCGCAGCTTTCGCACCCACGATCGCCTGACGCTCTGCCTAAGCGGCCTTCTCGTGGGTTTTGGCTACCTCCTGCACGGTAGTGCGCTGGTCTTTGGCATCACGGCATTGCTGTGGTGGCTTGGCTTTATGGCGGTACAACTGGGGATGTTACCCCATTGGGCCCCAACACCGAGCCGTAACCGGCTTCACTTCGGAGATTTCGTGCTGTGGGTGCTGGGCCTTGGCGTTGTGCTGGCACCGGTTGCCGTTGTGCGAGGTCAGGAGTTGCTGCTGTGGGCGAATCAACTGCCTACCTCCTTGGAAAGCGCACTGACCATTCTGTTGGCCAACTTCGCGCCACCGGTTGCAAGCTATCCGGCACCCCTTTTCCATGGTATGCTGTTGCCCTTTTTCCCACTGGCGCTTGGAGTGTTGCTCTTCAATCTGGATCGGCGCCAGGGCTGGATGCTTACCACGTTGCTGGGCAGTGCACTGGCCGTTGCCATGCTCACCCAGCCACAAAATGAACGTTGGGGCCTGCTGCTGCCGTTGGTGCCGGCGGTTGCGCTCACGCTTGCCTTTACACTGGATCGGATACGTGTCTCCTTGATTCGGGTGGGTGGGCAGTGGCTGCAACAGTTCATCGGTTTTGCGCTCCTTGGTCTGCTGCTCTGGATTGGCTCAGCGACCTTTATTCGGTACGACACCTTTGCCATGCGTCTGATTACGCGTGATCAGGCAATCAGTTATGCACTGCGCAACCTACCAACCGCCCAAGGTATCGTTCTCTCCCCAATGGCATTCCTGACATTGGCACCGGAGACACTCGATCAAAATATAGCATTGCGCTTTCTCACCAACGATCAGATCAACCAATCCACACGCCGGCTCCAAGCGGTGGAGACC
>ERZ795053.6988-NODE-6988-length-11004-cov-4.201206_pt1 | contig 11004 bp, 11 predicted proteins | sample MGYA00375137_ERZ795053 | MGnify/ENA primary metagenome ERZ795053 (study PRJEB30182, sample SAMN05720284) | activated sludge metagenome | isolation source: Anaerobic digester | place: Hong Kong | collected 2014-12-17 ... | reverse complement strand
CTCGCTTTTCTCGGAGCGAACATCAGCTTCATGATCCCGGTATATCGGACGCTGAAATGAGACCGGCCTGCGCGGGCGCCCATGCTTGCCAATCATGCATTGTTTCCGGCACAGTAATGCGGTTGCCGTACAGCTGCGCTGTCCGTTAATCGTTCGGGAAAGCGGAAGATGATGGCGGGTGGCAGCGCGCCGCAGAACGGAAAAGCAGAATGAAACTCTATATTGGCAACAAGAATTACTCCTCCTGGTCGTTCCGGCCGTGGATCGCCATGGCAGCGAAGGGGCTGGATTTCGAGGAGGAACTGATCCCGTTCGACGATGCGGGCGGCAATCCGAAGTTCCGCGAATTCTCGCCCACGGGCAAGGTTCCGGTTCTGGTCGACGGCGATCTCGTCATCTGGGAATCGCTTGCCATCCTCGAATACCTGGCCGACCGTCTGCCGGACCTGGGCTTCTGGCCGCAGGACATGGCAGCGCGGGCGCATGCCCGCTCGGTCGCAAACGAGATGCATGGCGGGTTTTCCGGTATCCGCAACGAATGCCCGATGAACATGCGCCGCGAGATCCGCGCCATCGCTGTAGGCGACCAGACGAGACGCGATGTCGCGCGCATCGAGGAGATCTGGGCCGGTTGCCTGAACCGGTATGGCGGGCCGTTCCTGTTCGGCGAATTCACCAATGCCGATGCCATGTTCGCACCGGTCGTCAACCGGCTGGAGAAATATGCCTTGTCGGAAACTGAGGCCGTGCGCACCTATACGGCTGCCATGAAGGCGCATCCTGCCTGGAAAAGATGGGAAGAGGCGGCGCTGGCGGAAACATGGATCGTACCGGCCGACGAAGCCTGAAAGGGAGAGCGGCGCCGGTGATCTAGGCTACGGTCAGTCGTCTTCCTCGTAGCGCACCCAGCCGCTCAGCGTCAGGTGCTCCTGCGGGCGGAAGCGGATCTTGTAGTCCATCTTGTCGGAACCCTTCACCCAGTAACCAAGATAGACATAAGGCAGGCCCATCCGCCGGGCGCGCTCGACATGGTCGAGAATGAGATAGCTGCCAAGGCTGCGGCTCACTTCGACTGGATCGAAGAAGGAATAGACCATCGACAGCCCGTTGTTCAGAACGTCCGTCAGGGCCACGGCGACGAGCGGCCCGGAGCCTTCGCCGGTAATGTAGGTATCCGGCCCGCGCCTGCGGTACTCGATCACCATCGTGTTCACATGGGTGTCTTCTACCATCATCGCATAGTCGAGGGATGTCATGTCGACCATGCCGCCATCCCAGTGGCGCGCATCGAGGTACGAACGGAAGAGCGAGAACTGCTCGGAGGTCGGCACCGGCAGCACCTGTTTGGAAACGAGGTCGCTGTTGCGCTTGAGGGTGCGCCGCATGTTGCGGCTGGGCTCGAACTCATCGGCAATGATGCGCGTAGATACGCATGCGCGGCAGGTCTCGCAGGCCGGACGGTAGGCAATGTTCTGCGAGCGGCGGAAGCCGCCATGTGTCAGCATGTCGTTGATCTGCGGAGCCTTCTCGCCGATCAGGTGGGTAAACACCTTTCGCTCCTGCTGTCCGCGCAGATAGGGGCACGGTTGCGGGGCGGTAAGATAGAACTGGGGAGTGTCGAGCGAGTGCTTCGTCATCGGGACCGTTTGCGAAAATGTGCCACGCCTGAGGCTGTGTGACTCAAAGACCGTAATACCACGGACCAACAAAAGAGTAGGTCAGCCAAACGATGATTACAAGCGGGGTTCCGGCCTTGACGAAATCGACGAACCGGTAGTGGCCCGGACCAAGCACGAGGAGGTTCGTCTGGTAGCCCACGGGTGTTGAAAAGGCGGCGTTTGCGGCAAAAATCACCGCGACGACGAAAGGTTCCACGGCCACGCCAAGCTTCGTCGCCAACTGAATCGCGATCGGCGTGAATAGCACGGCGGTCGCATTGTTGGAGAGGAAGTTGGTAATGATCGCCACGGCGAGGAAGAACAGCGACAGGATGACTGACGGTGGAAAGCCGTCCATTGCCGTGACCGCCGAATTGGCAAGAAATACCGCTCCCCCGGTTTTCTCGAGGGCAATCGCACTGGCCAGCGCGGCGGCGACCAGCATGAAGATTCGGCTGTCGAAGCTGCGTGCCGCCTGCGCAATGTTGAGACAGCGCGAGGCGATCATCGCAAACACGCCAAGGAGCGCGGAAACCATGATCGGCAGCAGGCCGGTCGCGGCCAGGAAAACAACGCTGGCGAAGATCGCGATCGCCCGCCATGCGTACCGTCGCAACGGTACCGCCTCCGCAGACCATTCCAGCAGAATGAGATCGCGCTTTGTCCTGAGCGAGGATATGGCATCCATCGAACCGCCAACAAGCAAGGTGTCGCCGGGTTCGAGCCGGATCTCGGAAAAAGCCTTGTGCTGCATGCGCGTCTTGCGCTGCACGCCCATCACGACAACGCCCTCGAGAAAGCGGATGTTGGCGCCCTGGATCGTGCGTCCGACATAGCGCGAGCCTGGAGCCACGACGACCTCGGCCAGATGGAATTCATCGGCGAGATGGCGCTGCGCCTCCGAAGGTTCATCCTCGGGATGGGATGGAACATTCGCCGCTCCCCTTGCCAGTGCCTTGGTCAGGGCCTCGCGCGTCGAGGCCACGATCAGTATGTCGCCAACTGAAAGCGTGACGTCCTCGAAGGGCGGCATGATCGGCACCTGGCGGCGCACCACCATGCGAACCGTGATATCGGCGAGCGCCGGAAACATCCCAAGCTGGGATTCGATACCGGTCAGCGGATGCCCTTCCGTGATCTCGATCTGGGAAACGAACTGCTTTCCCGTCGAGGAACGCATGCGGTCGGCCATACCCGGCCTCTGGCTGAGTATCTTCGGCATTACGAAGATTACATAGAGCATGCCGACGCCGGCCACGATGGCACCCGGCACGAGGAAATCGAAGAAACCGATCTCGACACCCACGCCGCGCGCAACGTTGGCGACAAGCAGGTTGGTGGACGAGCCGATCAGTGTCGTCATGCCGCCCAGGATGCAGATGAAGGAGAGCGGCATCAGGCCCTTGGCTGCGTCGAAATTCCGCTGTGCCGCGATTGCGGTAATGATCGGAATGAACATCACGACAACCGGGGTATTGTTGAGAAATGCTGAAATGAATGCCGCAGCGCCGAGGATGATGAGCAGCGTGCCGGTCACGCCGCCCCCGGCGAATCGCGAGAGCATTCGCGTCGGCCCGTCCAGGGCATCCGTATTGAAGAGGCCCTGGCCGATCATGAGCAGGGAAATGACGGTGACAAGTGCAGGATTGGCGAAACCCTGCACAAGTTCGAACGGCTCCACCCCGCTGTCCGGCACTATCGAGAACAGGAGCAGGAACAGCACCAGTGTGATCAGGGAGATGTATTCCATCGACCACTTGTCGATGGCGAATGCGATCACCGAAAAGGTGATGATCGCAAACGTCGCCCACATGAGGAATGGGTCAGCCACGTTTCCGGCCAATGGGTATTTCCCCGGATTGTTTCGCTCTCATGCCGCCATCTGACAGCCAGCGAACATTAGCGGGGAAAGCAGCGATGTAAACGATAAAGAATTTACCCTGTGGAAGCCTGCACACGAAGCAACAGGATTTCGCGAGCCGGTATCACGCCACGATCTTTCCCCGATCACGACCCGATCAGGCAATGTCCGAGCGAATGACCACCGTCCCAAGAACCATGTCCTGGAAGAGCTGCTTCTTTTCCGAGAAAAGGGAAATCAGCAACGGAAGGGGGGTGAACATGACGTTGAAGATCCAGAACAGTACAGCGTGGACAACCGCGAGCGTTACGTCCACCGGCGTTCCGTCGATACGAACAATCCGGATGGAGAAAAGCCGCATGCCAGGCGTCGCCTGTTGAGGCCCGCCCATCGTCAGTCCGACATAGGTCATTGCGACCAAAGGCGCGAGAATGAAGTAGAGAAGCCAGGCCAATCCGAAGGTCAGGATGCCAAGGAAAAAGACTGCCACTGCGGCGATCCCCGTCAGGATTGCGATGACGAGGTAATCGGCGATGAAAGCCATCATCCGCCTGCGCCTCACCTCGAAAAACCGTTCGTCGGTGCTGGCGGTATAGGTGCCGTATCCGGTGCTGTCAGTATTGGTGTTCATTGCTGCTCCTTCCCGCCAGATGTGGGTGGCGGGAAGGGTGGTTTCAAGCATCACTCCGGAGGGGTAACCAAGGCAGCGCCCCCGGATGGATCCTGAATGCTCCCCAGTCAGCTGGCTTGTTCGGCTGGTTCGAACGTCATTGCCAGCCCGTTCATGCAGTAGCGCAGGCCTGTCGGCTTCGGTCCGTCATCGAAGACATGCCCCAGATGACCACCACAGCGGCGGCAGTGAACCTCGGTACGGGGATAGATGAGTTTGAAGTCCGTGCTGGTTTCAACCGCATTTTCAAGCGGCTCGTAGAAACTTGGCCATCCCGTGCCACTGTCAAACTTGGCCTCGGAGGAATAGAGGGGCAGGTCGCAACCGGCGCAATTGAAGGTGCCTTTGCGGTGCTCGTCGTTCAGAGGGCTGGTGAACGGACGTTCGGTGTCCTCGTCGCGAAGAACGGCATAGCGCTCGGGACCGAGTTGCTTGAGCCACTCCTCCTTGGTCTTGGTGATTTCGAACTCTTCAGCCATGGCGACATTGTTCTTGCGCATGGCGATGGCCAGGGTGCCGATGGAAGCGGTGGCAACGAGACCTGCGAGAAATTTCCTGCGTGTATTCATTGAATTCTCTCCTGCTTTCATCTGTGAATCTATGCGATCCGGAATGAAAATAAACTCAATTGAGATAACAAAAGCGGGAGCGCCCTAAAGCGCACCCGCCGCCCCGAAGGGTTGATCCACTGGCCGGGCGATTAGGCTTTCGGCAGCAGAACAGTGTCGATGACGTGGATCACGCCATTGGACTGCTTCACATCGGCGATGGTCACGGTCGCAACATTTCCGTTCTCGTCGGTCAGGGTAATCTTGTCGCCGTCCATCTTGGCCTGCAGCGTGCAGCCGCCAACGGTGCTGACAGGATGGGTGCCGCCGTCATCGGCGATCATCTTGCCGATTGCGTCAGACATTGCGTCTGCAGCGACTACGTGGCAGGTCAGGATCTTGGTGAGCTGATCCTTGTTCTCGGGCTTCAACAGGGTGTCGACAGTGCCGTCAGGCAGCTTTGCGAACGCTTCGTTGGTCGGTGCGAACACGGTGAAAGGACCTGGGCCCGAAAGCGTATCGACCAGTCCGGCAGCCTTGACAGCAGCAACGAGCGTGGTGTGATCCTTCGAGTTTACGGCATTTTCCACGATGTTCTTGTCGGCAGGCATTTCAGCGCCACCCACCATCGGATTTTTCATTCCGTGGCTGGCCGCAAAGGCCGAACCGGCGATTCCGAGTGCTGCCACGAATGCGAGTGTCTTGATCGGGGATTTCATTTTTCTCTCCTCAATGCCAGCGTGAAGCACTGTTCGGCGAGGGCTATATACCCGTCCGTTTCAAGGGGCTGGCTCGTTTGTGTCGTGCTTCACAAGGGTTACGGCCGCTCTTGGCGAACGGTTTGTTCACGCTTGCGTGAGGAGGAGATATTCGGAGATCCGGGTGCGATCCTCAGTATTTCCAGCCCGAGGCGAGCAGTTCGGCAACCTTCGGGGCAAAATAGGTGAGTACGCCATCGCAGCCCGCGCGCTTGAAGGCGAGCATCGATTCCATCATCGCGCGGTCGTGGTCCAGAAAGCCTTTTTCCACCCCGGCCATGATAAGAGAGTATTCGCCCGAGACCTGGTAGGCGAAGGTAGGCATCGCAAACGTCTGCTTCACCCGGTGCACGATATCGAGATAGGGCATGCCCGGCTTCACCATCAGCATGTCCGCGCCTTCCTCGAGGTCGAGTTCGCATTCGCGCATCGCCTCGTCCGTGTTTGCGGGATCGAGGTAATAGGTCTTCTTGTCGCCCTTCAACAGCCCGCCGGTCGACACGGCTTCCCGGTAGGGGCCGTAGAATGCGGAGGCAAACTTGGTGGCATAGGACATGATCGCCACGTCCTGGAAACCTGCGGCGTCCAGCGCGTCGCGGATTGCTCCGATACGGCCATCCATCATTTCCGACGGCGATATGATGTCGGAACCGGCCTGGGCCTGGATTACGGCTGCCCTGGCCACATGCTCCACCGTCTCGTCATTGACGATCACGCCGTCGCGAAGAATGCCGTCATGACCGTGACTGGTAAAAGGGTCCAGCGCCACATCGGTAATGAGGCCGATCTCCTGCACTTCCTTCTTCGCTCGGCGGATGAATTCGCAATAGATGCCGTCCGGGTCGAGTATGGCGGAGCCAGTCTCGTCGCGCTTGGCGATCGGAATGTTGGGGAAGGGTGCAAGTGCGGGAATGCCGAGGTCTGCCGCCTTGCGCGCGGCCTTTACAGCGAGATCCACGCTCATGCGTTCGACGCCTGGCATGGAAGCTATCGGTTCGGTGACGTTTTCGCCCTCGATAAGGAAGATTGGCCAGATCAGGTCGTCGACGGTAACGAGGTTTTCCCGTGTAAGCCTTCTCGACCAGTCAAAGCGGCGGTTACGGCGCATGCGCCGGCTGCCGGTAATTTCATCAACACTTCTTGTCATCGGATAACTTGATCCCGTATCACGGTTTGCGCAAAGCTGTGCGCGCAACGGAAAAACCGCGGGCTTGCCGTTGTGCCCTCGATCATGTCGTGCAGGATTATATTCGCCCGTTCAACCCCTTGTCACCCAAATCCGGTGGTACGAGGGCCGCAGGAGGCCATTTTCGTTGAGTCTTGAACTCCAAGAGCCAGGAAAGGCCGAGAGGTTCCGCGAATTCCTGTACGCGACCTTTCTGCGCATGGTGGCGCTTGTCCTTCTGTTTCACGCAATCACCTTCTGGCTCTACCTCACCGGCGCCATGTCACCGGACATGCGGTTCGACACAATGCCGGAGCACTGGCAGATAGCAGCAACCGTTCTGGCGGTCGTGATGCCGGTCGCGGCTCTTGGCCTTTGGGGGCGGTTCCCCTGGGGAGCGGCCCTCTGGTTCATTGTCATGGGCATCGAACTGTTCATGTTCTACTGGCGAACCGACCTTTTCGGCCAGAACATGGCCATCGTGGTGTTTCACGTCCTGACCTTCGCAATTTTTCTGGTCTTCAAGCTGCTTGGCGTCTTCTTGGCTAACAGGTCGTAAAGAAAACCGCCGGAAATGGCGGAATTTCAAAGGTTTGCCCGTTCAGAGCCAAAAAGGTAACCGGTCGTTAATCCTGTGTTTTAAATAAAACTTGAGACGCTTCATGTAGAAATCTGCATCGAGCAGGGCAGAAATAAGCCCGCCGTAAAAAGCAGAGAGGCAAAGCATGAACACGATGAACGCAATGATCGGCAAGGCAATTGAACCGGAAGAGACCGGCGATGTCCGCATCCAGTATCTGGAAGCGCTGACACTCGTCGAGCGTCTGCACCGCCGCCTGCTGGATGTCATCAAGGACGAGTTCGACCGTCACGGCCGCAACGATATCAACGCGGTCCAGGCTCTCCTGTTGCACAACATCGGAAACTCCGAATTGACGGCAGGCGAGTTGCGCAGCCGCGGCTACTATCTTGGTTCCAACGTCTCGTACAATCTGAAGAAACTTGTAGATCAGGGCCTGATCAACCATCAGAAGTCGCGCGTCGACCGCCGGTCTGTTCGCGTTTCCCTGACCGATGAAGGCCGCAAGATTGCAAAACTGGTAGAGGAACTCTATCAGCGCCATGTCGGCTCCATCGAGAAGGTGGGTGGCATCAATTCCGAGGAATTCGCCCGCATGAACAAGTCGCTGCAGCGTCTGGAGCGCTTCTGGACCGACCAGATACTCTACCGTCTCTAATCACGGATCATTGTTCCGCATGGGACAAGCGAAAACCGGGCTGCCGTATGCCGGCAGTCCGGCTTTCGCTTTTGTGAATCCCGTTGGGAAATACCAGTTTGGACGTGTTTGAGCGGGAAAAGCCTGCCGGGCGTATTGGAATACGTCCGGATATGCGCTATCAAGAAATGACGTTACGGAAACCGGTCACGCATTATTGAGCCGAATAATCTGTTCTTCCCGGACAAGCGGCCTAAATTGAAGCACAATGTGTGACTAATGAGCCGGACAGGTTGCTGGTTAACCGACTGTTAAAACCGGATGGACTAGCCAATTAAGAACGACGGCCCCGCGATTCGGCTGCAATCGCGGGTGCTGTGGCATTTTCAGGCTTTGAGCGAATACTGCTGAAGGTCTGATTGAGGGGTGATTGAAGAGATGATGGACAGAAGGAAATTCCTGCTCGGAACGGTGGCGCTGGCCGCATTGCCAAATGTTGCAAGCGCGGCTTATGCGGAATCGGCGATCGATCGGCTCCTCCAGCGCCAGAGCAAGAGCTCGTGGTCGGACGAGTTCGATTCGCGCAAGGGCGAGGCGGGAATGTCTCAGTCCAGCGAGCCCATTTTCTCGGAGCGCACGCCCGCGCTGATCGAGCAGGCCATTATACAGTACCGTCAAATCGTCACGAATGGCGGATGGCCGGTTGTTCCTGCCGGTTCCAAGCTGAAACTGGGTTCGGTTTCGAGCGCTGTGCCGATCCTTCGCAAGCGCCTCATCATTTCAGGCGATCTTGCCGCCACTGCCGGGCAGTCCGAAGTGTATGATTCCTGGGTGGATGCTGCGGTGCGCCGTTTCCAGGCACGCCACGGCCTTCCTGCAGACGGTGTTCTGGGCAACTATACCTTTGCTGCCATGAACATTCCGGCAAGCACGCGTCTCATGCAGCTTGAGACAAACCTGGTTCGTTTGCGCTCGATGTCCGGTTACCTGGGCGACCGCTACGTGATGGTCAACATTCCTGCGGCCCATATCGAGGCCGTTGAAAACGGCCGTGTGGCCTCGCGCCATACGGCAATCGTCGGCAAGGTCGACCGCCAGACCCCCATCCTCAATTCCAAGATCCAGCAGATCAACCTGAACCCCTACTGGACCGCGCCGAAATCCATCGTTCGCAAGGACATCATTCCGCTGATGCAGAAGGACCCGACCTATCTGCAACGCAACTCGATCCGCATTTTCGGACCCGACGGTTCGGAAATTCCACCCGAGACCATCGACTGGAACACCGAAGAGGCTGTGAACTACATGTTCCGCCAGGATCCGGGCAAGATCAACGCGATGGCATCGGTGAAGATCAACTTCCCGAACCCGCACGCCGTCTACATGCACGATACGCCGCAGCAGGGCCTGTTCGGCAGGCTGATGCGCTTCGAATCCTCCGGTTGCGTTCGCGTTCAAAACGTGCGCGATCTGGTAGCCTGGCTTACCAAGGACACTCCCGGCTGGGATCGCCGCCAGCTTGAAAACGTGATCGAGAGCGGCGAGCGCGTGGACGTCGAACTGACCAATCCGGTGCCGGTGTATTTCACCTACATCACCGCCTGGGCCACCCCGGATGGCACCGTGCAGTTCCGCGATGACATCTACCACCGGGACGGCGCCGAGGAACTGGTTCTGGGTACGACAGACAGCCTTTGATTTCAGGCTGCGGCACGCAGTCCGGGCTTTCCAATGTCTGCAAGTGATTTTCTTACGGCCTCTTGAACCGGCGTCTGTGGCAAGGGGCCTGTTATCGTTTCGAGCGCGGTTCCGTCGAGGCGGTGCGGCCTGAACCATAGATAGCGCATATCGGCCAGCTCGCGCATCATGGGTATGAAGAGGCTGCCAATACGTACCGGTAGCCAGTTGAACCTGTTCAGTCGGAGCTTTTGCCCGATTGCGCTTTCAGCAGCGGCATGCATCTCGTTTCCGGTCAGCGTGTGGCCCGCGAAGTTTACCTCCGTATAGTGGGGCAGGGCAGGCGCCTTGCCCGCGATGGCCACGAAGGCCTGCGCCAGATCCGGAAGATATGCCCATGAGTGTGCGGCTTCGGGATCGCCCGGATATGTGAAGCGCCCCTGTTCCACTTTGTTGGCAATCAACAGGTCGAACCATGAGCCGGTGCCCGTTCCGCCGAAGAAGTCGCCGGCTCGAATGAGAATTGTCTTAACAGCATTTCCTGAAGCCTCGCGCCTGAACAATTCTTCCATCTCCTCCCGTATCACGGCCTTGCGATGATCGGGAACTTTCGGGGTGGCAGGGGTCAGGACTGCGGCAATCGTTGTGCCGTAATTGTAGACATTTCCTGGAAACAGGTGGATAGCGCCTGTGGCCTTCGCTGCGGCAATAACGTTGCGCGCCATCGGCAGGCAGAATTTGGGCCAATCCGTGTAGGCCGGGTTGAGGGCATTGAAGATAAAGCCTGCGCCATCTGCCGCGGCGGCAAGTTCAGCCGCGTTCATGGCGTCGGCCTTGCGGCATTCCACGTTCTCCAGTTTCTCCAGCGCTCCGCACCTGCCGCTGCGGGTAATCGCGATGACCCTCCAGCCCGCTGCCTGGAACGCCTCTCCGATGACACGGCCCAGTCTTCCGTTGGCACCTGCAATCGCGATCGTTTCAAGATGGCCGGTTGTGTTCGTCTCCTGCATGATCTCATTCCCTGATTGACGAGAGGATGCAGCATTCTTTCATTTTGAGTATGAATTGAAAATTTTCAGTTATTCATATAAAGTATTCAATATTGAATTGAATGAGCGGTTGAATCATGCGGACAGGTGGAAGTTTCGACTGGAACCAATTGCGCAGTTTCCTCGCCGTTCTCGATGAAGGTTCGCTGGCAGCGGCGGCGCGGGTAACCGGTATAAGCCAGCCCACCCTGGGCAGGCATATAGACGAACTGGAAGTGGATCTGGGTGCTACGCTGTTTTCGCGGGGGCGTGGCGGCATGCTGCCCACCGAAACTGCCTTGAAAATTGCCGAGCAGGCGCGGGAGATGAAGCGCAGCAGCGAAGTCATATCTTCGGCTGCTGCGGATACTGCTCAAACACTGCGAGGAACCGTCAGGATTACCGCAAGTGATATCGTCTCG
>ERZ795053.6983-NODE-6983-length-11010-cov-24.625468_pt1 | contig 11010 bp, 8 predicted proteins | sample MGYA00375137_ERZ795053 | MGnify/ENA primary metagenome ERZ795053 (study PRJEB30182, sample SAMN05720284) | activated sludge metagenome | isolation source: Anaerobic digester | place: Hong Kong | collected 2014-12-17 ... | reverse complement strand
TTCTGACGTGCGACATGAATCGACATGGCGACAGTTGATAACTTGAATCTGACCGAATCCGCAACGAGCGACGGTTTGGGAACCGAAGACCTGCGCGAAGGCCGCTTTGTCAGCCTGGTGCGTCGCGTGCCTGCCGGCAGTTGGAGATACCTGCTGGTGCTCTCCGACGCGCTGCTGATCTTTGCGGCCTTCTTGACCGCGTACCTGTTGCGCTATCAGGCACAGCTCTTCATCAGCGTCGATCCCGCGTTTCAACTGCCGGTGTGGAGCTATCTGCCCCTGGTGGTGCTGCTCGTCGTGGTGTTGCTCGTCGCCTTTCGCTTCTCGGGCGTCTACCCCTACCAGCCAGGGCGCAGTTGGGTCGAGGAAGTCTGGCGCATCGCCACAGCCTCCACGGCCGGCGTCATCGTGCTCATCGTCCTCAACCTGATCTTCCGCCCCATGCTCTACAGCCGTCTCGTCTTCCTCTACACGGCGATCCTGGTGACCGGCTATCTCGGCATCGGCCGCATGTTAATCATGGTGGCGCGCAGCCACCTGCGCCAGTATGACATCGGCGTGCATCGCGTGTTGCTGGTGGGCGCCGGCGACGTCGGGCGCATGGTCATGCGTACCATGGCGGCGCGCCCCGACTATGGGCTGAAGCTGATCGGCTTTCTCGACGACAACCCGGCCAAGAGCACGACGGACGTGGGGCGCTTCAAGGCGCTGGGACCGGTCGAGAATGCCGCCGACGTGATCAGCGCACAGCACATCGACCGCGTCATCATCTGCCTGCCGTGGCAGACGCACCGCACCATCCAGCGCATCCTGCGCGAGTGCGAGCAGCTCGACGTGGCGGCCTACGTCGTGCCCGACTTTTTCCAGCTTACCAAGAACCAGATGAAGGTCGAGGAACTCAACGGGATCCCGTTGATCTCAACGCGCGACATCTCGATTCAGGGCTGGAACCTGGTGCTCAAGCGCGGCTTCGACCTGGTCGTGGGCACGGCGATGTCGCTCGTCATGCTGCCGGTGATCGGCTTGATCGGCCTGGCCATTCGCCTGGACACGCCCGGGCCGATCTTCTACAGCCAGGTGCGCGTGGGCAAGAACGGCAAGGAATTTCGTTGCTACAAGTTCCGTTCCATGGTCAGCAATGCCGATGCGTTGCGGACCGAGATTGCCGGCATGAACGAATCGTCCGGCCCCCTCTTCAAGATTCGCAACGACCCGCGCCTGACGCGCGTCGGGCGTGTCATTCGGCGCTACAGCCTGGACGAACTGCCCCAGCTTTACAATGTGTTGCGCGGCGACATGAGCCTCATCGGGCCGCGGCCGAACCTGCCCAGCGAAGTGGCGCACTACCAGGAATGGATGAAGAAGCGCCTCTCCGTCAGCCCTGGGCTCACGGGGCTCTGGCAGGTCAGCGGACGCAGCGATCTCACCTTCGACGAGATGGTGCTCCTGGACATCTACTATGTCGAGAACTGGAGCCTCGGGCTGGACATGAGCATCCTGCTGCGCTCGGTGCCGGCCGTCATCCAGGCCAAGGGCGCCTACTGACCGGGCGCCCGCGTTGTCGGCGCCACCCATTTCCACCACACGCCAATCAGTCGAGTGACGCACACCATGCAACAACGGATTTTGATCTTGATGAGCGACACCGGCGGCGGCCATCGCGCCAGCGCGCAGGCACTGAAGGCCGGCTTCGACGAACGGTATCCGGGGCGTTTTGCCATTGAGATTATCGACGTCATCACGGACTACCTGCCCTGGCCGCTCAACCAGATGCCCAAGGCCTACCCGTTTCTGTCCAACGATGCGCCCTGGCTGTGGAAATTGCTCTACGGCAACCAGACCCACGGCCTCAGCCGCACGCTCTCCCAAGTCGGCAGCCGGCTTGCCGTCGGACGCATCAGCCAGGCTTTCGAGCAGCACGCGCCGGATCTCATCATCTCCGTGCATCCGCTCATGCAGGTCGTCAGCTTCCTGGCCATGGCACAGATGCAGCGGCGTATCCCCTACGTGACCGTCGTCACCGACCTGACTACGGCGCACCCGCTCTGGTTCCACCCGCAGGTCGATGCCGTCTATGTCGCCAGCGACAACACCTACGCAATGGCGGAGCATGCCGGCCTGCCCGCGGATCGCATCCACCTGCTGGGGCTGCCCATCCGCCCGGCCTTTGCGCAGCCGCCCCGCCCGCGGCCGGAGTTGCGCGCCGCGCTGGGCATGGCACAGGATGAACCGGCCGTGCTGCTGATTGGCGGCGGCGAGGGCATCGGCCCGGTGGAGGAGATTGCCCGACGCTGCAACCGCGCGCTGGGCGAAGGCGGCGCCGGGCAGATCGTCGTGGTCTGCGGGCGCAACAAGGCCATGCAGGAGCGGCTGGCCGCGCTCGACTGGGCGATTCCGGCGGCGATCAACGGCTTCGTCGACAACATGCAGGAGTGGATGGCGGCGTGCGATTGTATCGTCACCAAGGCCGGCCCCGGCACGATCGCCGAGGCGCTGATCTGCGGACTGCCCATCATCCTCAGCGGTTTCATCCCGGGCCAGGAGGAGGGGAATGTCCCGTACGTGGTGGACAACGGCGTTGGCGCCTACATCGAGGAGCCGGCGGAGATCGCGGCGACGGTCGCCCGCTGGTTTGGCCCGCAACGCGACGCCCTGAGCGGCATGTCTGAACGAGCGCGAAGCATGGGGCATCCCCAGGCAACGTTTGACATCGTCAACTCGATCGTCGGCGTGTTGGAGGCAAAGACGGCCTAGGCGTTTCCCAGGTCACTTCCCCGGTTCTTTCGCCCCAGTTACGGTGTCGTGCGCAGGTACTCCCAGTAGGTATCCCCCACTGGGGTCGATTCACCCCAGTTGTCAAAGAGGTTGCCCGTCGGGTAGCGGCTATCGCGGGCGGAATACCAGTTCCAGCGCTGCACCAGGCGGTGACCGTCCTCGGGCATGCCGATCGTTTCGTCGCGCAGGGATTGGAAGAGGTCGAAGCTGCCGACGAGAAAGCGGCTGACGCGCTCGGGCGGGAAGCCGTACTCTTCCGGCATGAGGATACCGTACTCCGTGATCCACAGCGGCTTTTCCTGCAAACCGCGCGAAGCCATCCACCGGCGCATGGCCCGGATCTGCTCTTCGACGAGCGCCAGGCTGTCGTGGTCTTCCACCTCCCACAACTCGCCGCGTTGCTCGATGTAGAAGCCGGGCGGCATGTTGACGCCCCAGCCGGTGCGCTCCTCGCGCAACACGAAGGCATGCATCGTCCACACGTCGACGGGGATGGCCGTGCCGTAGAGCGACCGGTAAAAGTCCCACACACGGGTCAGGTACTCGAGACGCAGCGGCGTGATCTGGCTGACGCCGCCGATCGCGACCTGCGCGGTCGGGTCGCCCTCCTTGATGGCGCTGTAGGCGCGCCGATAGGCGACGGCGTAGATCTCGGGCGGCGTGTTGTCCTGCCAGCGCACATCCGGTTCGTTGCCGATGAGCCAGGTCAGCCCGGGGTAGCGGCGGGCCAGGTCGCGCAGCGTGTGCGTGTCGGGAAAGAGGCGCCCGTTCTTCATGCGCACCATGGGCGTGAATTCCATGCCGAAGCGGTCGGGCGGCGCCTCCATGACGCTGCGACGGCCCAGGCCGAGAAAGATTGGCTCGATGCGCAGGTTGGTGCTCCAGTTGAGATACCAGCCGGGCCGGTCGAGCGGCCAGGCGAAATAGGCGAGGTTGAGATCGGGCACGCCCACGCCGGCGCGCCAGCGCGTGCTGTATGGCGCCGCCATGGGTACCGTGACAATGGTGCTATCGGCGCGCGGCGCCAGCGTGCCGGGGGTGAAATGGGGCGGCGATGGATCGTTGACGGGAATCAGCTCGTCGTCCACGAAATCCGCCGAGGGCACCCATTCCGGCTCGCGCCCCGCCGAGAGGATGACGAAAATCAACAGGACGAGTGCGCTTCCGGCAAGGAACCAGAGGAAGCTGCGAACGTGCCGAGGTTGTCCTGTGAACATGGATGTGTGTGAGAATGGCCCCCGGGCCGGTGTGAGGGGTGGAAGCGTGGCGCCAGGTTAGCTGCCGATCAGATCGTCCAGTCGTTCCAGGTTCTGCTCCAGCCGGCTGAGCGACTCCTGCAGCGATGTTTCGCCGGTTTCGCCACCATCGCGGCGCGCAAATTCCGCCCGGAGGTGCTCCGGGTGGGCAATGATCTCGTTGAGCACCTGGGTGTCGCCGCTCGTCTCGCGGATCACGTCCAATTCGCGGGCGACCAGGTCGGTGTGCATTTCGATGCCGTGGCGGTAGAGCGTCTGTTGGTAGAAGTCGATGTTCTCGAGCAGCCCACTGGTGACGCTCTCAAAGCCATGTTCAGCCAGTTGCAGGCGCGAATTGAAGTACATGGGGTTGTTCGAGAACATACGCTCGTCGTTCCACTCGGGCTGGATCAAGATGATATCCACGTCCGGATATTTCACCTTGAGATTCTTGATGTGATAGCGCAGGCTCGAGTGGAGCAGCGTACGCACGGTCTGATTGACGATCGCCTGAAGTCCGTGGTCGCGCATGTAGTGCTGCTTCGGGAAAGCACGCGCCGCGTTGAGGGGCACCATGGGGTTGATGCAAATGACCAGCTTGGCGCCGGCCTCGATGGCGAGATCCAGGCTGGCGGTGCCGTGCAGCCCGCCATCCACATAATCCTTGCCGAAGATCTGTACGGGCCGGTAGAGGATGGGAATGGCACTGCTGGCGGCAACGGCGCGGCTGATGGGCACGATGCCCTTGCCGCCCTGACCAAAGACGGCGCGATTGCCGCTGTCCAACTCCGTAGCAACGATGTAGAGTTCTTTTTCGAGGAAATCGAAGCGGTTGCAGCGCCCCGGCATCTCGAGGAGCTTACGCACGTAGCGTTCCAGCGAATTGCCGTCGTAGAGGCCGGAGGGAAGCAGTTCGGCCAGTTCCCAGAGCACGTCTGAAACCGCAAAATTGAGTGGGTGGGTGACCGAGGAAACGCCCATCTGCCACAGCGTTCTCGGCAGATTCAGCAGGCCGCGAAAATAATCCTGGATGTCGGCGTGGAAGACATCGCTCACGCCAACACCGCCGATCTCCGGGTGGCGATTGTCGATGAGTTGAATGATCTCTTCGGGGGCGAAGCCGTTGGCGATGAGCGATGTAATCAGCGCGCCGGCGCTCGTGCCCACGAAAACGTCGAAATCGTTGACGGTGAGGCCGTCGAGAACGTCGTTGATGGCGCGTAGCGCGCCGACTTCATAGACGGCGCCGGTGATACCGCCACCGGCGAGAACCAGCGCTACCTTGCTGCGCTTGCGCATGCGCCCGCCTTGTGCCCTGTACACTGCGTTCTGTTTTACAGACCCATTGTTGGAATCGGTGTTGAGGTTCCCATTGTGTACAGCCGGCGTCTGGCGATGGTTTGCCATGGTTGTTTCAATCAATCCTGCAGCCGGCAGTCTACCGGCTCTAGCGTCATTGCCGATCTTCCGGCGTGCCGGACGGAGCAGACGGCGTGTCATCCGCCTCACCGCGCTGCTGTTCTTCCAACAGCGCGCCGATCTTCGAGTTCAGATCGTCCAGTTGCGACTGCAAACGCCGCAAGTCGCGCGTCGTCGGCACGTTGAGCGTCGTCAGAAAATCCTGAAAGGCCTCGTCGATCCGCTGCAATGGCGAGGCTTCCCCACCCGCGGCGCCTGCCTCGCCTGCCTGCACACTCTCGCCGGCGTGCAGCGAACTCAACAGCGTGCGGCGGACCTGTTCCAACGTGTCGCCGCCCGTCCGGATCAGGTTCGTCAGCAGCGAGCGGGACATGAGTCCCGACCCCTTCTTTTCCTGCTCGAAGATGATCTGCGACAGGGTCAGGTTGGTGAGGTCCTCGCCGCTCTCGTGGTCGGTGACGATGACATCCTCGCCCTGCTGGATCATCTGGGCGATGTGTTCCAACGTGACGTATCGTTTCGATTCAGTATCGTAGAGTTTGCGGTTTGGATACCGCTTGATCACTGGCATCTGATGTCACCGGGAAGCAAGAGAACGGGCACCGAACTGCTTTCGATAATAGCATACCCACTCGCGCCGCGTCAAAGTTCCGTAAAAAGACCTGGCACATATTGTACCAGGTCTCAAGCATCAGGTATCTCTCCAGCCGCAAATCAGTCCCGGCTGCGCGACATGAGCGACACGTAGTAGAGCACCGTCATGATCGCCTGAACCGCTGCGGCCACGTAGGTGAGCGCCGCGGCATCGAGCACCTTGTCGACACCGCCGATCTCCTGCGGGCTGAGCAGGCCGGCGCTGGCCAGTTGCTGCTTGGCACGCTTGCTGGCGTCAAACTCCACGGGCAGCGTGACCAATGCAAAGATCGCCGTCATGGCAAAGAAGAGCAGGCCGATCAGGGCGATAGTGTCGCCCGCAGCGCCGGACATGAAGAAGCCGACCATGAAGATGATCGGACCCAGCCAGCTACCGATGTTGACGGCGGGCACGATGGCCGAACGCAGGCGCAGCGGGCCATAGTGCTGCTTGTCCTGCAAGGCATGGCCGGCTTCGTGCGCCGCGACGCCCACCGCCGCCACACTGGGCGTGGCATAAACGGACTCGCTGAGACGCAGCACCTTGCCGCGCGGGTCGTAGTGGTCGGTCAGCGAACCGCCCACGCGCTCCACCGTCACGGTTTGCAGGCCGTTGGCGTCGAGGATGGCGCGCGCCGCCTGGGCGCCGGTCAAGCCATTACCCGTCCGCACCTTGGAGTAGTTGCGGAAGGCGCTCTGCACGCGGAACTGCGCCCACAGGCCGAGTAGCAGCGGCGGGATCGCAAACAACAGATAGATTGGATCAAAGAACCACATAGATGTTTCTCACTCCTTTTCCAGACAACACGTATGACCAGTGTACAACGTGCGACAACCGGCCATAGTTATGACAGTTACGATTGCTCCCCGGTTCCACGCCGGCGGCGCACCAGGGCCACAGTTTCGCGCCACTCGTCGCTGCGCAACAGCCAGAGCACGCCCAGGTAGAGCAGCAGCGCCACCGGTACGCCGACCAGCGCCGTCAGCCAGTCATCGTTGACAGGCAGGGCGTCACCCAGGAAGACGTTCAGGTAGACCCAGCGCCCCCACGCCCACGCCGCCACCGCCATGAGCACTGCCGCAACGGCCATCTTGACGAGCGCCGGCGTCAGGACGCGCCAGTTCAGCCGGCCCGGCACGCGCCGGTTCAGCAACCACAGCAGCACCAGGCTCTCGCCCATGGTGGCCAGGCTGTTGGCCAGCGCCAGCCCGCCAAACGAGAGCCGCCCGACCAGCAGAAAACTCAGCCCAATATTGGCGACCATGGCAAGGATGCCGATGAGCACTGGCGTCCAGGTATCCTGCAGCGCATAGAAGCCGCGCACGATGATCTCCAGCATGGAGTGGAAGATGAGGCCGATCATGTAGAACTGCAAGCCGTACGCGACCAGGATCATGCTCTCCGTATCGAACGCGCCGCGCTCTAACAGGATACTGATGGCCGGCCGGCGGAAGATCAGCAGGATTGCAGTCGCCGGCAGCACCAGGAAGACCACGACGCGCAGCGCACGCTCAAAGGTGCGCTTGAAGGCATCGATCTGCCCGGCCGCCGCCTGCGCCGATAGCGTCGGGAAGGTGACGGTGGCAATCCCCTGGGCAATCACGCCCTGTGGCAGGAGCATGAGCAGCCAGGCATAGTTGAGCGCGCTCAGCGATCCGGCGCCCAGCGAGCTGGCCAGAATGGTGTTGATCAAGAAGTGCATCTGCACAAAGAAGAGGCCGAGCACGCGCGGCCCCATGAGCACTGCGACCTTGCGCACAGCCGGATCGCGCACCGACAGGCTGGCCTGGTAGCGATAGCCCTTCTTGAGCAGGACGGGAATCTGCACGAGCAGGTGAGCCAGCGAGCCGGCCACGACGCCGACGACCAGGCCGTAGATCCCATAGATGGGCGCCAGAAACAGCGCGGCCAGGATGATCGCCACGTTGTAGAGCACCGGCGCGGCGGCCGGCGCAATGAAGTGCTGCGTGGCATTGAGCGCGCCCATAATGAGGCCGCTGGCGCCGAAGACGACGCTGCCGATCAACATGGGCCGCATGAGCGAGACGGTGAGTTGCTGCTGTGCCGGGGTAAAGCCGGGCGCCAGGACGTTGCTCACCAGCGGTTCGGCAAAGATCGCGGCTACTACGCCCAAACCGACCAGCAACAGGCTGATCAGATTCAGCACGCGGCTGAAGAGCAGCCAGGCTTCCCGTTTGTCTGTCTTGAGCCAGAAGCCGGAAAAGACGGGGATGAAGGCGCTTCCCAACGCGCCGCCGGCCGCAAGCTGAAAGAGTAGATCCGGGACGCGGAAGGCGGCGAGATAGGCATCGTACTCCGCGGACGTGCCGAAGCGGGCGCCGACGATCATCTCGCGCACCAGGCCGGAGGCCCGGCTCAGCACGAAGAAGATCATGACGACCAGCGCCGCATTGACCATGCGCCGGCTGTCCAGGCCGACACGCTCGGTCTCGGGAGAGAGCTTGGGTTCCTCTGCTAGCGTATCCACAACGGGCGATTATACATTGCCTCGCTACCCGTGGCGAGTTGCGCGCATGGCCGCCTGAAGGACAGATCGACGAATCGGCACGCCTCGTTTCAGCCGCAGGGAACGGATGTGCTACAATGCCATCCAGCCGCCGGGATGTGCGCGGCGCCGGTTCGACAACGCAAATCAATGAGACTGGCCCTGGTATGAACTACATCTACATCACCATGAGCGCGTGGCGCGAGATTCTGGCCCGCACCTTTGAAGGCTTTTCCGAGCAGGACAACGTCAGCCCCGACTGGCTGGTCAACCCTGCCACCAATCGCCGCCTGAAGCTCGACAAATTCTACCCCGAGGCGGGCATCGCCATCCGCTTCGTCGGGCTGACGGCCAAAGGGCAGGGCCGCCAGAGCGATGTGGAACTGATGGACGCCGAGGAACGCGACCGCATCCGCGCCGAGTTGTGCCGGCTGAACGGCGTACAATTGGTCACCGTCGACCCCGCCGAGGAGATCGTCAAGCAAATGGACGGCCTGATCAGCGCCCTCTCGCGTGCCAGCCGGCACCTGGCGCAGAGCACTCGCCCTGACAAGGAGAAGAGCCAGCGCATGCCGGTGCTCGCTGCGGCCCGCGACCGCGCCGAAGAGTTGCGCCGCCGCCTGGCCCGCGACACCGAACAGATGGCCGCCAATCTCGCCGAAGGCTGGCGCGATCGCGAGACCGGCATCGCCCTGGAGCTGAGCGCACCGGCTCCCGTGCCCGCCGCCGCGCCGGTCAACCTGGTCCTCTCCACCGGGCAGCGCGTGCGACATGCCCGCTTCGGCGATGGCGTCATCACCCGCATCGATGGCAGTGGCGGCAACGCCATGGTCTCGATCCTTTTCGATGCCGCGCAGGAACGCACCTTCCAGGCTGACCTGCTGGGCGACAAAGTCGAAGTGCTGTAGCCCGTAGCCAAACAACCGGTCTCCGTTCATCTGTACAGGAGCGATCCCATGCAACCGACCCTTCTCCTCGTCAACGGCAATATCCACACGATGGAGCGTTTGCTGCCGCGGGCCTCGGCACTGGCGATTGCCGGCGCGCAGATCCTGGCCGTGGGCGGCGACGAATTGGCCGCGCTAGCCGGTCGCACGACCCGGGTGATCGACCTTCACGGGCTCACCGTCGTGCCCGGCCTCATCGACGCGCACCTGCACTTTCTCTCCTACGGGCTCAGCCTGCGCGAGATCGACCTGATGAACGTGCCGTCGCGCGCCGCGGCGCTGGAGCGTATCGCCGCGCGCGCGGCTGTCACGCCCGCCGGTCACTGGCTCACCGGCCGCGGCTGGGACCAGGTGCTGTGGCCGGAGCCGCTCTTCCCAACCGCCGCCCAACTCGACGCCGTGACGCCGGAGCATCCGGCCTTTTTGCGTCGCAAATGTGGCCACGCCGGCTGGGCCAATTCGCTGGCGCTCAAGCTGGCCGGCATCACGCGCGAGACGCCCGACCCGGCCGGCGGCGCCATCGAACGCGACCCGGCCACCGGCGAGCCGACCGGCATCCTGCTCGAGCGCGCCATGGACCTGGTGGCGCAGTTGCAGGCGATTCCCACCGACGCCGAGGCGGTCGACGCCGTGCGCGTGGCCATGCAACGGGCGCACAGCCTGGGCATCACCGGCATTCACAACATGGAGGGCGCGCCCGCGCTGCGCGCCTTCCAGGAGTTGCGCCGCCGCGGCGAATGGAAGCTGCGCGTGCTGCAACAGATCCCCGAGGTGGACCTGGACGCCGCCATTGAACTGGGCATCCAGTCTGGTTTCGGCGACGAGTGGATTCGCTTTGGCGCGGTGAAGATTTTTGCCGACGGGTCGCTGGGCGCACGCTCGGCGCTCATGGTCGATCCCTACGAAGGTGAGCCGCACAACCGCGGCATTGCCGTCTCGACAGCGGAACATCTCAAGCAGCAGGTGGAGAAGGCGGCGCGTGCCGGTCTGGCCGTGCACACCCATGCTATTGGCGACCAGGCCAACCGCAACGTGCTGGACGCGGTCGAAGCAACGCGGCGCGCCGGCATCGGCTTGCACCTGCGCCACCGCATCGAGCACGCCCAGGTGTTGCAGCCCGCCGACGTGCCGCGCTTTGCCGAGTTGGGCGTCATCCCCTCCATGCAGCCCATCCACTGCACGCAGGATATCGTCCTGGCCGACCGCCACTGGGGTGATCGCAGCCGGCTGGCCTATGCGTGGAGCAGCCTGCAAAGCAGCGGCGCCGTGCTGGCCTTTGGCTCCGATGCGCCGGTGGAGACGCCCGACGTCATGCAGGGCATCTACGCCGCGGTGACCCGGCGCCGCGCCGACGGTTACCCCGGCGCGGAGGGCTGGTATCCCGAGGAGTGCGTGAGCGTGGCGGAGGCCGTCTACGCCTACACGCTGGGTGCAGCCTATGCCGGCGGGGAGGAAGCGATCAAGGGGTCGCTGGCGCCGGGCAAACTCGCCGAC
>ERZ795053.6982-NODE-6982-length-11015-cov-4.400912_pt1 | contig 11015 bp, 7 predicted proteins | sample MGYA00375137_ERZ795053 | MGnify/ENA primary metagenome ERZ795053 (study PRJEB30182, sample SAMN05720284) | activated sludge metagenome | isolation source: Anaerobic digester | place: Hong Kong | collected 2014-12-17 ... | reverse complement strand
CCAACCCCTCTCCCTCAGGGAGCGGGGAGTCGCGTTAGCGACGGGGTGAGGGGTGTTTTTTGGGGGAGCATCAGTCAAGCTGATGCTCCCCCTTTTATTTAGTTACGTATGACCGGCTCGTTCTAGCGAACTTGCGGCCAGGTGCTGGCGATACCGTCTTCGACGGCTTCACCGGGGTGCTGCACATTGAAGAAAATCGTGCCCATATCGGCCGACAGGGCCGGGCCGGTAGCTTCGGAGTCGCTGGGGCCGGCAGCCACGCGGAAGGCTACACCGAAGGTGGGGTTGACGCCGGTGGCGTCGTTGGGGTTCATATCCAGGTAGTAAACGCCGTCGGCGGTGCCGTTGCGGCCAAAGTTGCCGTCGGTGCCGAACCAGACGCCGCCGTCAGCATCGATCATGAGGTTGTCGGGGTTGGCCGCATCAAAGGGGCCAACGCCTTCGGTGCCGGTCCAGGCGGCCCAGTAGGAGAACTCGGTCGATTCGGCGGGGTTGGCCGGGTCGGCTTCTTCCAAGATAAAGATAGAGCCTAAGGGGTCTTCACGAACAACTGACTCGGTATCGTGTAGTTCGGGATCGTACATTACACCGTCATCATCCAGAGCGTTGGGGCGACCGTGGTTGGTGAAGGCCACGTAGAGGCGGGGCGTACCGCTCAAGTCAGCCGGGTTCCATTCCAGGTCTTCGGGGCGGTTGGTTTCTTTGACACCCACCTTGGTGGCGGCGGTAAAGTGGGCGCTCAGTACATCATTATCGGTTTCAAAGCCACCAATGTTGTTCCACTCGACATCCTGCAGAGCCTCACCGATGGTTTCAGTGCCATCACCCAACGCCGCGGCGTTGGGGGCGATGTCTTCACTCTCAAGGCTAATTTCCAGCCATTGGCCTTGACCAGCCGTGCTTTCGGTGGGAACTTCGCCACCGATGGTGAAGCCGGTGTTGGCGTCCAGACCAGCCAGATGAGCGACGTAAACCGTACCGTCATCCAGCAAAGCGCGAATTTCCGGGGTGGTCATCCCGACGGTGTAAGGTTCAGAGCTAACAAATTTCCACATGCGGCCGCCACGGCGGTCATTGGCGCCGTACATGACAATCGGCTGGCCGTCGATGAGTTGGAAGTTTTCATCGGTTACAAAGGTTACGTTTTCCCAGCGAACGCGACCAAAGGTCCCCATTTTGCGGTGGCCGACGCCATCGCCGCCGTCAGCCGCGCTTTCGTAGTAGTTGGCCGGGGCAACGCCGGGGTCAATCTCGGTCAGGAAGCCATAGTAGTCGCGCTGTCGAGCGGCGCCGGGGGCGGGGGAAGAGCCAAATTCAGAGTCTTCGCTCGGCTCTAAGGTTAGGCTGATGTAATCACCGGCATCACAACCGGCTTCGGGAATAAAGGCGTTGCTGCTGGTCCAGCAAGTTTCCGCATCACCGTAGTAATCTTGTGAGTTTTCTTCAGCGGTAAAGATCGTTCCCCAGGGAGACGTTCCACCGGAGCAGTCGGCCATAATACCGGGTACAACGCCTTCCGGCAGCGATTGACCGGCATCGTCAGTGGCCGGAGCGCTAACTTCGTAACCCACAACTGCGGCTAAGGTGTCGCTGGTGGCATCGTAACGCATGTTATCAGCGGTGCGGTCAACCGACCAGGTGTTGGTTTCCGGGTCTTTAACAATGCGCATCCAGGTACCGCCAAGCTGCTTTTGGTACCAGTTGGTGTAGGTAGCCAGATCAGCTTCTGACCAAACTTGTTCATCCGGGGCGGCGGTGATAAGACCGTTTTCACTGAGGAACTTGGCCAGGGTTAAGTGCTGGCCGGTTGGGCCGGTTTCGGCGGTGGGTTGGGCGTTGGAGATATATTCGTGGTTAACCCAAACCCAGGCGGCGTCGCCGCTGCCTTGGAAGTAGGGGGTGCCGGCCTCTTCCCAACCTTCGCCGAAGTAGGCAATATAGTCGTTATTGGCTCCAAAACGGGGCGCTTCAGCCGACTCGTCTTCAGTCAGGGGATCGAGCCAACTGACGACAACACTGGTGTTGAAGCCATCAAGGGCGCGAACGGTGTCGCCGTAGGTATTTTCCAGCGGAAACTGAAAATCTGCGGACAGTTCGCCGGTGCGGTATTGATCGACCAAGGCTTTTACGTAATCGACGGCGTTGGCAGCCCCGGTTCCTTGGCCATCAACAAAGGTGACAGCCACCATCGATGGGAGGGGATCGAGTTTGCTTTGCGCGGTGGCATTGCCGTTGATAGTTAGAACAGTAATGGTCAAAATGATTAAGGCCAAAACTGTGAGGGCAACCATGCGGTAGGCTTTCATTGTGAATACTCCTCAACTGTTATTTATTATGAAGAATTTGATAGGTTTAAGTACATCAGTGCAGATGTTTAGTCATTAAGCCCATTGGTGGGGATAGGTTTTTTAGCAGATTCTCCTCCTTTCTATCTTATTCGTGACGGGGTAGTTAAAGACCGTTAGCCTTGTATTGAATAGCGAGGTTAAAAAGCGCCTAACGTTGTTTGTTCCTGGTCAGGGAACGGTTAGGCATGGTCAATCGCGCGGACGGCGATGAAACGCTTATTCGCCCACATCGGGATGAGTCTATATCAAGGTTGTTAAATTCATGGGTTGTATCTGTAAAAATCCCTTAAAGGAACTGTAAAAAAATTTTAATTCTGAGGAGATAAACTCAACCCCTAAATCTAACTTCTGATAGATGAGCGGAACGGCCGAATGTGATATAGTGAGAGCTAACAAATAACTAATAAAATCTTTGGATGCCCTATGAAAAAACGATTGAAACTTCTAGTGATTGCGGCCCATCCTGATGATGAATCATTGGGTATGGGTGGTACTTTAGCGAAATACGCTGTTGAGGGGGTCGAGACCCATCTGATCACGGCCACGCGAGGCGAGCGCGGTTGGTTTGGCGAGGCGGCGGACTATCCCGGCCCGGCTGCGTTGGGGCGCATTCGTGAGGCGGAATTACGGGCTGCGGCCCAAGTGTTGGGCCTGCACCGGCTAACGTTCTTCAATTATATCGATGGTGATCTGGATCAAGCGCAGCCGGCGGAGGTAATTGGCAAAATCGTCGCGTATATTCGACAGACTCGCCCGCAAGTTGTGGTCACGTTTGATCCGACCGGCGCTTATGGCCATCCGGATCACATCGCCATTTCGCAATTTGCTTCGGCGGCGTGTATAGCAGCCGCCAATCCGGCTTATCCGGGCCTGGAACAGCGGCCGGCGCACTCGGTCTCGAAGCTGTACTACCGCGTATCTACCCGGCCGCTGCTGGCCGCATACGAAGCCGCCTTTGGCGATTTGGTGATGCATGTCGATGGCGTCGAGCGGCGACCACCCGGCTGGCCGGAGTGGTCGATCACGACGCAGATCGAGACGATGGCCTATTGGCAGCAGGTTTGGGCGGCCATTGCTTGCCATCGCTCGCAGTTGCCGGGTTACGAGGGGCTTAAAGATCTGTCGGTTGAGCATCGTCAAAATTTATGGGGGCAGGAGCATTATTACCGGGTGTTCAGTTTGGTCAACGGCGGTCGGGCGATGGAACACGATTTGTTTGAGGGTGTTAGTTGAGTTGGTGGAGTTAGTGGAGTTGGGCGTTGGTGGCGCTGTAGATTTGCGTTACCTACGGAAATGAGAGGACACGGCTCATGCGGATCGCACGGGACTCCATTGATGATGCCGGCGTGCGATCAAAACCTGCGACAGATCTCCTGATGAATCAACAAACTGTCTTGACTCATCGACAAAATGCTGTTATACTACGACATATATTAGAACATATTTTCTATTATGGATAATTTCACAACCAAAGGTCGCATAACGATAATGCTGGGTAAATACCAGCACACCACCGGCCGGCGGCTGTCGCCGCGACGGCTGGCCCAATTGGCCGAGGTGCCCAAAGATTTGGTCTACCGCCTCGATGCCGGTGAAGCTCGCTATGTCGATCTGCACGCCCTGGCGCGTCTGTGCTATGTGTTGGACTGTCGCGTCGAAGATATTCTGGTTTGGGACAACGATCGCGACCAAAACCAAGCCAATAATTTAGGAGATGGAACAGAATGACCGCTGTTGCCAACCCTTTTGACATTTTACCGGCCAACTTATTCAACCTGTTCAGCACGCAGGGGCAGGGCGACTGGCAGCGTCACTACATGGCCGTGCTGCTGCGCATCTATGAGCTGGCCGAGTTCAATCGCTTTGGCTTAACCCGCGAGCAGGTCATCGCCGAGATTGTCGATTACCTCAACCGGCAAGATATAGCTTCGTTTCAGATGCTCGATGATTTTGACGGCAGCCGCAGCAACGAGCCGCAGGAGATCGCCAGTTGGATCGTCCGCCGGTTGGCCGAGGCCGGCTGGATCGAACGCGAGCAGCAGGCCGATTACACCGAATTGATCATCCTGCCCGATTTCGCCTTTACCTTGCTGGAAGCCTTCCGCACCATCCAGCAGCAGAAACCGCGTGAGTACACCGGCCAGCTTTACGCCGCCCATCAACTGTTGACCCAACAGGGCGACGACTTTTCGCCCACGCTGGCGCTCACCCAGGCTTACGAAAATATCCGTCAGGCGCTGCGCGGCTTGAACGAACTCAACCAAAATATCCGCCGCTACACCGAACGCATCACCCGCGACCGGCCCGTGGCCGAACTGCTGCGCCTGCAATATGACGACTATGCCCAGGTACTCGGCCCGGCCTACCACGCCCTCAAAACCTCCGACCACGTCTCCCGTTATCGTCGCGACATCATCGCCCAACTGCAACAGTGGCAGCTCGATGAATCCTGGCTCGATCAGACGGCTCAGGAATTGGCCGCGCAAAGCCGCCACAGCCCGGCCCAAGCGGTCGAAGAGATTGGCCACTATCTCAGTTTTATCATCAACCAACTGGAAACGCTCGATCCGCTGCTGGACGAGATCGACCGGCGGCATACCCAATACCTGCGCACCTCGCTGCGGCAGGTGCGCTACCAGTTAGTCAGCGCCGACGGCAGCTTCAAAGATCGGCTGGTTTCGCTGGCTCGCCAACTGGCCGAACTGTACGCTGAAGGTGAGTCGCTGCTGCCGGAAGCGATGCCCACCTTTCAGGTCACGTTGGTTGAGCAGCCCGACGCCAACAGTTACTACACCCCGCCCACCCGCCGCACGCCATTTACTCCGGAGCCGGTCACGACGCCGGTACTCGATCCGGCTCAGGTTCGACGCCTGCAAGCCGCTACACTGCAAGATATGAGCCGGGTCATCACCCCGGCTAAAATCCAGTGTTTTGTCAACCAATTCTTCAACGGTCATCCCACGCTCCACATCAGCGACTTTCCGCCCGACACCTTCGTCCAAGAAACCGATTTACCCTGGCTGATCTACGTCATTGCCTACGGCAACCATCCCGAAGTCAATTACGCCCTGGAGCCGCTGCCCGGCCAGCCGGTCGATCTGGGGTTGGTGCGGGTGAAGCCGTTTCAGTTGGTCAAACGGTAGGGAGTTTATGGAGTTTGTAGAGTTTATGGAGTTTGGCGGGTTTAGCTTTTGATGGGTGTCGGGGAGTTATTGAGTTTGGGGAGTTTAGAGAGGCATTATGATTAATAGTGAGACGGTTCTTGAACCGACTGATCTGCCGGAAAAAATTAAACGGGATGTGCCTCGGATTATGAACCGGCTGCTGGGGCAAACGTTTCTTTATCAGGATCAGGATACCGATAAGGACGACTACTACACTGTCTATCGCCACCGCCAAGTTTTTACGGCGTTGTTTGCCGTGACCGGCTTCACCTTGCTGCACGACGACTACCACCGCATCTTTCAACTCATCTCCAACTTCAGCTACTGCCGCCAGCGGTTTAAACTGGACGAGTCGCTGATGATGGTGGTCTTGCGCAAGCTGTATGAAGAACAAGCCGAGCAGCTTAACCTGGCCAGCGATCCGGTCGTCACCGTCGGCGAGGTCCGCGAGGAGTACCGCACCATCACCGGCAAAGAACGCGATCTGGGCATCGGCCAGTACGAGTCGATTCTGCGCAGCCTGCGCCGGCTGGGGCTAATCGAATCGTTGGAAGGTCGCTCCATCGACGTGCGCAACAGCGAGAGCCGCATCCGTCTACGTGGATCGGTGCGGATGATTCTGCCGGTCAAAAATGCCGATGAGATGGAAGCCTGGCTCCGGCGCTATCGCGTGGAAGAAGCTGGGGATACAGAACCAGAGGAGGAAGAATGAAACAACTTACACATATTCGCCTTGTTAATTGGCATTTATTTCACGATACTACCATTACCTGCCACGGCAGCACTTACTTTATTGGCGTCAACGGGGTGGGCAAATCGACCATCCTCGATGCCATCCAGTTTGCGCTGGTGGGAGGGCAGCGGGATGTGCGCTTCAACCAGGCAGCGATGGCCGGCAGCCGGCGCACGCTGACCAGCTACGTGCGCGGTGAACTGGGCACCGAAGGCCAGCGCTTTCTACGCGGCGACGCCACCGGCCTGGTGGCGCTGGAGTTCCGCAACCCTGATGGCACTTACTTTGTCCACGGCGCGGTCATCGATGCCTACGAAGATGGCCGCTCGCCGGATGTGGCTTACTTTATCGTTCACGAGGCCGCCCTCAACGACGATTGGTTTTTCCGAGCGCCCGGTCACCTGTACGACAGCCGAGCCTTTCGCCGTCACCTGGAACACGTCACCTTACCCGGCCCTCAGGCCCGCGCGCAAGTTTTCACCCGGTTGGAGGATTATCGCTTTCATTTGCTCAACCGGCTGGGCCAGCTTAAGGAAACGTTTACGGCTAAAATCATCAAGGGATTGGCCTTCAGCCCGCTAACCAACATTCGCGACTTTGTGCATGATTACTTGCTTGATGAGAGTCTGGTCGAGGTCAAAAACCTGCAAGAACAGTTGGAGACCATGCGCCATTTCGAGAGCCTGGCCGCCGATATCATTCATCGCATCGAACGGCTCGATGAGATCGAAGAACTCGATACCGAACGCCGCACCCAGCGCCGCCTGCGTCTGACCAACGGCTTTATCGCCCGCCAGGCCGAGAGCGACGCCACCTTGACTGAACTCAAACGCCGCCGGGTTGAACTGGACGAAGGTCAGATCGATTTGCGCCGCCGCGAACTGCGCCGCGACACCCTGGCCGAGCAACTCAAACATGCCAATAACGCCTTCATCGAAGCCCAGGTTGCTCTTCGCTCTGACGCTACCGCCGCTCAGGAAAAAGCTCTGCGCGAGAAAATCGTCCAATTGGAGCACGACCTGACCGATCTCCGCCGGCGTGAGGCTGCCTTCAACCAAACACTCGCTCAAGAAATCGCCGACGCCCAACGCCTCCAAACCTGTCTCACCGCCGACAACCTGCCGATCCCGCTTGCCCTCCAATCGTTCGTCGAAATCGATGCCACATCCAACGTGCCACGCGCCACCGATCTCGTTACTCAGCTTCAAGTTGATCTACTACAGCTTGGCAACGACTATGCTACCCAACACGCCCTGCTCAAAAACCAGAGCGATCAGCTTCGCCGGGAAGCCGAGCAGCTTCAGCGTGAGATCAACCAACTGCGCACCGGCGACCGCGCCGCCAGCTACGAAGCCGAAGCGCCGCAGTCCAATCGCCTTCGTCGCCTACTGCGGGCCGAACTTAATCTGTCCGCGGACGAAGTTATTCCGCTGTACGAAGCGCTGCGTGTTCCCGATGAGGCGTGGCAAAATGCGGTCGAAGGGATTTTGGGCCGCACCCGGTTCGACCTGCTGGTACCGCCGGAATATTACGATCAAGCCATGCGGCTCTACCGCCAGCGGCGCATCGACGATGACCTGCACGGCGTTGGTTTGCCCGACGCCGACCGCATGCTGCGCCACGCCCGCGCCGCCCAGCCCAACAGCCTGGCCGCCGAGGTCGAAATCGATCATCCGGCTGCCCGCGCCTTTATCGATCTGCTGCTGGGCGGCTACGTCAAATGCGACACTTTGGAAGCCCTGCGCGACCACCGCACCGCCGTCCCCCGCGACTGTTTTGTGCGCCGCAACTTCACCAGCAGCCATCTCAACCCGCGTTTCTACCGCCGCTGGTTCATCGGCGACCGGGCCATTCCCCGCCAGATTGAACAGCGCGAGGAGCGGCTGAGCGCTATCGCTCAAGAGTTGGCCGGTTTGCAGCAGCGCGATGAGGCCCTGCGCGAGCGGCTGGCGCTGACTCACGACAAGATTGCCATCTTCATCGAGCTAAAAAGCAGTTTGCCGCTGCTGGTTCGTCTGCCTGACCTGATCCAGGAGTTGGCCTCATTACGGAGTGAATTGGCCGCCCTCGATACCCGTTCGGTGGAAAAATTGAAAGCGGAGGTCGAGGCTCAAGAGCGCGAGGTCAATCGTCTCAAGCAGGACGAAAGCGCGTTGGTCGAGTCGATTGGCGGCTTGAAAACCAAACTGGAAGCGCTGAATAACGAGACGCTGCCCGCCTTGGAGCAGCAGGCTGCCGAGAAGTTACAGGAGGCTCGTAGTATCCTGATCTTGGAGGATGCGGAAGATTTATTGGAAGAAGCCGAGAAAGAGTATGACCGCCGCCGTCAGCGCCAGCCGGTCGAGACGATTCGCGATAACGCCGCTAAATATGAAGGCGACTACCAAACCGCCGAAACGCGCAGTCGCGACAAGTTGCGCGAGTCGAAACACAGTTACAGCTTGACCTACGACTTCGGCTACGACGACGATGAGGACGCGACCCGCTACCTGCGCGAGCGAACCCGCTACATCGAGTCGGAACTGCCCCAGTACGAGGCGCGTATCGCCGAGCAGCGCGCTCTGGCCGAACAGGAGTTGGTCGAGAATTTCATCCACCGCCTGTACGAGCAGATCGAAGATGCCCGCCAGCAGCTCAATTACCTCAACACTACGCTGGCCCGGCTGCGCTTCGGCGGCGAGCGGTTCGAGTTCATCACCCAGCCGGAGCCGTCGCTGCGCGAAGTTTACCAGATGATTATGGACAGCCACAATCTGCTGGGCCAGTCGCTCTTTGACTCAGATTTCCGGCAGCGCCACCAGCGCGGTTGGGATATACTTTTCGAGCGGCTGATTGCGCCCCACGATGAAGAGTTTGCCGTACAACTACGTGAGCTTCAGGATTACCGCAACTATTTGCAGTACGACATCCGTATCCACTATCTCAGCGGCGATAAGGCACTGTTGAGCCAGATTAACGCCAAGAAATCGGGCGGCGAAACGACCACGCCCTTCTATGTGGCGATGGCGGCTTCGTTTGCTCAGGCTTACCGCATCAACCAGCCGCGTCCGGCCGACACCATTCGGCTGGCCTTGTTCGATGAGGCGTTCGGCAAAATGGATACGGCCCGCACGGCCAGCGCCCTCAAATTTATGGTCGAAAACCAGCTTCAGGTGGTGCTGGCCACCCCGCCCGACAAAGCCGCCGGTCTGTTGGAGCACGTCGACTCGGTTCGCACGGTGGTGCGCCAGAACAACCACGCCTTCGTGATCGAGATCGATAAAACGGAGATGCTGGCCGAGTTGGAGGGGGAAGTTAATGAGCTTCCTGCCTACGCCTGAAACCGCCGCCGTCATCAACCACCTGCTCGATATCTATGAGCGGCGCGACGGCGCTCCCAAACAGGCCGTGCGGGTGCGGCTGGCCGAGTTAAAGCTGCCCGGCTACTACAGCCAGATCGATCCGGCGCCCCGCGTGACCACCAATGAACAGTTAAGCCACTTGGCACGCCAAGCATGCCTGACGCTGGCCTGGGAGCAGGCCCAAACCGGCCATCTGCTGGAAAGCGTCACCCTGAACCCGGCCCAGACCGGCGCGCTTTACGATCTGCTCGGTCGGGAGCCGCTGGCCGAACAGCGCCGGCGGCTAACCGAACGACTGCTGGCCGAGCGGTCGCGGCTGACTGGCTGGCGTCGCAAAGGCGTCGAGCGCTGCCTCAGCCAACTGCGCGACCATCGCTCGCCGGCGCCGTTCAGTCTGACCAATGACAATCTGAATCGCGATTTGCTGGAAACGCTGCTCTATTTACCCGACGCCGAGACCACCACCGAAACGCCCTACCGCGTGTTCAGCGTCCGGGCCTTCAACGATAGCAAGCAGTTCGAGCCGCTTAAGGATACGGTGGCTCGGTTGGCCCGGCAGCACAATCCCCTCTGGCGCGATCTAACCCCGCCCGAAGTTCTGCGCGAGTTAGGGCTGGTGCCCAACCCCAGCCATCTCTATCTGTTCGGCCCTTGGCGGCTAACCGATGCCGACGGGCAGGTGGTTTCCCTGGCCGAATTCTATCCGTCGGTCGGGCTGCCGTCGGCGTTGGCCGCGCAGGTGCAGTGGGTCGAAGTCGATGCGGCGCGGGTGGTCTGTGTTGAAAACCTGACCACTTTTTACGAACTGATTCGCCACGAACCGGCCGGTTTAGCCGCGTTGTGTTTGGCCGGCAACCCCTCGCCGGCGACGCGCCACTTGCTGCGCTGTCTGGCCGCCACCTTACCGGCGACTACCCCGCTGCACGTGTGGGCTGATATCGATTACGGCGGGCTTAATATTCTGGCTCAACTGCGCCGTATGGTCTCGGCTCAATTTACCCCGCACCGGATGGACATCGCCACGCTGGCCGCTCACGCGCGATGGGGCCAGCCGCTCACCGTCAACGACCGGCGCAACCTGACTCGCCTGCGCCAGCACGCCGATCTGGCCGATATGACCGCGCTGATCGATTGGATGCTGTTGGAGGAGATCAAGTTGGAACAAGAAGCGGTGGTCTTACAGTCAACCGACTGAGGGCCGGTACTGTATTTTTGAAGCTGCGAGCAAAGTTCGATATAATACGCCCAGGTTGACCCCAAATTTAAAGAAGGGTGACAATCCTTTACAGGATGATACCCGGCAAGAATTAAAATCAGAGGGAGGAGTCAGGGATCGGGCATTAGGAATTAGCCACCCCCTAATTTCTGCCTCCTAAGAAGAGAGGACTCTACGCTTATGCCCCACGTTTTTTCTAATACAAATATGCAG
>ERZ795053.6980-NODE-6980-length-11020-cov-3.837939_pt1 | contig 11020 bp, 14 predicted proteins | sample MGYA00375137_ERZ795053 | MGnify/ENA primary metagenome ERZ795053 (study PRJEB30182, sample SAMN05720284) | activated sludge metagenome | isolation source: Anaerobic digester | place: Hong Kong | collected 2014-12-17 ... | reverse complement strand
GGCCGGTGTCATAATAAAAATCATCATGACAAGTGACATGATCCTGGCCATGCCAGCACCGCTATATTTGTCGCGGACAATGGACATGGTTGAAACATATGGCCCTGATGCGCCAAGCCCCTGAATGAAGCGGCCAATGAGCATTGTTTCAAGTGACGTGGCATTGAAGCAGATTATGCTGCCGAACAGATAAAAGATCATACAGTAAAAAAGTATTTTTTTACGTCCGATCGCATCCGAAAGCGGCCCACTGATTAATTGGCCGATTGCCATGCCGCCGAATATCACACTGATAATATATTGGGGCTGGTTTGCATGTTCAACATTAAGATCAGTTCCTATTATGCCGAGCGCCGGTAACATTGCATCAATGGAAATGGCCACAATGGACATGAGCACCGCCATTAAGGCAATGAATTCTTTTTCACCAACGTTTGATGGATTGGTGACATTATAATTTTCATTATTACCCATTTTTATTTTTCTATAATTAAGTCACTATTGAACATGGTCAGGATCCATCCAGAAAATTTCCCATGTATGCCCGTCCGGATCATCGAAGCTTCGCTGATACATAAACCCGTAATCCTGTGGTTTCCGGATTTCATTGCCACCCGCTTTAACCGCTTTATCCACCAACTCATTTACCGCTTCTTTGTTGTCAGCGTTAAGCGCAATCATCACTTCGGATGACTGGTGGGCATTAATAATGTCCTTGTCCGTGAAATTCTTATAATGCCCGTGGCTCAGCAACATGACAAATATAGTATCGGAAACGATCATGCAAGCGCCGTGTTCATTGGTAAATTGCGGGTTAAAGCCATAGCCAAGTTTTTTGAAAAAATCCATAGATTTATTCAGATCGGCAACGGGAAGATTTATAAAAATCATTTGTGACATGTTTAAAACCCTTTATGCGTTTTTTAATTTTTCAATATCCATTTTGGTCATTTTGAGCATTTCTGCCATCACCCTTTCTGCTTTTTCCGGATCGGCTTTGCTCATTAATTCACCCAGTATCTTCGGGACAACTTGCCACGAAACACCAAATTTGTCAGTCAGCCAACCGCATTGGCCCGGTTCACCACCATCAGATAATTTTTCCCAATAATAGTCCACTTCATCCTGGTCAGCACAGTCAATTACGAATGATATGGCCGGTGAAAATGTAAAATGCGGTCCACCATTGAGGGCGGTAAATTTCTGACCGTTTAATTCAAAGGAAGCCGTCATTACGTCTCCGGCTTTTTTGCCAGCTATAGCTTCTGCTGATTTAGCATATCGGGATATATTGTTAATTTTCGAATTTTTAAATATTGAAACATAAAAATTCGCCGCCTCTTCCGCCTGATGATCAAACCACAGGAATGGGGTTATTTTTTGCACAACAACTTCCCTATTACTTCAGATTTCGATTTAAAATTCAACGATAGTTTTAAAGCCGCCATATACCATTCGTTTACAATCAAAGGGCATATTGTTCATGTCACAGCTTTCTTCAAGACGCGGATCATTATGTACTTTTTCATTCACTGCATCACGGTGATCACGGGATTTGTATTCAATATATGAGAATACGGCTATTTCGTCTTCCTGAATCTCAAATGCGGCAGGAAATGTTTGGCAGAACCCTTTATCGTCCATATCTTCGCCTATGCATTCTCTATAGGAAACTGCACCATGATCTTTCCATACCTCGCTGGCTATTTCGGCCATTTTTTTATAATCATCAAGCCGGTCTTTTTTTACGGCAAGGACAAACCCGTCGACATAGGTCATGTTATTTTCCTTCCTGATTTTTTGTGTTTGTCATAATTATTTCGTTTAAATTCTGAAGACCGCTATCAAAGCTGGCGTTCATCATTTTCTCAACGTTAAAAATAGTATGCATCAATTTCATAAGGAAATTTCGCTGCCACCACATGGTCCAGGTTACTTCTGTCCCATTATCGACTGGTTTGAGGGTGAAGCCTGCCTTATTTGTTGAAGCAAATGGTTTAATAAATTCCAGCCTTACCATCACTTTTTCAAAAGGCACACTTTCCACAATTGTATCACTGCCCATGCCGGTCTTTTTGCCATTCCAGCTGTAACTTGCCCCTACGCCAGATTCCGGACCTTCATAGATAATTTCTGCCTCAGGATCGGCGCGCATCCACGGGTTCCAGGTATTAAAATTGTGGGAATTATTTATCTGTTCAAAAATAACTTCTGCCGGCGCTTCTATAATCCTTGAGCGGGAAATTTTAAATACGGCTGATTTTGACATCACCTTAATCAGAAACAATATGATAAGAGCGCCAAGTCCGATCAATATGTAATTCAGCATGTTGCAGTATCCTTTTAATTTTATAATTAATATTCATCATGAAGCCGACACCATCCATAGGTGGGCGTTTGCGGTGTCCCTTTTGGTACATTTTGCCATTCTTCTTGCCTGCCATACGGGGTAAGATCTAGCAGGGCATATGTAGATCCAAGTGTATCCATGCCCCGTCCCTTAGTGAAATAGGTCCTGAAAGTTTCACCATTATGACGTATGAAAACATTTAGCCCGAAATATTGCGGCACATCAAAATCAGGATTGAAATCATCTAGTGTTGAAACCCAGGGAAACTTCCAATCCATTCTTTTTTTGAAGGCTTCAATTTCATTTATTGGTGCCCGGGCCACGACACAAAAAGTCGTATTTCGTGCATTTATATGGGCAAGGTTGGGCATGTTATCCATTGCCAGCCCGCAACCGGTACAGGGACTTTTATCGCCTGGTTTTAGCATATGATGATAAACAATGAGCTGATCACGCCCTTCAAACAGGTCTTCCAGGCTTAATTTTCCGTCTTTGCTTTCAAAGCTGTATTTCTTTGTGACTTTTACCCATGGAAGATGGCGTCGTTCTGCCGCAAGCTTATCAAGAGCGCGGGTCAGCTTTTTTTCTTCGATTAAATGCGCTTCTCTCGCCTTTAACCATTCCTCTTTTGTTACTTCAATATGCTCCACGAAGACGGCATCCCTTTTTATACCTTGTATTTATTTAGTGATCACTATATAAATACGCTGATTTGATGCTTGTCAAGTATTTTTGTAATGACCACTACAAAAGAGGTAATATGACGAAAGGAAGACCCAGAAAGTTCGATAAGGACGTCGCTCTTGAAACAGCAATGAAGCTATTCTGGCAGCATGGGTATGAGGGCGTCTCTATTGCTAAATTGGCAGAAGCCATGGGTATCAATGTTCCTAGCCTTTATTCCGCGTTCGGCAACAAAGAAAAACTTTTTATGGCGGCTTTTGATAAATATAGCCTATTGGGCGGTCATATTTATATTGACTCGCTCAATAAAAAGACCGCCCGCGAAGTCGCATACAGCATTTTAAAAGGTGAGGTTGATTTGGTTACAAACCCTGATCACCCTGATGGATGTATGGTCATTCTAGGGGCGCTTGTCACCAGTTCCGATTCAGATCACATCAAAAAAAGAATGGATGAAATGCGACAAACGCCACCTAAATGGATGGCCGAACGTTTCGCACAAGCCATTAAAGAGGGTGATCTTTCCCCGGACGTGGACCCGAAAAGTCTGGCCTGTTATATCATGACCCTGAACGCCGGCCTCGCTGTTCAGGCAAAAAGTGGTGTTGGCAAAAAAGAGCTTATGAAAGTCGTTGATATCGCCATGAAAAACTGGCCTTTTGTTGCTTATTAAGTTTTACAGTTTCCAAATCGGCAAATATTATTATAGTTTATCAGATGAAAAATAAAATTTGGAGACAAGTATGAAACATGTGCCACTGCGCCGCTCTTTATTAGCATTCAGTTTAACGATGCCGTTTATTGGTATTGGTCAGACACTTTTCGCTGGGGCAGGTGAAAATAAAAGCTCTGAAGTGATGAAAAAACTGGCAGAGCTGGAAAATGAAAGTGGCGGCAGACTTGGTATTTCCATGATAAATACAGGCGATAACAGTGTCATAAATCATCGCGCTGATGAACGGTTTCCATTTTGCAGCACATTTAAACTTATGCTTGCTTCCGCTATCTTGCATGAAAGCGTATCAAACCCTGATCTTTTAACGCAGCGTGTTAACTATAGCGAAGCTGATAAAGTGACTTACTCCCCCATAACAGAGAAACATTTTGAAGATGGTATGACCATTGCCGAGCTTTGTGCCGCTGCGGTGCAATATAGCGATAATACGGCCGGCAATCTATTGATCAAGCATTTAGGCGGGCCGGAAGCCCTGACGAAATTTGCCCGTTCAATCGGCGATGAAGCGTTCCGCCTTGACCGCTGGGAAACTGAATTAAATTCAGCCATACCGGGTGACCCGCGTGATACGACGACACCGGGGGCAATGGCAAAATCCATTCAAAAACTGGTGCTTGGTAACGGGCTACCCAAAAAACAGCAAATGCAGCTGCAGGCGTGGCTTAAAGGAAACACAACTGGCAACGCTCGCATTCGTGCCGGCGTTCCAAAAGGCTGGGTGGTTGGTGATAAAACCGGCAGCGGTGCTTACGGGGTTACCAATGATATTGGTGTTATCTGGCCCGAAAACGGCGCACCGATTGTTCTAACCGTTTATTACGCCCATAATGATAAGGACGCACCTTACAAAGATAAAATTATTGCTGATACAACCCGTATATTATTAAGCGGAATAGTATAGAAAGCCGAATATTTAAGCTATTTTGTGCTTAACATATACTGGTTAATCACATTTTCGTACCATTCCTGTTTGGAACTTATTCTTTCGGGTTCGCCGTACTCAACGGCAAGATCACGCAAATCTGAGAGCGATAGTTTTCCGGCCTCGAAGTCTGCTCCTTTGCCGCTGTCATAGCTGCTGTAGCGGGCCGCTTTATGGGCGGGAAGCGCGCTTTCATTGAGAATGCGATGCGCTATTTCAAGGCCACGTGCAAAACTGTCCATGCCACCAATATGGGCAATGAAGATATCTTCCATATCGGTGCTTTCACGGCGGGTTTTGGCATCAAAATTTAAGCCCCCAGAGCCGAGGCCACCGGATGCGAGCACCACCATCATCGCATGAACGGTGTCATACATATCGACAGGAAACTGATCCGTATCCCAGCCATTCTGGGGGTCGCCCCTGTTGGCATCAATGCTGCCGAGCAGTCCGGCATCGGCACACATCTGCAGATCATGGGCAAAAGTATGCCCGGCCAGGGTGGCATGATTGGCTTCGATATTCAGTTTGAAATCTTTATCAAGACCATGATGGCGCAGAAAACCAATAACGGTCTGGGCGTCAAAATCATATTGGTGCTTTGTAGGCTCCATCGGTTTCGGCTCAATCAGGAATGTTCCCTTAAAGCCATTGGCGCGTCCATAATCACGGGCAGTGGTAAGAAATGTTGCCAGATGCTCCAGCTCGCGCTTGGTGTCAGTATTTTGCAGGCACATATATCCTTCGCGCCCACCCCAGAACACATAATTTTCCCCACCCAGTTCTATGGTGGCATCAATGGCCCCTTTTACTTGTGCGGCGGCGTGTGTCAGCACTTTAAAATCCGGATTGGTTGAGGCGCCGTTCATATACCGCGGATTGCTGAACACATTGGCTGTCCCCCAAAGCAGCTTCATTCCTGTTTCACGCTGCCGTTCTTTGGCAAGCGAGACCATATGGCTAAGGTTTTTTTCGCGTTCAAGAACACTGCTGGCATCGGGGGCTAGGTCAATATCGTGAAAACAGTAATAGGGAACCCCAAGTTTGGTAAAAAGCTCAAAGGCGGCATCCAACTTATGCCGGGCAGCGGTCATGGGGTCGGGTGAAGCATCCCATTCAAAAACCTGAGTGCCAGGGCCAAACGGGTCTGCACCCGTGCCACAGAATGTATGCCAATAGCAAACGGCAAACCGTAAATGCTCGGCCATGGTTTTGCTGCCGATTTTTTTATTGGCATCATAAAATTTAAAGGCGAGCGGATTATCAGATAAAGGTCCCTCATAGCCGATTTTTGAAATGCCACTAAAATATTCTTTTTCGCCGATAAATATGCTGCTCATTTTATTTTCTTTCTTCTTTTATAACTTACCGTAATGAAGGGTAATCAGTTTCACAAATGATTGATAGTCCTGATAGATTTTTTCATATTGGACCACGCTTTCCTTATCTGGTGCGCAATGTTTCGCTTTCTCTTCGCTTATATGATCCTTGATTATTTGCTTAAGCGTTATGGGGTTGCCTTTATGCTTTCTATAGGCCCAGAATGCCTGCAAAATTGCGCCGAAGGCTGCATTTTCCTGCTGGTTCAAAATCCGGACAGGAAGATTTAAAATATTTGCGCAAATCTGACGCCATAATGCGCTTTTACTGCCGCCACCAGTCAGGGTGATTTCATTAAATTCCATGCCGCAGCGTTTGAAAGCGTCAAGCCCTGCCTTAAGATTAAATATACCAGCTTCCATGGTTGAACGGATAAGATGGGCATTTGTTGTATTTTGAGGGCTCAGTCCAAATATGGATGCTTTGGCTTTGGGTAGAGCCGGTGTTCTTTCCCCATTAAAGAAGGGAATTGTTATGACCCCGTCTGCGCCTAGCGGGATAAAGGACGCCAGCTTTTCCATTTCCTGCAAATCAACTTCAAGGAGGTCGCGCATCTGCTCTGTGGCAACGGTGCAGTTCATGGTGCATAAAAGCGGTAGCCAGCCGCCGCTAGATGAACAGAAAGCTGCCAGTTCCCCTTTTAGGTCAATGGCGGGCTGGTCATGAAAGGCAAATAACGTTCCTGAAGTGCCTAAACTGGCTGTCAGTTTTCCGGGTTCAATATTGCCGGTGCCGATCGCTGCCATCATATTGTCACCGCCCCCGGCACTGACCACCACGTCAGGGTTTAAACCAAGCTGTACGGCAATGTCAGCTTTGATGGTTCCGTTTAAATCATCTGCTTTGATTAAAGGTGGAAGGCAGGGCATTAAATCGCGATCCGGGTCAAGGGCTTTAAGGGCTTCTTTGCTCCAGCATCTGTTTTTTATATCCAGAAGTCCGGTGCCAGAAGCATCGCCGCATTCCATTGTCCGCTTCCCGGTCAGATAATAATTAATGTAATCATGGGGAAGCAGAATGGTGGCCATTTTTTGATAAGCTTCTGGTTGAAATTTCTTAAGCCAGAGTATTTTTGAGGCCGTATATCCAACCGCAATAGAGTTGCCGGTGATGTTTATACATTCCCTTTCACCGCCCATCGCCTCCATAATTTCAAGACATTCTTCGCTGGTTGATGTATCACACCATAATTTTACCGGATAAAGAACATTACCGGCTTCATCAAGCGGAACGAACCCGTGTTGTTGTCCGGATACCCCAATGGCAACGATCGATTTTTTGATTTTCGGATCAATAGCGGCGATAGTTTCTTTTATGCCGCTAATCCACCACTCGGCAAGCTGTTCCATTGTGCCGTCGGGTTTGGAAATAATTTCAAACGGATGCGTTTTTTCGGCCAGAATTTCCAGCCGGTCAGGACAATAGACCATTACCTTGACACTTTGTGTGCCCAGATCTATTCCCAAAATTGTTTTGTGTATTGCTGTCAATGCCATCCCCGATATTTGTATTTTTTAAAATATCCCAGGAGGTCATAATGGACAAGAACAGAATTAAGGTTGTCTTGAAAGAAGGCAAATCTGACGATCCAGTTCATGCAGAAAATTTGACCTGTCGGTTTTGGTAAAGCTGGGGTTATGTCCTTTGCTTTCGCCTGTTTCCCTTAAGTGGGCCTTTAAATCCCGCATAGCAACGGCCATACCAATATTATCGGCAGAAAAAAGTTTGCCGGTTGGCCCAATGGCAATACCACCGGCATCAAGGCATCTTTTGGCAAGGGGAATATCGGACGTAACGGCTATATCATTATTACCGATATGCTCAGCAATCCAGTTATCGGCCTGATCGGCACCTTCCTGGACAACAATTTTTTGCACAAGGGGACCTGCATCAATTCTCATCCACTGATTGCTGACAAGGAAGACCGGCGTGTTATGCCGATAGGCAACTTTTAGAATTTCTTCCTTGACCGGGCAGGCATCTGCATCAACATATATTGATATTTTATGGTTTTGCTGGGTCATTCTTTTTTTGAACTTTCAATCATACCCGGTTATTATAAACATATTCATATACAATATTGATCATAATATAGCGAGACAAGCATTGGCCCGGAAAAAAAATATTGAAAAATCAGGATTAGAAAATCAGGTAGGACATCTTTTAAGGCGCGTATTCCATAAAGCACGTGGTCGAATGCAAAAGAAAATTGCCGAAACCGGGTTAAGCCCGATGCAGACTGCGGCTATGACATCCTTAAGAAAACTTGGGCCGACATCACAAAATAAACTTGGACGACGGATCGGGATGGAACCGGGTAACGTTCATGGCCTGGTGGATCGGCTTTTAAAAAAGGGAATGATTACATCCAAGTTTGTTGATGAAGGGCCGGGGCTTCATATTCTTGACCTGACCGAAGAAGGTCAGAAAATTGTAGATATGGTTATTCCGCTTGGTGCTGAAGCAAACAAAGAAACGCTGGCCCCATTATCCCCTGAGGAACAGGAACAGTTTATGGACTATCTGAGGCGTCTTTTATAGCTTAAGCGCGTTGACTCTTTCGATTTTACTGTTATTATAATAACATTATTTAATCAAGAAAGTTTAGCATGGCAGAAATCGTACTTGGAATGTGGACGTCGCACGGACCCACCTTGTCAACAACACCGGAACAATGGCTGATGCGGGTAAAGGCAGATCAGAACCGCCCGTCGCATCCGTTTCGTCTTGGCAATTATTCATTTGATGAGCTTAAAGAGCTCAGAAAAGATGAGAAATTGGGTGAACAGGCATCCCTGAAAGAACGTACAATCAGACATGGTCGGTGCCAACAGGCCATTACCAGAATGGCCGATATATGGGATGAGGTGAAACCGGATGTTGCTGTTATTATGGGCAATGACCAGAAAGAGATTTTCACAGACGACTTAATCCCTGCCTTTACCGTATTCAGCGGCGAAAAACTTTTTAATGAACCGGCGAGTGAAGAACAAATTCCCCTTATGGCTCCCGGAATTCATGAAGCGGAAAGCGGCCATAATCCTGCAAAATATACTGAATATCCGGGGCAGGTGGAATTAAGCCGCCTGATAATTGAGCAATCAACAAAAGACGGGTTTGATGTAGCGCAGATGAATAAAATTCCGCGTCATGAAAACCACTGGTCCTCAGGCGTTGGTCATGCATTTGGCTATATTTACCGTCAGGTTATGAGAGATAAAGTGGTGCCCAACGTTCCCATTATCACCAATACGTTTTTCCCGCCCAATCAGCCAACTGCAAAAAGATGTTTTGAATTCGGTCGGACCATCGGCAAGGCCATCAGAAGCTGGGACAGTGATCTGAAGGTGGCTATATTCGGTTCCGGCGGTATGAGCCATTTTGTTATTGATGAGGATCTCGACCAGCTTTTCATAAAAGCCATCAGGGAAAGAGATGCAGATACTCTCATTTCTCTGGAAGAAGGATATTTTCAAACCGGCACATCTGAGCTGAAAAACTGGATTGCTGCTGCGGGCATTTTATTTGATACTGACCTGGGTGGTGAACTGGTTGATTATGTTCCTTGTTACCGGTCAGAGGCCGGAACAGGAACCGCAAATGGTTTCGTCTACTGGCGATAATTTTAGATTTGGAGAATGATTAATGGATCAGGCAGTAGTGCGTGCGGCAAAACTTGATACGGCAACCATCAGCGATGCCCTAGACAAGCTAGGGATTAAAGGTCAATGCCTTGGCATAAAGCCGCGCGATCATAATTTCAGAATGACCGGGCGGGCCTTTACCATTCTATATGGTCCGGCAGACGTCAAACCGGGTACGGTTGGCGATTATATTGATGATCTTGAACCGGGAAGCGTGGTGGTACTTGATAATGGCGGCCGTGAAGATGCAACAGTCTGGGGCGATATTCTAACCTATCTTGCCCATAAAAATGGTGTCGCGGGCACCGTTATTGATGGGGCCTGCCGCGATGTCCATATGTGCCTTAAGCTTGGTTATCCGGTATATAGCCGCAGTTATTCCATGCGTACAGGTAAAGACCGCGTTCAGGTTGATGCAACCAATGTCCCCGTTAATATTGGTAATGCAAAGGTGCATCCGGGAGATCTTATGCGGGGGGATAGTGATGGCGTGGTGGTTATTCCGAAAGAGCATGAAGAAAAGGTACTCGCAGCGGCCGAGGCCATTGAAGCGGCAGAAGAAAAAATTCGGGAAGCCCTTGAAAAAGGAATGCGTCTTGATGAGGCGCGTGAGCTTAATAAATATCACAGTCTTCAGACCCGGGAAGAATAATCATGCGTCCTGACATTAAATTAATACATGCACTCGGGGCGTTCGGTACCGCAACCATTCATGAGGCGGCCGGCCAGATCGGAGCCTTGCCGGGAAATATTAAACCGATTTCCATGAACATGAAATTATGCGGCCCTGTATTCCCGCTTTATTGTTTGGCAAGAAGCAACATTAATCTTCATGAAGCAATTTATCAGGCGAAGCCCGGTGATATTCTGGTCGGCAGTATTGAAGGGATGCAGGATGCCGGTTATTGGGGGGATATTCTGACATGCGCTGCGCAGGAAAGAGGGATTAAGGGGCTTGTTCTTGATGGATGTGTTCGTGATGCCGATGATATTGACAGATTAGGCTTTCCTATCTTTGCCCGCGGGCTTAATATCCTTGGCACCGGAAAAATGCGGGGCGGATCTATTGGTGACAAGATTGTGATCGGTGATATTGAAATAAATGTCGGTGATGTTATCGTGGGGGACAGGGACGGTGTTGTTGTCATTCCATCAGCAAAACTAGAGCAGGTGATTGAAGCATCCAAAGCCCGGGAAGAAAAAGAAGATGACGTCAGAAAACGTCTCAAAGCAGGTGAAAGAAGTCTGGAAATTTATAAGTTTCCTTAAGACTTGAGGATAAAATATGAATAGTGATGTTGATG
>ERZ795053.6975-NODE-6975-length-11023-cov-14.280726_pt1 | contig 11023 bp, 12 predicted proteins | sample MGYA00375137_ERZ795053 | MGnify/ENA primary metagenome ERZ795053 (study PRJEB30182, sample SAMN05720284) | activated sludge metagenome | isolation source: Anaerobic digester | place: Hong Kong | collected 2014-12-17 ... | reverse complement strand
GGACCCTGTTCTCAGGACCCAGGGCTCGACAAGGAGCCGCGCATTGTAGCTCTCTGCCTTGATGCCCCGTCGCTTCAGGTCTTCCTTGATCTGGGCATCCTGAACCCGTCCGGCTTCGTCATACCTGCGGTTCCAGAACACGGTATCGGCCCCGGATTCCTCGATCACCCGGTCCAGGCAGGTGCTGCCATCACCTGCCTGGATGGTCAGCTGTCCACCTAGCTGTTCGATATCGGCGGCGAGTGCCCTCAGGGATCTGTCGAGCCACCAGAGGGATGCCCCGCCAGCAGGCCGCGAGCCCGTGGGGGTCACCTCATGCACATACAGGCAGACCAAAGGCCGCTTCAGGATCACCGCTGCATGCAGGGCGGGGTTGTCGCCAAGCCTCAGGTCTTCCCGGAACCAGACGATAACAGGGGTGGAGGAGGCTGGCAGGGCGGAACTCCGGAATGGCGAACTGAAAGCTTCACTCTCCTACGTGCCAAACCCGTCTCCGGATTGGGGCACCCTGCGGCTTCGCCTTTTAAGGCGCCGAAGCGCGCGCTATATGCGGTAAAACGCCGGAGTAAACGCATGCCACTTTCGACACCTGCCGGAACAGAACGCGGCTGATGGCACGGGCTTCCCTGATCGACCTAATCTCAGCCGCTGCCGGCAAGCGCATCGTCTGCGTCGGTGATGTCATGCTGGACCGCTTTGTCTATGGCGAAGTCAGCCGGATTTCGCCGGAGGCACCCGTGCCCATCATGCGGCGTACGCGTGAAGCCTCCATGCCGGGCGGCGCAGGCAATGTGGCCAGAAACCTCGCATCGCTTGGGCTCAGCACGGCGCTGATCGGCGTCGTCGGGGACGACCCCGAAGGACGCGAGCTGGCGGCGCTCCTTGGCAACATCCCGGATGTTGAAACGGACCTCATCGCCATGCGCGGCCGTCCGACGACCCTGAAAACGCGTTTCGTGGCCGGTTCCCAGCAATTGCTGCGCGTCGATGCCGAAGAAGTCGCCGATATCGACAAGGTCACAGAAGCCGAACTGGTCGCTTCCATCCATGACGTCGCTGCCGACGCGGCGCTGATCATCCTGTCCGATTATGCCAAGGGCGCGGTGACCGATGCGGTCATCAAGGCCGCCCTCGACGCGGGCGAGGCGTTCGGCATTCCGGTCATCGCCGACCCCAAGGGCCGGGACTTCAAGCGCTATGGCGCCGTCGACCTGATCAAGCCGAACGGCCACGAACTCGCCCACGCCTTCGGCATGCCGGCCGATTCCGATCAGGACGTCGCCGCCGCGCTGAAAGCCGCGATGCAGGTCCTGCCGGCCAAGGCCGTCGTCGTCACCCGCGCTGCGAAGGGAATGTCTTTCGCGACGCACGGCGGCGAGATCACGCACCGCTCCGGCAAGGCGCGGGAAGTCTATGACGTCTCGGGGGCAGGGGACACGAGCATCGCCGCGCTCGCACTTGGTCTTGCCGGCGGCGGGACCCTCGCACAGGCCGTGGACCTCGCCATCGCCGCCTCGGGCATCGCCGTAGGCAAGTCCGGCACCGCGACGGTCTCGGCGGCCGAGCTGCGCAGCGCCCTCGAAATGGGCCTCGATCATGGCGGTGTCAGCCATATCCCCCTTGAGACTGCGCTCAGCCAGGTTGCCGCCTGGCGCGATGCCGGCCTGACCGTGGGCTTCACCAATGGCTGTTTCGACATTCTCCACCCCGGACACCTGAAAGTGCTCGAAGAGGCCAAGGCCCGCTGCGGCCGCCTGATTGTGGGCCTCAACTCCGATGCGTCCGTCCGGCGCCTGAAGGGGCCGACCCGGCCGGTGAACGATGCGGAATCCCGCGCCCGCGTGCTGTCCGGCCTCACCGCCGTCGACGCGGTTGTCGTGTTCGACGAGGAGACGCCCGCTGCGCTGATCGAGGCGCTGCAGCCGGACCTCCTAGTGAAAGGCGGAGACTATACGCTGGACAAGATCGTCGGCGCAGATGTCGTCCTCGCCCGCGGCGGAACGGTGCATATCGTCCCCACGGTCAACGGCCAGTCCACAACGGCGGCGATTGCCCGCGTGCAGGCCGGTACCGGTTCGGATACCTGACCGGGAACGCCTAGTTGGCGACGCCTTTTTTCAGTTCGTAAGTGCCGCGCGAGGTCATGTTGAACCATTCCTGGATGTCGGGATGGCTCAGCGGTTGCGCGCTGTCGTCCGGGACGAGGTTCTGCTCGGAGACGTAAGCCACATAGTGTGTGCGCTCGTTCTCGGCGAACAGGTGGTAGAATGGCTGGTCCTTGCGGGGGCGGACCTCCTCCGGGATCGATTCGTACCATTCGTCGGTATTCGCGAATTGCGGATCCACGTCGAAAATAATCCCCCGGAAGGGGAAATGCCGGTGCCGCACAACCTGGCCGATCTGGTATTTGGCGGTCAGCGTGGAGACAGCATTGTAGCGCGCATCGAGATCGACAGGCCGGTCCAGGACGTAAGGCGCCTCGGCGGGCCGGCTTTTACGGCCGCGCGCACCCGTCAACCACCCGAACAAGCCGCGTCTACTGGTCATTTACGTCTCCTGTGCTACAGCTTGCCCCAAGATTTCAGTTTGGGCCACATCATGGCTGACAAAAAAGCGGCGAACCGCCGGGGTCCCCGGCGAGGTTCGCGCAAAGGGCGCAATGGTCCGCTTTATGCGGCTGTTGACCTTGGGACCAATAATTGCCGCCTGCTTGTGGCGGAACCGTGGGGCAAGTCCTTCCGCGTCGTCGACTCGCATTCGCAGATCGCCCGTCTGGGCGAGGGGCTGCACGAGACCGGCCAATTGTCGGAAGCGGCCATCGAACGGGCGCTCGACGCCCTGAAGGCGATCCGGCGCAAGCTCAAGAATCACGGCGTCGGCCGGGTCCGCTGCATTGCGACCGAAGCCTGCCGCCAGGCTGGCAACGGCGCCGACTTCATCCGCCGCGTCCACGAGGAAACCGGCCTCACCTTCAAGATCATCAACGCCAAGGAAGAAGCCCGTCTCGCCACCATCGGTTGCCACGACCTGATGGACGACGCGGCCAAGACCGTCCTCGTGGTGGACATCGGCGGTGGCTCGACCGAGCTGTCCTGGGTGAACGCCAAGATCGCCCGCGCCGGCGGTTCGCACGGGCTCGTCAAGCGCGCGCCGATCCAGGACTGGACCAGCCTGCCGCTCGGCGTCGTTACGCTGCACGAGCGCTTCGGCCACCTGTCCGAAGAGGAAGCGTTTCCGGCCATGCTCGAATATTGCCGCGAGGTCGTCGAGAACTGGAAGGGTACCGAACGCGTCCGTCGCGCGATGTCGGAAGAGGGCGCCCACCTGATCGGCACCTCGGGCACGGTGACCTGCCTCGCAGGTGTCCACCTGAAGCTCGACAAATACCGGCGCGACAAGGTCGACGGCAGCTGGATGACCCGCGCCGAGGCCGACGCGGCGGTCCAGCTCCTGCGCGATCTCGGTCTGGAAGGGCGCACCACGCTGCCGACCATCGGCACTGAACGCGCCGGGCTTATGCTGTCGGGCTGCGCCATCATGCAGGCCGTCTGGGACGCATTCCCGGGTGAGCGCATGCGCGTCGGCGACCGGGGCCTGCGCGAGGGCCTCCTCCTGTCGATGATGTATGGCGAGAAACAGTCCCGCCGGCGCAGCGGACGCCGCCGCACCGGGCGGGCATCAGAAGCGCCGGCCTCAACCGAAGCGTCGGCACCGGAGGCTTCCGCATGAGCGATGAAGAAAAACGCCGCTGGAAAGGCCCGAAGGCCGACAAGGGCGATTCCGGCCGCCGCACCGGGGAACGCAAGGTCGTTGCCAAGCGCGCCAAGTCCGAAAGCTCCAAACGCTGGATCGAACGCCAGCTGCAGGACCCGTACGTCAAACGGTCCAAGGACGAAGGCTATCGGGCCCGCGCGGCCTACAAGCTGCTTGAGATCGACGAGAAGCTGCACCTCCTGAAGCGCGGCCAGCGCGTGGTGGATCTCGGCTGTGCACCGGGTGGCTGGATGCAGGTCGCCCTGATGAAGGGCGCCGTCGAGATCGCCGGAATTGACCTGCTTCCCGTGGAACCCATCGCAGGCGTCCACATCGTGGAAGGGGACATCAACAATCCGGACGATGTCGAGAAGCTGCTGGAAGGCTTGTCTGGTCCGCCGGACCTGGTCCTGTCCGACATGGCCGCGAACACGACAGGCCACAAGCAGACCGACCACCTGCGCACGATTGCCCTCGCCGAGATGGCCGCCGCCTTTGCGGTCGAGCACCTCGCGCCGGGCGGCGCCTTCTGTTCGAAAGTCTTCCAGGGTGGCGCGACGAAGGAAGTGTTGGACCTGCTGAAAGCCAACTTCACCAGCGTGAAGCACATGAAGCCGCCCGCCAGTCGCGCCGGCAGCCCGGAAATCTTCGTCGTGGCGAAAGGCTTCAGGGGCCGAACTTGACGTTCATGTTGCCCTCGGTGATCGTTACATCGTGGAGGGACCGCACATGGAGTGGATCGCGCACGCCTTGCGGGCGACGGTGAACTGGCTTGGGGTGCCTGAGGACATCACGCCCTGGGAACTTCTGAACAGTGAACTGATCACTGCGGCAATAATCGGGGCCATAGGCCTGTTCCTGAACCGCAAGGTAAATCGCCTATCTGAGCGGGCAGAGGATACCGCAACAGTCGCAGCTTACGAACGAGAACTGGCTGATATTGCCGGGAGCGAAAGTTCCGGTACGCATTTAGCGCCGCCGGAGGCAACGAGGCGGTCGGCCCCAGTCGAAGATTTTGACGGCGGTCTCGCAAGTTCCAGCGATTTGAGTATGGACGATATCGTCAATACATTGCCGCCTGAGCAAATTCCGTCGTTTGGGGCTCCTTTGGAAGAGTTTGAGGAGGTGCCTCCGATCGTAAAGGCGCCTGCCCCAAGTAAAAAGATCAAGCCACCCGAGCCACCCGGAACCGGATCCGGGAATCCGCTGCAATCCGAAGCCTCGCATATCGTCAACGAAGCCAAGAGATTTGTGGATGGCAGGCTGGAGAAGCAGCTCGATGGCCGGAAGAAGCGCAAATATGAAAATATCGGCAAGAGAGACTACAGGATGCGCGTTCTGGCGGCGCGGGACGATAAACTCATCAGCGATACCCAGGCTGTAAATCTTCTTGGTATCTTTGAAACCTGGAGGCCCTACGGGACCGGACGGCGTGCGGTCGAAGCCGATATTCTCGACAGTTTGCGGGATCTAATGTCGGGGGTGCTGAGTGAAGCCCCGGTCATCCAGCGCCAGAGACGCGAAAAGAGGAAGACCGAAGCCGATCTTCATTGATTGATCGCTGAAAGCAGACGCAGGCGGCCTAGAAGCGCATCTCGATCGTGTGCCGGACGTCTGCCTGCCGGCGTGCCGTGAAGGCGCGTTCGAAATAATGCCCGCTCATATGAGCCGGATCTTCCTGGGGCTCCGGATATCCGAGATCAAGCGTCACCTGGTAGTGGGTCACCCGGCCGTTGCTGATAAAGCCCCGCGCGGTCAGGACGTCGAACCATTCCGGTTCACCGAAGCTCTGCCTCGCGACAATCAGCGCACGCCCGATCGCATCGTCCACGGAAATGTCGGACGTGCCCGTAATCTGCTGGCGGTTCACAGACTGAGTCGACACGCGCATCCCTTTCCTGATCGTTTGCGTTCAACTCCCCTCCAACCATCCTATGCGCGAAGGGCGGATATGGTTCCACTTGACGGTACAGGGACGCCGGTTCCAGTGTGAAACCGACAGAACGGGAGGTTAACATGGCAATCACAGGCGGCTGCTATTGCGGCGAGATCCGCTACGAGGCGGAAGGCGACCCCATCATGAAGGGTGAGTGCCATTGCCGGGAGTGCCAGTATATCACGGGCGGTCAGGCGAACGACTTCATGGCCATGCCAGCCGCCGGCTTCCGCTTTACCAAGGGAACGCCGAAAACCTTCAGCCGGCCCGACCTCGACCATCCCGTGACCCGCGAGTTCTGCGCCACTTGTGGCACCCACGTCCTGACCCGTTCGCCAGCCCTGCCACAGGCCGTGATCCTCAAGGTCGGCACGCTGGACGACACATCCTTTTTCGGCGGGCCGCAGGTCGTGATGCAGACCGCCGATGCCCCGTCCTTCCATCACATTCCGGCGGGCGTGCCGGCCTTCGAACGGTGGCCGGGATGAGACTGCCCGCCATCCTTCTTCTCGGCACGGCGGCGACCCTCATTGCCTCCTGCGCCGCGATCCGCGACTTCCACGCAGCCAATCCGGACTTCGGCTCAACCGTCCCGCCCTATGAGCGGATCCAGTTCGCCAGCCAGTTCGCCACACCTGACGAAAAAGCCCGCTGCGAAGCTGCTGGCGGCACGGTCGAGCGGGCGGGCAGGGCCGGCTGGGAGCGCTGCGTGCAGACTTTCCCGGATGCCGGCAAGGCGTGCAGCGGAAGCGCCGATTGCCTCGGCGAATGCCGTCTGGCCGAGTTCGGCGACACGCCGGAGCCGGGCACGCCGGTGGAAGGCGTCTGCCAGGCAAATGACGTGCCCTTCGGCTGCCACACCGTGGTGGAGGACGGCAAAGTCCTCCACTCGATCTGCGTGGACTAGGGCCTAGACCGGTAACAGGTGCGCCTCGGCTTCGTCGCGGTGCTTCTTCAGGTATTTCATGAAGGGCGTGCCCCCGGTGCCGACATCCGGGTCGTTGCCCGCGCCGCCCTTCGACTGCTTGTTGATATAGCTCGCCGCATATTCGAGGTGCCGCGTGCGGAAGCGCGCGAGCTTCGAGACGTTCTCGTTGTAGAGCGTCTTCAGGCCCGCATCGCCCGAACCTTCCACGAAGGCGCGCACGCGGCTGGCGGCCCGCACATCCTCGATCAGGCGGCGGTGCGACGGCGGCCGGTAGGCGTGCAGCTCATCGAGGAACGTCCGCAGCGGGTCGGCGGCGTGGCCGACGCTGAGCAGCGCGTCCATTACCGGGACGATGGAGGATTGCGATCCGGTCTGGCCGCGGAAGGCCTGCGGTTCGCCCTTGGTCTCTGCCACGCCCTCATAGATGAGGCCCGGCCCGAGCGCCGGATTGTCCTTCCAGCCATGGATCCACGGCCGCACCCGGTGGAAGTAGCAATAAGGATCGCACCGCTCCGGCATCCGGTCGAAGATCGCGTTCACATCGTCCCACGCCTTCGACATGACCGACAGGCAGCGCGCGGCCTCCTTCACGTCACCCTTGTCCGCGGCAGCGACCAGGTTCAGCGCCTCTTCCAGCATCTCGCCGGCCCGCGCCTCGATGGCCACGTGCACGAGGATGAACCAGGCCTCGTCCATGCCACCATCGAAGTGCTGGATCACGTAGACGTTTGACAGGTCGATCGGCCCGGCCGTATCGAACAGGCCCCAGTTCTCCAGCGTATAGCTGGAATAGGGCAGGAGCGGCGGCTGGCCGAGACTCTTCGACAACTGCCAGATCGGCACGGCGAGGCAGGCGGGCAGGGCCTTCGGCGCCTCCGGCTCCCCCCAGACATAGGTCTGCACCATGAACGAGTAGTGCAGCATCGCGGTCCGCTGTTCGGCGTCGCTCGCGGTGGAGCAGAAATCGGTCAGGTCGATCACCGGCAAACGCTCCAGAAGGGCGCGCACGCGCCCCGTCGGGATCAGTTTGGGGATCGACAGCGCCAGCTGACGCGCCGGCTGCAGGATCGCGGGCAATTCGACCGTCGCAGGATCGAACGACGCAAGAAATCCCCGCTCACGGGTCAGGCCATAGTCTGAAAGTTTCACTCTGCATTCCTCCCGGGGAATTTATTTTCATTTGAAACTTCCCCTGCGTTAGCAGGCGCCTTTTGACCTGTCATCGGGGAAATCCGGCACTTCAGAGGAAAATGCAGCAGGGGCTTCACAAGCCCCCGCGACTCCTTTATTGCGCCGAAAAGGGAGCTCCCCACATGAAAATCCGACAAGCGATCACCTTTGACGACGTGCTTCTCCAGCCCGGCGCGAGCGAGGTCTTACCCGCCGACGTCGACGTCTCGACCTTCCTGACGAAGGCCATCCCCCTCAACATTCCGCTGATTTCCGCGGCCATGGACACGGTCACCGAGGCGCGCCTCGCCATCGCCATGGCACAGGCCGGCGGCATCGGCGTCATTCACCGCAACCTCTCCATCGAGGAGCAGGCCGGCGAAGTCGCCATGGTCAAGAAATACGAGAGCGGCGTGGTCATGAACCCCGTCACCATCTCGCCGACCGCCACCCTGGGCGACCTGCGCGAGCTGAAGAAGCGCACCGGCTTCTCCGGCATCCCGGTCGTCGAGGACAATGGAAAGGTCGTCGGCATCGTCACCAATCGCGACACCCGTTTCGCCGAAGACCTCAACGAGAAGGTCGCCAACCTGATGACGCGCGACGTAGTCACGGTCGAGATGGAAACGCCGCTGCCGGAAGCCCGCCGCCTGCTGCACAAGCACCGGATCGAGCGCCTCGTCATCGTCGACAAGGACGGCAAGTGCATCGGCCTCCTGACCGTCAAGGACATGGACAAGGCCGCCGTGAACCCGAACGCCGCCAAGGATCCGGCCGGGCGCCTCCGCGTCGCCGCCGCCTCCACCGTCGGCGATGCAGGGTTCGAGCGCACCGCCGCCCTGATCGAGGCCGGCGCCGATGCGGTCATCATCGACACCGCCCACGGTCACTCCAAGGCCGTTGCCGACGCCGTGCTCCGCGCCAAGAAACTCTCCAACGCCGTCCAGATCATCGCCGGCAACGTCGCCACCGCAGAGGCCACCAAGGCCCTGATCGACGCCGGCGCGGACGCTGTAAAAGTTGGCATCGGCCCCGGCTCGATCTGCACCACGCGCATCGTCGCGGGCGTCGGCGTGCCCCAGCTGACCGCCATCGAGGCCTGCGCGACCGCCGCCCAGTCCTCCGGCGTGCCGGTCATCGCCGATGGCGGCATCAAGTTCTCGGGCGACTTCGCCAAGGCCCTCGCGGCCGGTGCGGCGACCGCCATGATGGGCTCGATGTTTGCCGGCACCGAGGAAGCACCCGGCGAGGTCTTCCTCTACCAGGGCCGCTCCTACAAGGCCTATCGCGGCATGGGCAGCCTCGGCGCCATGGCCCGCGGCTCGGCCGACCGCTACTTCCAGAAGGACGCCGCCGCCGACAAGCTCGTGCCGGAAGGCATCGAAGGCCAGGTCCCGTTCAAGGGCCCGCTCGCGCCGATCGTCCACCAGATGGTGGGCGGCCTGCGCGCCGCGATGGGTTATGTCGGTGCAAAGACGATTGCCGACCTCCACACCAAGGCCGAGTTCGTCCAGATCACCGGCGCCGGCCTGCAGGAAAGCCACGTCCACGACGTCATGATGACCCGCGAATCCCCGAACTACTCGCTGCCGCGGGGGTAGTATGAGATCCGCCGGCGCGGCCCTTGCGTTCGTGATGCTGGCGGCCTGCTCGAGCAGCATCAGCGTCACGGACAACGCCGCCTGCAAGGAAACCGGCGGGAAAGTCGAGACGGTGTTTGGTGTCCAGACCTGTATCATGGAATTTGACGATGGCGGAACACCCTGCGAAGGCAGCGAAGACTGTCAGGGGAGATGCATCGTCTCCTATGATGGGCATGGCGACCGCTCGCCGATGTGTTCCCGGAACAACCTCTATGTTGGATGCCTCGCCTTTGTAGAGGACGGGAAGATTCCTGACGAATATCGCTGCTCTCCCTGAATGAGGTTACGTCAAACCGGCGCTCCACCGAAACGTGGCCTTACAAATCTATCCACCACCCAATCCAACCGGGTTCACCGCGGCGCGATACTCCCGCGCATGGATGACGCCTTCATCACCTGCGCCCTGCATGAGGTCCGCCGCGGCCTCGCCTTTGCCATGGTCGATGCGAACCTCGACCGCCGGCCTGAAACGCTGACGCAGGCGGTCGCGCGGCGGGTCAAGGCGCGGATGAAGGAACTGGAGGTCATCCTCCGTCGTCTGATCGTTCTCATCGCCCTCAGCCTGACGCTCGCGCCGCTGAAGCCTCGCCAGCGCGCGAGGAACAACGGGGAAGGGGAACCCATCCACACAAAGTCCAGCGCGCTCTATAGCATCGCGCTCACCGGGCAGGTGGATTTCTACTCGCTCGACGGGCCGGGTTTTCCGGACGCTGCTTCGCATGCCTCGGGTCCGGTATGGACTGCGCCTTTGTTGCGGCGCTTCGCGGCGCTCGCCCGCATCCTCAGGAATCCCGAGCGTTATGCGCGCCGGGTCGCACGCACGCTCGACCGCCACCGCAAGGCCGGTGAGCCGCGTCCGGCTTGCCTGCCGATGACGACCACTGCGCGCCTGCATCCGGAACTCGGCCTTGTCGCCGCCGGCCTGCCGCACCTGCTCGCCGCAGCCTTCGACCGTTGGATTGGCACGGGCTGAAGCCACCCCCTTATCCAACACTTTCGCCGGACGGGCACAGCCCGCGCCGGTTACACCTGTTTCGGCTCCCGCCACATCGCTTCCAGCGGCGGGGAACCGGGGCCAACCTCGAACAGCGCCATCCGTTCGAACCCATGGCTGCGGTAGAAGCCGGTATTCATCGGGTTCGAGTTTTCGAGATAACAGGGCAGGCGGGCCTTGTCGGCGGCGGCCGTCACCGGCGCCATCATCTTCTTGCCGAGGCCCTGGCCGCGGTTCGTCTTTCTGGTGCCGATGGTGAAGAGGTAAAGGTGCGGGTCCTTAGGATGATGCGCGTCCATCGCGGCGCCCGCCTTCATCGCCCGCTGAATCGAGCCCTGCGTGCCCCGGCGGAAAAGGTTCGCCGCCAGGCGCAGCGTCGACCAGGGGCCGAGTTCCTGCCGGTTCTGCGACTCGATCCACATCGCGGCGCCGCCATCCCCCGCCAGATGGCAGATGCCGGCCTTCAGGTAGAGCGCCTGTGCAAGGATCGAGAAAGTCGGCGCCAGCGCATGCTCGTTCCCGAAGATCCACAGGTTCACCGGATCGGTCTCGAAGGCCTCGCCGGTGATCTCGCCCAGACGCTGCCAGTCGCCGGGGGC
>ERZ795053.6973-NODE-6973-length-11026-cov-5.359949_pt1 | contig 11026 bp, 9 predicted proteins | sample MGYA00375137_ERZ795053 | MGnify/ENA primary metagenome ERZ795053 (study PRJEB30182, sample SAMN05720284) | activated sludge metagenome | isolation source: Anaerobic digester | place: Hong Kong | collected 2014-12-17 ... | reverse complement strand
AAGGTGTTCGACACCGTCATCCCGCGCAACGTGCGCATCTCGGAAGCCCCCTCGCACGGCCGGCCGGTGCTCGTCTACGATACAAACTGCGCCGGCTCGATCGCCTATATTCGCCTTGCCAGCGAGATCTTGCGCCAGGAACGGGAGCTTGCACACTAATGGCGGCCGAACCGAAACGCCCGGCCCTGGGCCGCGGCCTGTCCGCGCTGCTCGGCGAGGACTCCGAAGATTATGCACAGCTCGACCGGCTGCGGACCTCGCGCACCATCGCCATTCACCTCTTGCGGCCAAGCCAATTCCAGCCGCGCCGGCACATGGAAGAAGGGGAGCTGGCCGACCTGGCGCAGTCAATCGCGGCCAAGGGGGTCCTGCAGCCGCTGTTGGTACGTCGGATCGCGGACGATCCCCAAGCTTTTGAGATCATCGCCGGCGAGCGCAGGTGGCGAGCGGCGCAGATGGCGCAGCTGCACGAGGTTCCGGTTGTCATTAAGGAGTTGAGCGACCGCGAGGCGCTGGAAATCGCGCTGATCGAGAACCTGCAACGCCAGGACCTGACGGCGCTGGAGGAGGCCCAGGGCTATCGCCGCCTGATGGACGAGTTCGAACACACCCAGGATGCGCTTGCCCGCGCGATCGGCAAGAGCCGCAGCCATGTCGCCAACACGCTTCGGCTGTTGAGCCTGCCGGACAGCGTCAAGCGCCTGCTTGATGACGGCAGCTTGAGCGCGGGCCACGCCCGCACCCTGGTGGGCGTTGAGGATGCCGATGCTTTGGCCGAGCAGGTCGTCAAGCGTGGCCTCAATGTGCGCCAGACCGAGCGCCTGATTGCCCAGCATCGCAGCCAGCCGGTGTCCGCACCGGAGTCCGAACCCGCTCCAACCAAGGACGCCGATACGTTGGCCCTCGAACGCGATCTCTCCGCCCTGCTCGGGCTGAAGGCGGAAATCCGCTTCAAGCGCGGCGGCGGCGCCCTGGTCCTTCACTACCGGACGCTGGAGCAATTGGACGCGTTGTTGCACCGGCTGCGCCGAGGCGGCACCGATGAAAGCGACGGCGAGAACTACTGAGGGCCGTCACCGCGGCGCGCCGCGTGGGCGATCTGCAGAAGTGCCCGCGTTGCCAGCGCCAGGGCCGGCGCGCCGGTTGTCTTGCAGGCCAGTTCGGCATCCGTCAGCAGATCAAGCGCTTGGCCAAGGCGCTGCCGTGACCAGCGTCGCATCTGCTGCGTGAACGCCGCCTTCTGGTGAAAGATGACCGGCGGCTTGAGGCTCATCATCGCCTGATCCGGCGTCTTGCCGGCCGCCAGCAGCGCCTGCGCCTGCAACAACCGCGTGATGTGCTGGGCGGCAACGCGGACGATGGCCACCGGGCTTGCCCCTTCCGCAAACGCCGTCTCCAGCGCTTTGTCGAGTGTAGCGAAGTCGCCAGCACCGGCGGCCATGACGATCGCACCCAACGACAAAGCCGCGGAGTCGCCGACCGCGGCCATCGCATCGGCCAGCGTGACGCGGCCGGACCCGCCCACGTAGAGCGCCAGCTTCTCCAACTCGGCCCGTGTAACCGCCCGGTTGGCACCGAGCTGGGCCGAGAGGAAATCGAGCGCGTCGCCGTCGACGTTCAAGCCCTGCGCTGCCAGCGTTTCCCGGATCATCGTACGCAGGCTTGCCGCGTCTTCCGCATAACAGGCGATCGCAACGGCAGCGGGAGCGGCTTCGAACAGCAAGCGCAGACTGGAGCGCTTTGCGAGATCGCCCGCCTCTGCGACGACAAGGCCCGGAACACCCGCTTCGGCGCCGGCGAAGAGCTGGTTGAAGGCGGTGGTAAGCGCGTCGCCAGCATCGCGCACGCGCACCAGACGGCGCCCGCCCGAAAACGACAGCGCCGCCGCTTCATCGACCAGTCGAGCCGGATCATTGCGGAGAGCCAAGGCCGGCAGTTCGGTGCAACGGAACGGATCCGGCGGCACACCGGCAACGGCAGCGATAAGGGCCGCCACCCGTTCGCGAATGAGGCTGGGATCGGGGCCGAAAACAAGGACAGCCGCCACGTCGGCCCCAGGTGCCTTGAGGAAGCCTTCGATCCGCTTGCCGGTGAGCTTCACGATCAGCAGACCTTCAGGGCCCGCTCGGCTTCACGAACCGGCGGGAGCGGCGCTTGCGGGGGTAGCGGCAAAATAAGCCGCGAGGCGGCCGCGGATGTCGTATGCGATCTGCCGCAGCGCCTGCGAGCGGGCCGCCTCGTTCGCAGTCAGCGTCGAGAAACGGGAGTCGCCGATGTTGTAGCTGCTTACAACACGGGAGTGGTTGGTGACGATCGGCGCTGTATCGCCGGCGGCGTAAAGCACGTAGGTGGCTTCGACGCGCAGGTTGGCGCGGGTCGCAAAGCCGGAGCGTTCGACAGCCAGCTCGTTCAGCTCTTCTTTCAGCTTGACATCGAGCCGGTACCGCACCGGCACCTGCAGCCGGCCGGGATTGAGGAGGTCAACCAGCTGGTTGCGCAGCTCCTGGCCCGGCCGGTCGTCGATCCGCTCGACCGTGACCGCCGCCAGATCGGTAACCGTGCTGCCATCGTCGCTTGCCGGCCCGTAGAGCGGCCGGAAGCCGCACGCCGAGAGCACAACGACGGCGAGCACGGCACACAGAATGGCGCCGACCAAACCGCCGGCGCGCCCGCGCCCACGTAGCTTGGGGCTAGACGACGACATTGACGATCCGGCCGGCAACGACGATGACCTTGCGCGGCGCTCGTCCCTCGAGCGCCTTGGCGACGCCCGGCTGGGCGAGGGCGGCTGCCCGCGTCTCGTCCGCGCTGGCATTGGCAGGGATGGCGACCGTGCCGCGCAGCTTGCCGTTGACCTGAACGCCGATCACGACCTCGTCGTCAACGAGCAGGCGCGGATCGGCAAGCGGCCAAGCGGTTGCCGCCAGCATCTGCCGATGCCCGAGCGCGGCCCACAACTCCTCCGCCAGATGCGGCATCAGCGGGCCGACGAGGCACACGAGGGCGTCGAAACCATGGCGGCGCGCCCAGGCGGCGGCCGCATCGGCGCCCACGAGTTCACCCAGCGCATTGGCGAGCTCGCGCAACCGTGCGACGGCGCGGTTGAAGCCGAACTTCTCCAAATCGTCGGTGACCGCGGCGATCGTCTTGTGGGTCTGGCGGTAGACGCGCAACGCCGGCGCGTCGGTCCCCAGGTCCGCCCAGCCGGCGGGCTGCGGCGCGTCCGGCGGCGCCAAGGGGTGCTCGGGCGCGGTCACCATCCGCCACAGCCGGTTGACGAACCGCCAAGCGCCGTCGATGCCGGCCTCGGTCCACTCCAGATCGCGCTCCGGCGGGCTGTCGGAGAGCATGAACAGCCGCGCCGTGTCGGCGCCGTAGGCGTCAAGGATGCCTTCCGGGTCGACGACGTTCTTCTTCGACTTGCTCATCTTCTCCGAGCGGCCGACGGTCACTGGGGCACCGGTGGCGGCAAGGACCGCACCGTCGCTACCGCGGCTGATTTCCGACGGGGCGTGCCAGCGGCCGTCAGCGCTGCGGTAGGTTTCGTGGCAGACCATGCCTTGCGTCATCAGGCCGGCGAATGGCTCTTCGAGGCCTAAGTAGCCGCAGCGCTTGAGCGCCCGGGTGAAGAACCGCGAATACAGGAGGTGCAGGATCGCGTGCTCGATGCCGCCGATGTACTGATCGACGGGAAGCCAGTAATCGACGGCCGCCCGCGGCAGCGCGTCATCGGCATCCGCCGCGCAGAAGCGGGCGAAGTACCAGGACGACTCGAAGAAAGTATCGAAGGTGTCGGTTTCCCGCTCGGCGGCGGCGCCGCAAGCGGGGCAGGCCACGTGCTTCCAGGTCGGGTGATGGGCGAGCGGGTTACCCGACCGACTGAAGTCGACATCCTCGGGCAGGACGACGGGCAGCTGGTCTGCTGGCACCGGGACGATGCCGCAGGCCGGGCAGTGGATGATCGGGATCGGACAGCCCCAGTAGCGCTGTCGCGAGACACCCCAGTCGCGCAGCCGGTAGGTGACTGCGACAGCACCGGCGTTCATTTCGGTGAGCCGCCGGGTAGCCGCCTCTTTCGCAGCATCGACGTTGAGGCCGTCGAGAAAGCCGGAATTGATCAACCGGCCCGGCCCGGAATAGGCCTCGCCCGCGATCGAGAAAGAACCAGCGTCGATGCCCTCGGGGCAGACCACCGGGGTGACCGGCAGGCCGTACTTGCGCGCGAATTCGAGGTCGCGCTGGTCATGCGCCGGGCAGCCGAAGATCGCGCCGGTGCCGTAGTCCATGAGCACGAAGTTGGCGACATAGATCGGCAGTACCTGCTCCGGCCGGAAGGGGTTGAGCGCCTTCAGTCCCGTATCGAAGCCGCGCTTTTCCGCGGTCTCGATGTCCGCCTCCGAGGTGCCGCTCAACCGGCATTCCTTGATGAAGGCGGCGAGCTCGGCATTGCCGCGTGCGCATTCGGCTGCCAGCGGGTGGTCGATAGCGATCGCGCAGAAGGAAGCGCCGAACAGCGTATCGGGCCGGGTCGTGTAAACCTCCAGCCGATCCGCGCGGCCCTCCAGCGCAAACAGCACCCGCGCACCGGATGAGCGGCCGATCCAGTTCTCCTGCATCAGGCGCACCCGCTCTGGCCAGCGGTCGAGGCCCTTGAGTGCGTCGAGGAGTTCCTCGGCGAAATCGGTGATCTTGAGGAACCATTGTGCCAGCTTGCGCCGCTCGACCGGAGCTCCTGAGCGCCAGCCGCGGCCATCGATCACCTGCTCGTTCGCCAACACGGTGTGTTCGACCGGATCCCAGTTGACCCACGACTCGCGCCGGTAGACCAGGCCAGCTGCAAGGAAGTCGAGGAACATCTTCTGTTCGTGGCGGTAGTAGGACGGATCGCAGGTCGCGAGCTCACGGCTCCAGTCGTAGGATAGACCCATGCGCTTGAGTTGCATGCGCATGGTCGCGATGTTCTCGCGCGTCCACTCAGCCGGGGGCACGTTGTTCTGGATGGCGGCGTTTTCTGCCGGCAGGCCGAACGCATCCCAGCCCATCGGGTGCAGCACGCTCAACCCTTGCGCCCGCTTGAAGCGGGCCACGACGTCGCCCAGCGTGTAGTTGCGCACGTGGCCCATATGGATGCGCCCGGACGGATACGGGAACATCTCCAGCACGTAGTACTTGCGCTTGGCCGGATCGGGCCGGGCGATGAAGGCGCCGCTCTCATCCCAGCGGCGCTGCCACTTTGCTTCCGTCTCGCGGAAAGGATAACGCGTCATCAAGCTTTTCTTGATTGGGGTCGGGGGTGGCTGGCGCTCAAGTGGTCGTTGGCGATCACTTTGCTCAGGATTACTTCTGCAGAGCGGCGAACCGCAACTGGCGGGCGCGGGTCAGGATGGCATCCTCAATCTTCGCCGGCGCATCCGCGGCGACCTTGGTATCAACCCAATTGCCGCCCTCTTCTTGAACCTGACGGAACACAGCCGCCTTCACGGCGTCCGAGCGCAGCGAACGGCCCAGGATGTAGATGGTGAGCTTGAAGCGCTCCTTCGGCGCCTCCGGCATGGCATACCAGTCGGTGATGATGACACCGCCGAACGGATCGGCCGAAGCCACCGGCATGAATGAGATGGTGTCAAGCGATGCCCGCCAGAGAAAGCCGTTGACACCGATGCCGCCGCCACCGCCTTCCCCTTTTTCCGGGGTCGCCTTCGCATCGCCACCGATGACCAGCCCGCCCGAACCAAAAACGGAGTCGCGCTTGCCGTACTGCGGCTTGTAGTCGCCCTTCAGCGGATCCTTGTCCGGATACTCACTGACGACTTTTGCATCAGAACACGCCGAAAGTGTCGCAAAAGCCACGAAACACGCGAGCCCGATGGCAAACGCCCGCACGATCGCTCCGTTTGCTCGGGGATCGAACGCCATTTTGTTCTCCGTTCCGACCTGACTTCAGGGTCGTAGCCGCCGCCGTCATGGCTGTCAACCAACCGCCGGCCGGGCCGCAAGTTGTTGCAATGAGGCTACACTTGGTCAGGATATACACTCAAACTTGCAGTGGCAACTTTGCTCCTGTGGCCGGCTCGTGTAGGGAATGGGCCGATGGATGAAATGAGCGGGCCTCCCCGTAATAGGGCCCGGGCGTTGTTAGGGGATTTCGGCGAAGGAAATTGTGAGGGTTTCAATGAAAAAGCTTCTGTACGGCACGACCGCGCTCGCGACAGCGGGCCTTCTGTTCGGTGCCGCCGGGGAGGCCAAGGCCGCCGACCGGCTCGAACTCGGAGTCCATGGCTATATGCAGCAATGGATGGTTTTGAACGATATCGGCCTCACCAACGTCGAGGACGGAGCTGGCAAGCACCCGTTCGACTGGGCGGCGGTGGACCAGAAGCACAACTCTGAAGTCTGCTTCACCGGTTCGTACAAGTACGACAATCAGGTCACCATCGGTGTCGACGTCCAGCTCGAAGCGAACACGTCGGGCGATCAGATCGACGAATCGTATCTTTGGATTTCGACCGAGGGTTTCGGCAAGGTCATCATCGGTGATGAAAACAACGCCGCATACCTGATGCAGGTGACGGCACCGACCGGCGGTCTGTCGCACAACCAGGGCGTCCTGACCTCGCTGCCGAACCAGGGCTTCGTCATCGCCCCGCAGGGCTTCGCCTTCGACGATACGACGATGGGCGGCACGCTGCTGCGCTTCGACGACAACGACTCCGGTAAGTTCACCTACATCTCACCGCGGTTCGCCGGATTCCAGATTGGCGCCTCCTACTGGCCGAACTTCGAGGCTGGCGGCGACAACAACAACTCCGTTCAGCGCGTGGCCGGCGCCACCGGCCCCGGCACCACTGGTAACATCAATGGTGCTGCCCTCGGCATCAACTACAAGGAAAAGTTCGGTGACGTGGGGGTCGAGGCCTCGCTGGGTGGCATGTACGGCGACACCCCGCCGGTCGCCGGCAGCAACGATCTTTACGCTGGCAGCGCTGGCCTGCTGCTCACCTTCGGTGGCTTTGAGGTCGGTGGCTCCTACACCCAGGCACAGGGCGACCGGAGCGCCACGCAACAGTACGACGGTTACAGCTACGACGTTGGTGTTGCCTACACCACGGGCCCCTACAAGGTCGGCTTGGCCTACCAGCGCGGCAAGAACGAGGGCAACCCCGACAACTCGAGCGAGCAGCACGCCGACTACCTCATCTTGAGCGGCACCTACACGATGGGGCCGGGCGTCCGCATCATCGCCGGCCTCTACGCGGCCGACCTCGATGGCGAGGACGGTGCTGCCGCAGCCAACCAGGTCAAGGAATTCTCCGCGATCGGTGGCGGTGCGGGCATCACGCTCAGCTTCTAACGCCTTTTGAAATAAGCAGAACCCTCCTTCAAAGGGCGGCTTCGGCCGCCCTCCTTGTTTCTGCACGGCAACAGGAGGGCGCGGGATGCGCCGATCGCATGGCACCGCGGCAACGCTCGCGACGTTGGCCGCGACACTGGCTGCGCTTCCTGGCGACACGCGGGCGGCGGAGCCCATCCAGCTGCACATCGAGGGCGGTCACCAACAGTGGCTTGTCGCCACGCAGCCTGAGCTCAAGAACGGCCAGGGTCAGCACCCGTTCGATACCGCCGTTGTCGACCAAAAGCACAACTCAGAGGTCTGGTTCACCGGCGAGACGCTGCTCACCAGCGGCCTGACCGTGGGTTTGACGGTGCAGCTTGAGGCTAATACCGTTGCCGATCAGATCGACGAGTCGTTCCTGTTCCTGAAGAGCGGGCCGAGCGGCATGCTGCAGCTCGGTGATACCGATAACGCCGCTTACAAGATGGCCGTCACGGCGCCTACGGGCGGGGTGACCATCAACGACGGCGACCTCGTCGGCATCGAGGCGTTCCCGTTGCCCGCAGGCTTCGACGGCACCAACACCACCATCGACTCGACCCCACTTACGCTGACAGATGACGACTCCGGCAAGTTCAGCTTCTACTCACCCCGCTACGCCGGACTTCAGGTCGGCTTGAGCTACATCCCGCAGTTCGAGGCCGGCGGCGATAACAACAATTCGATCGCGCGTGTCAACGGCAGCGGCCGGATCACCAACGGCATCGCCGCCGCCCTCAATTACACCAGCCTCGTCGCCGAGGAAGCGACGCTCGATGTTTCGTTCGGCTGGCTCAGGGGCGAGACTCCGCCGGCTGAGGGTACGAGCGACGTCTGGGGCTTGAGCGCCGGCGTACTCTTGACCTGGGGCGCGCTCGAAATCGGCACCTCAGTCGCCTATGCCAACGGTGATGCGCCGGCCGGCCGCTCGCTCGATGGCTACGCCTACGATGTTGGCATTGCCTACACCACCGGCCCCTATCGCGTCGGCCTCACCTACATCAAGGGCGTTTCGGCCGGCAGCCGCGCCGACAGCGCGCGCCAGTACCTGGACCAGGTAAGCCTGAGCGGCACCTACGCGCTCGGGCCGGGCGTCGATCTCGTGGCAGGCCTGTTTGCGTTCGACGCCGACGGCGAGAAGGAAGTCGCCGGCGCCGGTGAGGTTGCATCTTCGAGCGGCATCGGCTTCGCGAGCGGGCTCAAGATCCGGTTCTAGCCGCGCCTTTGCGGGCCGCCCGGCGCTCTGCTAGGCTTGGCAGTTCAGGGCCACGCGCTGGGCACAAGGGGCATCGTTGGGACAGATCATCTGGCTCGCTTCGTACCCGAAGTCGGGCAACACGTGGCTGCGGGCGTTCCTCGCCAACTACCGCGCCGGCGGGAGTGAACCGGTCGACATCAACCGCCTGCCCGAGCTGTCGTTCTCGGACAGCCGCGTGCGCTACTTCGATCAGGTGGCTGGCCGCCCGACCGCCGGGCTCCCCTTCGCCGAAATCCATCGGCTGCGCCCAGCCGTGCACCGGCTGTTTGCGCAAGCCCGCGACGGCACGGTGCTGGTCAAAACGCACTGCGCCTTGAGCCGGATCGACGACATCTCGACCATCACTCCCGAGCTCACGGCAGCGGCCCTCTATGTCGTCCGCACGCCCTTGGACGTCGCGGTCTCGTTTGCGCATCATTTCGGCCTCTCGATGGCAAGCGCAGTGCAGGCGATCAGCTTTCCGCAGCTCAAGTCGGCGCCGCAGGGCGATACAGTCGCGCAGCCGTTCTCTGACTGGTCAAGCCACGTTCTCAGCTGGCTCGATGCACCCGGCCTCAAGCTGCACTGGCTGCGCTACGAGGACCTGCACCGGGCGCCGGCGCGCGTGTTCAAGGGCGTCATCGCCTTTCTCGGCTGGCCGTTCGAGGCGGAGCGGCTGCGGAACGCAATCCGGCAGAGCGATTTCCGCGCGCTTGCCGCCCAGGAGGCGAAAGCCGGCTTCATCGAGGCGTCGCGCAAGGCGGAGCGCTTCTTCCGCCGCGGCCAGATCGGCTCCTGGCGATCGGAGCTGACCGCAGACCAGGTCGCCTTCCTCATCGACCGCCACCGGGCGGTGATGACCAGGCTTGGCTACCTGGGTCCCGACGGCAAGCCTGCGGTGCGCGAACCGGAGCGGGCGAACGGATGACAGCAAGCCTGCACGAAGCCCTGCGCCATCACCAGGCTGGCCGGTTGGAGGATGCGGCGCGGGTCTATCAGGCGGTCCTGAAGGCGCATCCCCGCAATGCGGACGCGCTGCATCTCCTCGGGCTGGTCGCGCATCAGGAGGGCAAGCACGCCCGGGCGCGGATGCTTCTGGCCCGCGCGTTAAAGGAGCGGCCGGGCGATGCCCGCTTCCTTAATGTCCTGGCCGGCGTCCTGCGCGCCGAAGGGCGCCTTGAAGAGGCCGCAGCTCAACTGCGCCAAGCGCTTGCGCGATCGCCGCACGACACGACGGTGCTGACCAACCTCGGCCTCGTCCTGCAAGACCTGGGTGACAACGCGGCCGCACTCGCCGCCTACGACCAGGCCCTCACGCATGAACCCGACCAGCCGGAAGCGCGCGCGAACCGGGCGATCTTGCTGTTGCAGCAAGGCCGCTTTGACGACGGCTGGCGGGAGTACGAATGGCGCTGGCGGGTGCCCGGCTTCACGACGCCGGCCCGCAGCTTCGCGGCAGCGGCATGGGACGGAGCACCGCTTGCCGGGCGCACGTTGTTCATCCATGCCGAACAGGGTCTGGGCTCCGCCATCCAGTTCGTCCGCTATGTCCCGCTTGTCGCCGCGCAGGGCGGTCGGGTAGTCCTGGAATGCCAACCGCCGCTCAAGCGGTTGTTTGCGGGAGCACTTACCTTCCCGGAAGGCCCGGCATCCCAGCTGATCGTGAAGGGCGACCCGCTACCGGCATTCGACGTCCATGCGCCGCTAATGAGCCTGCCGCGCCTTCTCGGAACGACGCTTGCGACGATCCCGGCGCGCGTCCCCTATCTCACCGCACCGGCCGATGCCTGCGCCCACTGGACCGAACGCCTGGCCAGCGCACCGCGCCCGCGCGTCGGCTTGACGTGGGCTGGCAACCGCAATCACCCCAACGACCGCAACCGCTCGCTCGCGGCCGATGCGCTGGCACCACTGGTTCACGCCGGCACCGCAAGCTTCTTCAGCTTGCAGGTTGGCCAGGCCGAGGGCATCGTAGCGTTCCCGGCCGGCACCGTCATTGATCTGGCGCCTGCGCTGACCGATTTTGCCGAGACCGCGGCCGTGATCTCAGGCCTTGATCTCGTCATCTCCGTCGATACGGCCGTCGCGCACCTCGCCGGCGCGCTGGCCAGGCCTTGCTGGCTGCTGCTGCCGGAACCGGCCGAATGGCGCTGGCTGGAGCGGCGCGAGGATAGCCCCTGGTATCCCACCTTTCGCCTGTTCCGCCAGCATGCACGCGGTGACTGGGCGGACGTGGTGGCGCGGGTGACGGCGGCGCTCAAACTGTTCAGGCCGGTGCCGTGAGCCCGCCCAAGGTACCCACGCCACCGAAACAGCCCCAGCACCCGGCGAAGGGCGATGCGCTGGCAGCCCTGTTGCGCGATGGCGACCGCTTGCATCAGGCGGGGGAGAGCGAGCGTGCTCAAGCCATTTACGCC
>ERZ795053.6972-NODE-6972-length-11026-cov-13.962082_pt1 | contig 11026 bp, 9 predicted proteins | sample MGYA00375137_ERZ795053 | MGnify/ENA primary metagenome ERZ795053 (study PRJEB30182, sample SAMN05720284) | activated sludge metagenome | isolation source: Anaerobic digester | place: Hong Kong | collected 2014-12-17 ... | reverse complement strand
GAAGCCCGCCAAGGGTCTTAACTTCACCAAGGGCCTTATGCAGCTCCTCAATATTCTTTTCACGTTCTGTTTCCAGAGTTTTTCTGTCAGTTATATCCGTAAGAAGGCTCATTATTGCCGGACCATCTCCAATATTAATCATGGATGCGGACATAGTAACCCAGATAGTCTCCCCACCCTTACTCATTAGCCTTAAATCATACTTCCCAGCTACATCCTCCCCATGAATACGTCTTTTATAGTTATCCATAACCCATACCCGGTCATCAGGATGAAGAAAATCATCTACATCTCTTTTCATCAATTCTTCTTCTGTTACACCAAGAATTGAGAGCATTCTCTGATTCGCGAAGATGAATCTTCTTTGTTTAATAATAACAATACCCTCATTAGCCTCTTCAACAAGTGTCCTGTATCTCTCCTCACTCTCAGAGAGTTTTCTGTCGTTCTGTTCCTTAAGCATAAGTAGAAAACCTATACCTGCCACAAGCATAAGGAAGTAAATCTGCATAAAACTCAAAGTCTGTACAACACCTGGAGTCAGCAGAGCGAACTCCCCGGGTGAAAAAAAACCGTACCAGGAGCGAAACAGCAGGAACAGGGTCAATAAACCGCACATGAATCCAACTATAGACCTGAGCCGTGATTTTTTTCCTGTTCTGATAAGCTCAACTGAGGCCGGGAAATAGATAATCAGTGTAATCAATGAGGCAACACCTACACGTATATTCACTGCTGCAGAAGAAAAAAAAGTGAAAAGAATAATTCCGGCAAGTGATATAACAGTATATATGGTTTCCCATACCCTGCTTCTACCGCTCACTGTTATAAGTGCCAGAGCTTCCAGCGAGGTCCCTGCAATAATAAAAGAATTACCCGCAATAACAGAAAACAGATCCGGAATATCTCCCCGCAGCCCCAGAAGCAGCCAGGCAAAACCCTGCAGCAGTTTACCAAGCATAAATTCACGATATGCGCCTTCACGTGATTTCCCGCTTTTATATGAGATGAGAACCAGAACAGCGAGAAAGTTGCCGAGAAAAAGCATGATAATAATCGTATGTATATCTATTTTCAAAAATTCCATTATCAGGGGTTCCCTTTAATTATTTCTGTTTAAATATAATGACAAAAATATAATTATTAAATAATTTTATAGGCATTGCCGGGGTATTACTAATAAGAAGACCTACCTCTCCTGAATTTTTTTACGAAAAAAACAACAAATATAATCTTGAGTGAAACAGCAAAGGATATAAGAGGGAGAGAGTAAACTGAAACAGCAGCATAACGCCTGGCAGCAATTCCGCAGAACAGAAGAAGAAGACCTGTTACAAGAAATATTATCTCATATCCCGGCCTGTACCTCCCGGTTTTAACAGAGAGCAATATATAGGATATCTTGCAGATGCCACCCGCGGAGAAAAGAAAAGGTGCGATTCCCGAACCCGCACCTCTTGCAGCTCCCCCTGACAGAAGAAGGACAATCCCTGCAAACAATATCCATTTACCGGAATACATCTCAGCAGTCCATCATTCCGGTTCTAAGGCTGTCAGTAATCCTCATCAGCCCACCCCACATCTTCGAGAAAATCATCGTAAGAGCCCTCGTAAACGCGGATTTTATTATCATCAAATACAACAAGCTTCGTTGCAACAGCCCGCAAATGCATCTCGTTGTGCGTAACCATTATTACTGACCCTTCAAAATCATCAATTGCCTCAATGAGTGAGTCACAGGACTGCATATCAAGGTGGTTTGTCGGTTCATCAAGATATATCAGGTGGCAGGGTGTCACCAGTATTTTAGCCAGCACCACCCTGCTTTTCTCTCCCCCGGAAAGTACCTTTATCTTCTTCAGTGCATTATCTCCGGGGAACATAAGGCCCCCTGCAATTGCACGGGCTTTCTGATCATTACATTCCCTGTCAGCGCTCCGTATCTCTTCAACTATAGTTCTGCTGTCATTAAGATCGAATTTATTTGTCTGCCCGAAGTATCCCTGCTGAAGTGCCGGGTGTTTTGTTATGGTTCCGCTCACAGGGTCAAGGTGACCTGCAAGAAGTTTAAGGAGGGTCGACTTACCCTTACCGTTCTTACCAATAATACATATTCTGTCTCTTTTACCCACATCTATAGAAAAATTTTCAATAAGATACGGCTCTTTCCCATTATATGAGAAGGTAAGATCTTTTACCGTCATCATCCGCTGCGCCTGGAATGGTGCGCTGTTGAAGTAAAGGTCAAGATCTTCAATCTTTTCAAGAGCTTTCATTTCACCCTGTTTTTCAAGTTTCTTTACACGGGATTGCGTACGGCTTGCAAAACTCGCTTTTGCTTTAAAACGCGCGATGAAAATCTCCTCCTGCTTCCGCTTTTTCTCTTCATTCAGGCGGGTCTTTTCGTAGATCTCCTCTTCCTGGTTAATCATGCTATAAAGCTTATCTGTATCACCTTCGATTTTACGTGCTTTTGTCCGGTGGATAGCTGCTGTATGAGTAACAACGCGATCCATGAAGCTCCTGTCATGTGTGACGAGTATGCACTCACTTTCCCACTCCCTCAGAAATTCTTCAAGCCATCTTATTGCGACTATATCGAGATAGTTATTAGGCTCGTCAAGCATCAGCATGTCAGGTTCAGAGACAAGGAGCTTCGCGAGATTCATACGTATCTGGTATCCGCCGGAAAATTCCGATGGAGGGCGTTCCATATCCGCTTCAGAAAAACCGAGACCTGAAAGGACTTTCTCCACTCTCCAGGTTTCATACTCTTCACCTGCCGGAAGACCAAGTGAGCACTCCTCGATAACAGTGGGCTTTGTAAAATGCAGATGCTGTTCAAGGTGCCCTATTTTATAATTTTTCGGTATCTGAATCAATCCCGAATCAGGTTCCACTTTACCAAGTATCATCTGGAAAAGAGTTGTCTTACCATGGCCGTTTCTACCCACAAGGCCTACCCTTTCTCCACGGTTTACGCTGAAATTGAGATCATCAAAAAGCACCTGTCCTCCGAATGCTTTATTGACTCCTGTAAAACTGATCATTAACTGCTTCCTCACAACAAATTTGACTGTTTTTAAATAACTGAACCGGACAAAATTCGTTTTTATGCCACAAAAGGTCAAGCTTTTAAAGAATTTAGCGCTTTCTTATATATCAACTTTTTAATTCAGTATTGTAGAAGTTTTCTGTTTTTAATATTATATTTTTAAGAGGATTACAGACTGTCAGATGTATAGCATATGATAGTATTTTACAAAACAGTTAATCTTAAGGAGGGCCTGATGTGACCACTTCCAATGCTGAAAACAAAATATTTGTGGATCTTAAATTCGGCCCGAAATGGACTTATATATCCACTGTAAGGACCTTTGTGGAAAACTTCATGGCCATTTCCCTTGATAACAAGAAAAAAGCAGGAATAATCGCCATGTCTGTTAATGAACTTATTGAAAACGCGATAAAGTATTCCGACAGCAATGACATTCAGATTAAATTTCAGATAATGACCAATGAAAAAAAGATCTATGTCAATGTATCAAACCATTCCTCACCTGAAGAGGAGCAGAATCTTAAAACTATTCTTTCAGAAATAAACAGTCTCCCCCCTCTTGAAGCATATATGAACAGAATGAAGTCGAGCCTTGATTCCCTCAACGGTAAGAGCTCAATAGGCCTTGCGAGAATCCGGTATGAATCCAATGCTGAAATCACTCATACCTGCGATCATGACGGCCTTGTCAATGTTCATGCTTCTATTCCAATCGATAATTAAGAGGTAAGAGATGAATAAATATAAAATTGAGCCAAAAAATTTTGATAACGCGCGGATCTCTCTAAGTAATGAAAACGATGCAGTATCTCTGATTATAGAAGGAGATATAGATATGCGGGATACATCTATTAATTTTTTGCCCTATCTCCTGATGGTTCATGAAACACTGGTTAAGAATAAAATTAAATCTATTAAACTTAATCTGCTCAACCTGACATTTATGAATTCAAACGGCATAAAATCCCTGATAAACTGGATAATGAAAATGACTGAATTGCCTGAATCAGAACGCTATAAGATAAATATTTCCGCAAACACAGAGATAGCATGGCAGGAGAGTACCCTACCCGTGCTTCAGAAACTGTTCCCTGATTATATTAGTATTGTGACAGAATGACCGCAGGCCGTGAATAATGAACGGGGAGAAAGAGAATAAATCAAACCTGTCACTCTACTTCATGGAGGACAATCCTGTTGAGGCTATACTCATCAAGGATTCACGTAGTGACTCAGTTTTAATGAACCAGGTATTTAGAAAAATGTTTTCTCTCCATGATGTTAAGGTGCTGAATGATGCACTTAACTTCATTGTTGAAAATGATAATGATTATAAACAGCTTAATGAAAGAATACACTCCCTTGACAACAGCTTATCTGACAAGCCTGTTAAAATTATAAGTAAAGGGAGATCATATCACTTCTATGTGTACTATCACTCAGATTATGAGCTTGTTATCATTCATGCCCGCGACATGTCCGACCTGGAAAAACTCACGAGCCAGCTGGACGATTACGCAAGGGGCCTTGTGCAGAATATTTTTGACCTTGAGATATCTCAAAGAAAACTCCTTAAATCAAGGAACCGTCTTCACAAACAGTTAAAAGCTTCAACAGACCTGGGTTTGACCACTTACGAATCATATAAGAATACAAAGGCTATATTCAGAATATTTACAGAAATCGCGTGTTCCACCCTGGATGTTGAAAGGTGCGGCATATGGCTTCTTGAAGAGAATGGCGACAAACTGCGCTGCAGGGATCTTTTTTTATCATCAAGTTCACAGCATATAGCAGATATCACATTTAACGGCAGAATAAATCCTGAAATAATGAAAATTATAAAAAACGAAAGGCTCCTTAAAATCGAGGATATTAACAGCAACAGCTCCGCACTGGAACTCTCAGAGATATATCTTAAACCTAACGGTATTAATTCAATTCTTATAGCAACCGTAGTTCTTAAAGGTAAGATCGCCGGATGCGTAAGCTTTGAGCATATAGGGAATACGCGAATATGGGAGGACGATGAATGCGGTTTTTCCATAATTTTCGCAGACCATGTCGCGAGAATTCTATCCGATGTTGAAAAGAACATTCTTGAATCTCAGCTGATTCAGACACAAAAGATGGAGACCATAGGCACACTTGTCGGGGGGCTTGCCCATGACTTCAACAATCTCCTGGGTGGTATAGTCGGTTCTCTATCCCTGCTCAGACATAACTATAAACATATCGATGAAGAAGGTCTTATTAAATATATTGAGATTATGGAGAACGCCTCCGGCAGGGCAACGGATCTCGTTAAACAGCTCCTTGCTGTGGCCAGCAAACAGGATCTGACCTTAGCCCCTGTTGACCTTAATATAGCCACCAGTCATATTATTAAAATTGCCAAGAATACTTTTGATAAATCTGTTGATATAAAATACCACAGCTTCACATCCCCTGCCATAACGAAAGCTGACCCGATACAGATTGAGCAGGTGCTTCTTAATCTCTGTATAAATGCCTGTCACGCGATGACTGTTATGCGCGACGATGATGAAAAACAGGGGGGAACACTGACAATCGGCATATCAAAAATAAATGCAGATGATGAATTCAGGCAGATACATCCCGAAGCACATAATAATGATTTCTGGTCTGTTTCAATTGAAGATACAGGTATCGGGATGGATAAAAAAACAAGTGAAAGGATATTTGAACCATTTTTTACAACAAAAAAAAGTTCAAAAATCAAAGGTACCGGCTTAGGCCTGACAATGGTTTATAATATCATTCACGATCACAGCGGGTTCATTGATGTTCAGTCCGAACCGGGTAAAGGGACAATCTTTAATGTTTACCTCCCTGTGCTTGACCAGGAGTACATAGAGGAAAACGGGAAAACCGAAAAACGGATAATGAAGGGTGAAGGTGTTATACTTGTTGTTGATGATGAAGAGCTAATGCGCACTACAACCAAATCAATCCTTGAAGTTTCCGGTTATAAAGTAATCCTTGCAGAAAACGGTGAACAGGGCCTTGAAATATTTAAAAAGCAGCATAATGAGATTACAGCCGTAATACTTGACATGTCCATGCCTAAAAAAAGCGGCCGCGACACCTTTTACGAAATGCTTAAAATCGATCCCTCAGTAAAAGTACTCCTTGCAACAGGTTACATGCATGATGAAAGATCTGAAGAGATACTCAGGTATGGTGTGAAAGGTTTCATACAGAAACCCTATTCCGTTTATGAACTATCTGAAGCTCTTTACAGGGTAACCAGAGAGTGATACTGCTTTCTATTCTATCCGTCTGATAATTATCATTGTAACATCATCGTGCTTTGCATATCCCTCAAGCTCTGCCAGCACTGACCGCCTGATTTCATCAGCTGGTTTATTACCCTCCTTTTCAAGAAGTTCCCTCAGCCGCTTTTTCGAAAAAATATTTCTGTTTTTATCAAAAGCTTCCGTTATCCCGTCTGTATAAAGAAAAAGCACGTCACCCTTATTAATCACCAGCTCGTCATCACTCATGAACTCAGTTATATCATTTTTTATTCCCAGCCACATACCTTCTGTTTTTATGCTCTCCACCGCGCGGCTATCAGCCCTGTAGATCATTATATCTTCATGAAGCCCTGAATAAATAAATCTTCCGCCGGAGAAACAGGCCAGTATAGTTATTGTTACGAATTTATCCTCCCCAAGAAGCCTGATATTCGCCGTAAGTACCCTGTTTATATCAGCCAGGAGTTCAGATGGAGCTATATGAGGATTATTATTTAATACTGTTCTGATGGCTGTCTGAAGCATCATCATAACAAGCCCTGCAGGTACGCCGTGCCCTGATACATCTCCTATAACAATCCAGTACGCTCCCCCGATATTGATGATGTCATAGTAATCACCACCGACTTCATCAGCCGGAGTCATATTAACAGAGACGTCATAACCGGGAAGTTCCGGTTCCGCAGGGAGAAGAACCCGCTGTATTTTTTTAGCCAGCTCCATTTCTCCCCAGAGCTGATCGCGTGCCTCAACAAGTGCTGTACCGGTTGACTTGATTTCTGTAATATACTCAGCGAAGAACCTGGCAAGTTCACCTGTTTCATCTTCAGCTTTGATGTTTTTAAAACCGGCAGGATCAATATCCCAGCTGCGGTTTTCACGGAGCAGAGTTATAATCTTTTTAACTGGAGCTGTTATAACATCAGCCATATTTATGCTGATAAAAACAGAGATAACAAGAACTGTAAAAAAAAGAACAAAAGTAAAAACCATCAGATAAAAAGAACTTCTCTTTGAAAATGCAAAACTCTTCTCTATTAAATCATCTTCAATTTTCATTAGCTGATTAAGACTGTCAAAAAGAAGCTGAAACTGATCGTCCCCCATCTGAAGAATAACAGATGCTGTTATAAGATCACCAACCTCTATAGCGGATTCTTTCGCGTAACCAGCCCTGACCTTATACTCTTCAACATTCCTCAACACAGAAGTAAAAATTTTTCTTTCATCCTGTTCAAGATCCTCGGATTCAAGAATTCTGTTTGTCTTAATAATTATTTCATCAAGCAGAGGCATCTGCTTCGCGAAGAGAGACTCAACTCTTTGCATCGAATAACCGGTGGAAGACCAGACAAACCCTTTATACATATTGGAATTTACAATATTAACAGTTTTCACAATATCTGAGCTCTGCTGATATAACCTGAACCTTTTATCAACCACATCCCCCATTATAAATCTCTGCTGAATAAGACCTGCAAAAAAAACAATACCCATTAAAAAAATAAAAATAATCCCCACAACAGGTGCTATAAGAATCTTTTTTTTAATTGAATACTTTTCTGTTACTGATATAAGCTTACCGGTAATAGCGCAGTAAATGTTTTCGGCCTTTTCCCTTAATACGTTTCCGTTTTTCATTTTTTAATTATATGTATTGTCTGATCAGATTCTACAGATAAAAACCGTTTAAAAAAACAAGGTCTTCATATCTTTTCAGATACACAACTTTTGGTACTGCTTTTTTATGTATGGGATGAGCCCATTTATAAAGAACCCACCCCTCCCCTTTATTCTTCGCGATCCTGACAATATCATAGAAGAACTGCTTCCCGTCTGGATCTTTTGTATGATACCACTCCTTGTTAATAAGAGTATAATTGACTGCATGAGCTTTCACAATAGCATTGCTTTTAAAGTCGGTCTGAAATATCCAGATATAGAATTCACCATCTATAAACATTTTATGATCAGGATTACTGTGATTTGTTATGGCGTCGAAGGTCTTTTCCCTGCCGTTTTTTTCGAGATAACTGATTGCGGATTGTATCAGTGCTTTTGTTTTAGCTGCTTTAATTTTTGAAGCTTCCCCGGCTTTTTCTGCATCAGCGTCATAAGGTTTTACTGTTTCTTCAACAACATCCTCTTTTACAGTTTTCTCTACCGGAGCCTCTTCTTTACAGGAAATATTGCTTATTAAGAATAATGCTAAAATTAGTAAGATCCTTCCGCAGTAACATTTCATAATTAACACCTCCGAAACTCCTGACTATAGATTTAATATATACAAATACGATGATAAAAAAACAAAAAATTATTAAGCATGTATAAATTGTGTATCTTCAGGAAGCTGTTAACTATAACAGGAACATTCTTGACACAGCGGTTCATTGATGTTTACATCACGGCATTATATTTCAGGATAAGAAGTCACATTTATCGGCAGAGTGAAATCTGCCGATAAAACAGCCGGGCCGGAATAATGATGAAACGAATCTATTCAGCAGCACTTTTCTCCTTTGCCGCAATTCTGATCTGCGTCTGCATTCTCACGCCCTATAACGCTGACTGGCTGTCAGTTGAAACATCATCTTATGCAGTGCCTGGGATAAACTTTACAGTAAAGGTTAAACTTAAAAACCCGGAACCGGGGCTTATGCTTGGCGTAGACCTCCACCGCATGGATGATAAGAAAAACTCCCATGGCTGCTTCTCCGTATGCAGACCTTTAGTAGTTAAAGATAATGAAACTCTTTACGAATTTTCTCTCCCTGTTCCGGGGGATAAAGATACATCTTTTATATTTCCTGTAATAATCCTTTCAAGAGACGGGAGCTGGTCAGGGAGAGTAAAATCAGCAGAGAGTGAACCGGTGCCGGTGCAATCAGCAGAACAGATCCCCTCTCAAATAATACTTGTGCAAAAAAAAACACGTGATAACGGTGAAAAAACTCTTCAACTTATCCCTGAATCTGATTTACTCCGCTTTATTACAGCGTCATTGTGGGTATTCCTTGTAGTGATGCTGTTAATAAGGAGAAACCTTCACCATTCGCCGTCTCTAATTCTTGCTGCAGCAGTCTCAGCATTATGGGAAAGTTTCAACAGCAGCACAGCTATAACTTTTTATCTGAGGGGTATTGCCATTTACTCAGGAGCATATGGTCTCAGGCGTGAACCTCAGCAGTTTTTTTCAATTTTATTAATTCTCACATGTGCGGCAGTTATTATATACCTGATTCATGCTATAAGTAAGTCATATATATCAGTAATTTTAATCTGTCTCTCCATTTTCTGGAGCATCTCACTGCTCAGGATACTTTCCCTTCATGAGATCGACAGACTTCTGACCATGACAATTGCCGGTATTCAGACAGGGCAGCTTTTAAGACTGGCTGCCGCTGTATTATCCATTGCTGCATTACTGCAGCTTATAATTAAAGAACAGGAGAACCCTCAGACGGATGGAAACAATTCTTTTTATACAGACATTTAAAACACCTTTTCTCGATTACTTTTTTCAGTTTATCACAATGTCAGGTGAACAGCCCTTCTTTATACTTCTTGCCTGCTGGTTCACATGGTGTTATGACAAGGAAGCAGGCTGGAGACTGGGATTCATTTTTTTAACAGGTACGGCTCTTAACTCTGCACTGAAGGATATCTTCTGCATACCGAGGCCAATCGGCCGTGATGAGATATCTTCTATGCGAACACACACAGCAAAGGGATACTCCTTTCCAAGCGGCCACACGCAGAGCGCAGCACTATGCTGGTTTTCACTTATAAAAATTTACAAAGGGAGATATCTCCTTATCACAGGTACCGTAATAGTGATTCTTGTGGGTATATCAAGATTATATCTCGGAGTACACTGGCCCTCAGATGTAATAGGTGGAGCGCTTATAGGTGCCGCATGGGTTTTTACAGCGGATTATCTCTGGAAAAGGTTTAATGGAGCGGGTAACATCAGGTTTACGTTAATTATACTTGCGGTTTTGGCTACAGTATGTATTCTTTTCCCGTCTAATTACATGATACGGACAACCGGTGCTGCGGCAGGTTTTCTATCCGGAATTATATTCGAAAAAAGATATTTGAATTTTCACCTGTCCGGAAATATCATTAATTCTGTAATAAGATTTCTCAGCGGTATTATCGTTGTAGTATTACTATTACAGGGTTCAAAGATCCTGTTACCCAAAGGTGGTATCACCACTGGTGTGACCTTTGCTATTCTTGGATTATGGATAACATACGGCGCTCCTGTTTTTTTTACAAAGAGTAGAAAACTGATAAAAATATTCTGAAGAGGAAAACATGTTTGCGGGATTTGACATCGGCGGAACGAATATAAAAGGGGTTATTACGGATGATACCGGCAGGATACTTAAATACAGGGATACAGCTACTCCTGCAGATGCAAAAGGGATAGATAAAGCTCTCGCTGATATGATTGTTTCGCTTACTTCCTCGGCGTCTGTTTCAAAAGATCTGATATCTGCAATTGGTATAGGTGCAGCAGGTTCAATAGACCGCAACAAAGGAATAGTAATCACATCCCCCAATATACCCGCATGGAAGAACTACCCGATATGCAGAAATGTGGAAAAACTTACGGGGATAAAAGTATATCTTGAAAATGACGCCACAGCTGCATGCGCCGGTGTCTGGTGGCACACAATAA
>ERZ795053.6969-NODE-6969-length-11028-cov-14.512713_pt1 | contig 11028 bp, 11 predicted proteins | sample MGYA00375137_ERZ795053 | MGnify/ENA primary metagenome ERZ795053 (study PRJEB30182, sample SAMN05720284) | activated sludge metagenome | isolation source: Anaerobic digester | place: Hong Kong | collected 2014-12-17 ... | reverse complement strand
CCTTGATGGCGCGGTCGGCGCGTTCCTGGCTGACCACAGCCAGACGGTCGACGGCAGCGCGGTCGATGCCTTCCAGCGTTGCGATCGCGTCGGCGCAGCAACCCTGCTGCGACTGCGGGTGCAGTTCGCGCAGGTGGAGGTTGCCAGCGTCCATCATCGGCGGGTTCTTCGGATCGGCAGTGGAGGCCGTGTAGCTCATCATCTCGCAGCCGCCGGCCACGATGCAGTCTTCCATGCCCGACATGATCTGAGCCGTGGCGAGGGCGACCGAGGTGATGCCCGAGCCGCAGAAGCGATCGAGCGTTACGCCGGAAGCTTTGATGTCATAGCCCGCGTCGAGCGCAGCCATGCGGCCCATGTCGGCGCCCTGTGCGCCGCGCTGGCTGGACGTGCCCCAGATCACGTCGTCCACGGTTGCCGTGTCGAGCTTGTTCCGCTCGGCAATCTGTCCGAGTACGGTGGCGGCCAGGTGCTGCGGATGCAGGTGCGCCAGCGAGCCCTTGCCGACCTTGCCGATACCGCGTGGCGTGCGGCAGGCGTCAATGATGAAGGCTTCAGCCATGATCAGTCTCCGGTTTCCTCTGAGTTTCTGTGAGAGTGGGTTTACGCGAACGTAAAGGGGCGTGGAAGTCGTGACGCCGGGGCAGCCGTCGCTGCGTCAATTGATTTTGCGGATGCGCCCGTTTGTGAGATATTGAATCCATGAAACGGGAGACGAAACGCCGGGCGTCCGCAGGGACGGACCGGGGGCATCGCAAAGGTGCCATTCTGATCGGACTGGCCATTCTGGCTGGCCTGCCTGCGTTCGCGTCCGAACGGCAGGTCATCCCGTTCGAGTTCAATGATCAGGATCACATGGTTGTCCAGATCGACCTCAATGACGGGGCGACGGCGACCGGCATTATCGACACGGCAGCGACCTTTCCGATGATCGACGGGCACACGGCCCGCATGGCAGGCGTGCCGGAACTGGGCGACAATCCGCCGATGGTGAACGTGCTCGGCCTGACCGGGGCGGAGATCTATCCGGTCGTGCGGCTCGACCAGCTGGCCGTCGGCAACGTTCTGAAGACGGATCTTCCCGCAGCGCTGAACCGGCGGCTCGACGTGCCGGGCGCAGAGAACGTCCTGCCAGCCAGTGCGTTCGAGGGTGATGTGATCGACTTCGATTTCCAGAACCGGCGCGTGATGGTCTACAATGGACGGCCGGATCGCAGTACCAGCCTCGTACCCAGCGTGCAGCGGTACGACGAGGTCGATGGGCTTCTCTTCGTCGATGTCCGTATCAATGGACGCAAAGGCCGGGCCCTGATCGATACCGGGTCGAACGTGACTTATATCAACAGCCGCTTCGCCTATGAGTCCGGTACGACCGCCAACGAGGAGAAGACGTTGGCCCTGTTCGGCGCCACCGGAGGCGACCAGTCATTGCGCGTGGCTTCGGCGAAGGTCGTGATGATCGGAGACTATCGGATTGCGAAAGTCGACATCCTCGTTACCGACCCGCCCCTTTTTGATTATCTTGGCATAGGCGAGGAGCCGGCCATGGTTCTGGGACTCGATCTTTTGTCCACGTTCCGCATGCAGATCGACCGGCGGCGCGGGCGCCTCCTGCTGAGCCTTCCGGAAGCCAAGAATACGCGCAGCCTGAATCTCAACGCACGTGACACGCGCATCCCGGCCTATTGAGGTCAGCCGAACGCGCCATAGGCGTGCGTAATCGCGAGGCTGATCCCGTGGAGCGTGCGGTCGATCTCGTCCAGCGGGGCGATGATGTCGCGGTGGATGCGCTCATAGCCATAGGATGACCCGCGCGCGTCGCCGCCGGGTTCGGTCAGCGCCGCGAGGGGCGTATTCTCGTCGCGGGCGCGCGGGAAAATCTGGCTGAGCAGATCCACGACTTCGCCGAACCGCATCTCGGCCACCATGCGCAGCACGTCGCGCGCACTCGCATCATGACGTTCCGAGAGGCGCGGCAAGCCGCCCGCGATGGCGAAGGCGCGCATCATCAGCGCCTGGCGCACGGCGTGGAGGACGTGCAGCTCCAGCCGGTTTTCGTGTCGCTCTTCGGTCGAGGGGGCATCCTTCAGCTGCGCCGTCAGGCGATCGAACCGGCGGAGGTCGACGGACATGAGGTTCGCGATCCGGTCGATGGAGATTGCCGTCTCGTCGGTGCGGAGCGCGTAATAGACGGCGCGATAGGCGGCGGCCGACGACTCGGTCGTCATCATGCGGGCCTGCGCGATCCAGACGCTGGGGTCATAGGCGCGGGCATAGCCGCGCAGGGCGGGCAGGCTGGTCAGGCCGCGGGCCTTGCCGGCAAGGAACACGAGGTGGCGCATGCGTGGGCTCGTATCGATCAGGTGCACCAGCCGCTCGGTCTCGCGCTGCAGCGACGAGCCGACACCGGCCGCGGTGTTCACCGGAATGCCGAGCTGCTGCAGCGTCGCGTTATGGGAAATCGCGCGCAGGGCGCGGGGACCGGAAGGGCCGGAGGCGCGGCGTTTCGGACGCGAGCCGGCCTTGACCGTCAGCCCGCTGGAAAACGCGCCGAGCAGGCGGCCATAATCCGGATTCACGAACAGGCGTTCGTGCCAGGCCCGCAGGGCGCGGTAGAAATCCCAGACAAGATCCGTGCGCGTATAGAACGGGTCGGCCTTCGAAGCCTCGTTCACCGGTTGGAACGTGTGCAGCGCCCAGGCCGCCATGGTTGCGCCAGCAAGTGCGGGTGTCGCGAAATGCAGATAGCCATCCCCGCCCTGAAAGCTGACTTCATGGCGCAGTTTTAGCCCGCGGCGCGCGGCCCCCGCGCGGGTCCAGGACGTAAGGAGATGGTCGAAGCGCTCCTCGAACGTGCCCGGCCAGGCGCCGCGCCCGATCGACTCGCCATGCGTGTTGAAGATCAGGAGATCGACCCCGGCCTGCTTCGCCGCGAGCGCTCGTGTGATCAGGTTGTGGATCCGTTCGATCGCCATGTCGGCAGCGACCTGTCCGATAAACCGTCCGGCATCGGAGAAGCCGAGCTGGATCGAGAGATAGCCGCGCTGTTTCACATAGGCGAGGAATTCCGGTTCCTCCAGCAGCCGCTCGACGAAGCGCCCGCCGGTTTCCAGCGCTTCCGGCGTTTCGAACAGGGGCGAAATGTCCAGCATCCCGTCGACGCCGTACTGCCGCGCAAGATAGAGCGCCCCCATAACGGTCGCCGGGTTCTCGCTCTCGGCGATCAGGAAGCGGATGACCGATCCGGAGTCGATATGCTTCAGGATCTGCGCGCACATCATGAACTGGCGCCGCGCGGTGGACTGTTCCATGAACAGGTCGCCGAAGTTCACCTTTACGGGCTTCGACTTCCGCGCCTTCTGCGCCAGTTCCGCGAGCGCGACGCGGCCAAGTTCCCGGTCCTCGGTTTCGAGGCCGAGGTCGCGGTTGATAACGGTGCGCACCTGCGCGGCGTTGACGCGGAGATGGATACGGCCGGTGCCGAGCTGCTGAGCCTCGACTTCCGAACGGAACGCGATCAGCGCCATGGCGAGATCATCGTCTGCCGACGGAATGGCCCGGTCCAGCACGCCGGTAATCTCTGCAGCATCAAGCAGTGTGTGCTCGCCATGATCGGTCAGCGCATTGGCCGCCGCGACCAGATTGTCGGCATCGGTGAGGTCACGGGCGAACAGTGCGGCGTGGCTGTGGGCTTCCTTCGCCGCCCCGCGCAGCCGCCGGGCGAGGCCCGTCAGCGCCGGCGTCTTGCCTTGGCGGGCAACGATGTCTTCCGCGCGGGCGGCATAGCGTTCGAGCTGCATCGCCTTTTCGGTGAGCCGGAACGTCAGCGATTGGGACCAGTGAATGTCCGCGCGCCCATCAAGATCGTAGCCGACCCAGGATGCCAACGTTGGCATTTTCGGCCGCACTTCGCGCCAGCGGGCGGGAAATGCGGCCCTCGCGACGCCCAGCACGATTTCCGCCATCCGGTGCTGCGCGCCGGCGGCGTGTTCCAGCGCGGCCTGCGCTTCTTCATGCTCGCCATGCAGGCTGATCGCCTGGTTCCAGGCGCGGCTGTCTGCCCGGACCAGCTTCGCGAGCGCCGCCCGGCTCGTCTTGGTCGGATGACAGACATGGGCGGCGAAGGCGGCACGAAGCTCAGTCGAGAGCGCGAAGGTCGGGTGCCCGGTGAAGACGATGCCGCCGCGGTCCTGTTCAAGGGCGGTGCGGAAGGCGTCAAAGCCTTCGCCGGCGATGTCTTCCAGCCGCGTCTTCAGCGGGACCCAGGCGGCGGCCTCATCCGCCCCGGCATGCTGGGCGCGGAACCGGCCAGCCCGCTGGTCGATCAGTTCGAGATGGACCTCGTTGGCGAGCTTCGACAGGTCCGCGAGACTCGCCCGGCCGTCCTCGAGATCGCGGAACAGGGTCTGCGTCAGCGCGAAGACCGAATTGGTCATCGGGTCTATGTCGATACGGCGGGCCTGCTCGCGGAGAAATTCCTGCGCGGTTTCAAGGGTTCGCGGGGTCATCGGGGCGCTCTTGTCCATGCGCGCCACTCAAAACCGGCTTTCGGGCGAAAGTCAAAGCGAACCTCACCTAAGGGAAGGTTGAGAACGCGTCCATCAGGGGAAAACCGGGCAGGCGTGCCGGGTTTTCTAGCGCTTGCGCACGAACTTGATGGCGCCGAACAGGCCGGCGAGGATCGAACCGACGCCGCCGAGGAATACGGCGAGCGGGTTTGCCTGGTCGGCAAAGGCAATGGCGCGGTTGAGGCCGGTCACCTGCACGGTCACGGTATTGTGGAACGTGCGCAGCGGCACGGCCGGGCCGTCGTCAATGGCATAAATATCGAAGGTCAGTTCCTGGCTGCCCGCGGTCAGCGGCGTTACCTGCCAGCGCCAGGTATTCTCGGTCAGCGGCGAGATGGTCTGCTGTTCCGGCGTCATCGCCTTGATGGCAAAGCCGGAGCCCGAGAGGCGGGCCTCGACCTTCTTGGACACTTTGGCCGTGCCTTCTTCGATATTGCCGCGGCCCGGCAGGGCATCGACGGCGGTATCGTCGCCGGTCGCATCAATGGCCAGCACGGCCTCGAAGGGGCGCTTGTATTCGGCCGTCGCCGGCGTTTCGTGGGCGACCGGCACGGTCTTCAGCGTGCTCAGGAAGGCTTCGGCCGGATCGGCTTCGGGCGGTGCAGCGGCCATGACATCCGGGGCGACTTCGATCCCGGCCACGGCGTCCTCGTCCGCACCGAGCGAACGGCTCATCGGCGCAGCGGGCGCGCCTTCGGGGCCGAACATGGGCTCGTCGTCCAGCGACGGGGCCGGCAGCGAGCGGGCCATGGGGGCAGAGGCGGTCTCCGCAAACACTTCTTCCTCGGCGGCAGCGGCGGCGGAGTCCCCGATTTCCGGAAGGGCCTCCTCTTCCATCATCATGCCGGCGTCTTCGGTGGCTTCGTCAGCCACGGCCGGGGCAGGCGCCGGATCCGCCTCCTCCATGGCCGCCTTGGCTGCGGGGGCACCTGCAATCGCGACTTCGGCCGGCTCCTGCGCCCGGTGCTGGTCTTCCAGCCATTGGGCGCCGCCATAGCCGGCGACGACAAGGCCGGCCAGAAGGAGGAGGATGGAGAGGAGTCTCATCATGGCGGTCGCGTGCTCCGTGCGTCGAATCCGGTCCCGACCCTAGCAGAGGATCAGGCGCCGGGAAAACCGTTCCGAGCCGCTTCGTAAAATGCAATTGCGGCAGCATTGGACACGTTGAGGCTTTCCATCTCGGAACTGATCGGGATGCGGGCCAGTTCGGCGCAGGCCTTGGCGACACCGGGGCGGAGGCCCGGGCCCTCCGCGCCCAGCACGATCGCCAGTTTCGCTGCGCCTGCGACAGCCGTGGCGATGTCGGCGGTGCCTTCGCCGGCGAGGCCGACCGTGTGGTAACCCGCCTCGCCCAGCTGTTCGAGGGCGCGGGATATATTCACCACCCGGGCCTCCCTGACGATCTCGATGGCCCCGACGGCGCTCTTCGCGACAACGCCGGTGACCGGCGGGGCATGGCGGGTCTGCAGGACAAGGCCGCCAAAGCCGAAGGCGGCGGCGGAGCGGTAGATGGCCCCCAGATTGTGCGGGTCCTCCACCTGGTCCAGCACCACGATGCGGGAGACGCCCTCCTCGATCAGGTCTTCCAGCGCCAGTGGCTCCAGCGGTTCGGTCAGCAGGGCGAGGCCCTGGTGGACCGAACCGGGCGGAAGGCGTTCGTCGATCTCCTTTGCGGTAACCATCCGGGCCTTCATGTGCCCGGCCGGCAGGCGGGTGGCGGCATTCTCGGTGGCCAGCAGTTCCAGCAGCTTGCGGCCGGGATTGGCGAGGGCCGCCTCGACCGCGTGAATCCCCCAGATCCAGACGCTTCCGGCGGGCGCTTCATGGGTCCGGCGGGCAGCTTCGTGGGGGCGGCCAGGGCGGCTGTGTGTATTTCGCCGTCTTCCATGGTTGCGCGGCATTTGCGGTTTCCTTATAAGGCCGCTTCCGGAGTGGATCGGCGGCGCATCTGGCGCCCTTGTGAAGCCCCGGCGCGGCGGCGTCAAACGGCGCTTGGTCGCGGGTTCCCGTGGAGGGATGGGAGAGTGGTTAAATCCACCAGACTGTAAATCTGGCCGCCTAGCGTACGCTGGTTCGAATCCAGCTCCCTCCACCACCCGCACCACGCCGCCGGCGTTCAGCCCGGCAACGGGCGGGTATAGCACAATGGTAGTGCAGCAGCCTTCCAAGCTGAGTATGTCGGTTCGATCCCGTCTACCCGCTCCATCCCTTCCTTGATGACCCCATCCTGCTGCTGCCAGTGCAGGTTTGTGCCCGATTACCTGGCCAGGCAATTATTGTGGTGCGTGTGCCTGATCTAGGTTACGCCATTCCGCGGCCGCTTGTCCTAGTTCTGGTGTTCGGAACAAGCGGCGGGGGCCGGAGACCAGATGCCAGCGGAGCACACCGGGGAAATGCCTGTGAAGCCTTCTGTGCTGACCATCGCTCTTTCCGGGGGCGTGCTCGCGCTGATCATCGCTGTCATGGCGGTCAGCCTTACCCTGAATGCCGAGGCGCGCTTCCGCAGCCAGGCCCTACGCTCGACCGCGATCATCCGGACTCTGGACCGGATCCAGCTGGCCGCCGTCACGGCCGAGACCTCCCAGCGCGGATACCTGATCCACGGCAACGAGATCTATCTTGAGCCTTTCGGCGATGCGGTCGCCGACCTCCATGCCAATATCGCAGAATACGAACGCCTGCTGACCGGCATCGCCACGGCCACCCAGCAGGAACGGATCGATCACCTGAAAGACCTGACGGCCTTCAAGCTGCAGGAGCTGAACGAGGTCCTCAATCTCTATCACAGCGACCTGAAGGAAGAGGCCTACGACCTGTTCGCGACCGGCCGCGGCCTGCGCGCCATGGACTCGATCCGAGATGTCGTCGGCGCGCTGGAGAACGAGGAACAGGAGATTTTCGAAACCTCGCGCGCCAAAGCCTCCGAAGCGCGCCAGCGCACGATCTGGACGCTGCTGGTGCTGACCCTGCTCAGCCTGTTCGGCTTCGTTCTGGCCTACATCAATCACCTGCGCAGCGACCGGCTGACCGTTGTGGAGCAGCATGCTGCCGAACTCGCCGAGGCGCGCGAGCAGGCCGACCTCCTGTCGCGGGAGCTGAATCACCGGGTGAAGAACCTGTTCGCCATCGTGCAATCCATCATCAGCGCGACAGGACGGCAGGAGAGCGATCCGCGCATCGCTGCCTCCAAGGCCCGGGAACGCGTGCATGCGCTGTCGATGGCTCACTCGCTGACCTCGACGCTGGATGCCCAGCAGGAGACGAATCTCCGTGACCTGCTCGACATGATCGTCCGCTCGCAGATGATGGACGACCAGACCATGAATGGCGAGGGGCCGCACATCGCCGTTCCCGCCCAGTTCGTGACGCCGCTTGGCATGATCCTGCATGAGCTGACCACAAATGCGATCAAATACGGCGCCTGGAGCAGCGAGTCCGGCAGGATCGATGTCCGCTGGTCGTCCGAAACGGCGGACGATGCAGAAAAACTGCATATGGATTGGACCGAAACCTGCGACTCGCAGCAAAGTGTGACAGCCCCTGAAAAGGAAGGTTTTGGTAGCCGGATGATGGCAATGTCTCTGGTCCAGCTGGGCGGCTCACAGGTGCGGCAATGGACGCCGTCGGGCCTGCACTTGCGGATCACATTGCCGCTGGATGGAACCGGAACAGTTTCGGGGCGGAACAAATAGAGGCTCTACCAGTTCCGAAAGTATGCTGGACCACAAGACCATCCTGATTGTCGAAGACGAGGCGATGATCGCCTGCGATCTCGAAGATGTCGTTATCTGCCACGGCGGCGAAGTGGCGGCGTTGTGCCTCGACATCGACACGGCTATCGCCGAGGCCCGCGAGGGCACCTTCGATGCGGCAATTCTCGATTACAATATTGGCGGCCGGGCCGTGCATGAAGTGGCGGAAATCCTCCGCCGCCGCGGCATTCCATTTGTCTTCAACACGGCCATCGGCCAGCGCGACGACCTGACGGCCCGCTATGGTCCGGTCGAGGTCTGCCGCAAGCCGGTGAAGGACCAGGAACTTGTGGGCGCCCTGGCCCGCGCCCTGGCCGGATAATCCGTCCACAGCCGGGAACGATCCGGCCTCATCCGCGTTCTCTGTGAAGACAGACAACGGGGCTGGACATGACCTGGAAAATCGAAATGGGGATCGCCGCAGGTGCGCTGGGTGCCGCGGCCTTGTGGACAGCCAACGCGGATCCGCTCCTGCACGAACCTGTGTCCGATCCGCAGGAACACTTCACTGTTGCCGATTACCGGGTGTTTGACCGGGGTTTCGAGCTGGACGGCCGGCCCTGCAGCGTTGGTCTCAGGCGGCAGCATCTCTGCTTCGGCGCTTCCCCGGTCGAGCCGGACCTCAAAGTGGGCGGCACTATCCCGGCGCTCCAGCCCGACATGCCGGCCGAATTTCCCGTCATTGCAAAAACGGACCTGAAAGCCGACGGACTGCAGACCTGGCGTTTCGGCCGGTCCCTTGTTCTGGTGAGGGCCGGCACGCGCGAGATCGTCGACGTTATGGACCTTGCTGCGCCGGAACGGCAGGAGGGCGCGCTGTTTGCCGAAGCGAAAACGGGCGCAGCTGCGCGATAAGCCCTGCATTTCATTTTTCTCGCCACCCATGAAAAAGGGGCGCTTCGCGGCGCCCCTTTTGTCTTTGCTTGTCCTGTCCGGATCAGGTCACGCTGCGCCCATTCACGGCGCGGACGACGAAGGTCAGCACCAGTAGGGCGAGGAAGATGAAGAACAGGATCTGCGCGATACCGGCCGAAGCGCCGGCGATGCCGCCGAAGCCAAGCGCAGCAGCGACAATGGCGAGAATGAAGAATGCAATGGCCCAGCCAAGCATGGGATATCTCCTCTGTGTTGGTTTCCATCGGCGCGGTCGCCGATACTCAGTCAACGGACCGGAACGGAGGAGGTTCCGTAAAAAATCCGGGAACCGGTTTCGCGATCACGGCGTTGTGAAGTCAGTATCAACGAGAAAGGACACTGCCATGAAAAACGCCCTGAAGATTGCCGGTTTCAGCCTCATCACGCTGATGGTCTCCGCCTGCAACACGATCGCAGGTGCTGGCCAGGATATCGAAGCCGGCGGCAATGCAATCGAAGACACCGCCCGTGATGTGCAGGATGACATGTAAGGTCAGCCTGTTACCGCAAAATCAAAGCGCGCCCTCCGGGGCGCGCTTTTTGTTTGTGCGGCAGAGACGAGAAAGCGTCGCAACTCAAGCGCTGTAAGTCAGCAGCAGAACCGGCGGTTCGCCCGCGCGGTCGGCGAGGTCCCGCACCCACCCGGCGCGCAGGCATGTGTAAACGGAGAGAACCCCGGCTAACGCCAGCGACATGATCGCACCGAGTGCTCGCGGACCCCTGAGCCGCGACAGCGTCCGCAGGGTCAGCTGCCAGGTCGACCGGGTCGACAGATGGGGTACGGACGAAAAGCGTATGTTGGATGACTTGAGCATGCGGATCCAACGCAGCTTTCCGGGCGAGGTTCCGGCCGCAATGCGGGAACCGGCGAAGTGTCGCCGCGTTGCAACTGTACCTCCTGCCAACTGTCACCGGACGCACATGAAACTCGCTGCCATTATCAATCCGATGTCCCGCTCCGTGCCCGAAGACGCGGCCGACGCCCTTGAGGTGGCCGTGCGCAAAGCCGGGCACAATCTCGTTCAGCTCGGCTGCAGCCACGAAGCGCTCGCGGCCAATGTGAAGGCCGCTGCGTCCGGGAATGCAGACGCCGTGATCGCCTGGGGCGGTGACGGCACGCTTGCCTGCACGCTGACCGCGTGCGGCCCCTCCGGCCCGCCCGTTCTTGTCCTCCCTGGCGGAACGATGAACATGTTGCCCCATCGCCTGCACGGCAACGACGCGGAGTGGCGCGAGATTCTCGACCGGGTGCTGCGCGCGCCGGTCGCCGGTCCCATCGCCGCGGGCACGGCGGGCGATCGCCGCTTCTACGTCGCCGCTCTGTTCGGCAAGCTGACGGCCATGGCGGAATCCCGTGAGGCTGTGCGCAAGGCCGATGTGCTCGAAGCGGCCCAGGCAGTGCTGGCCGGCGATGTGCTCGACTGCGAGACGCGCCTGCGCATCACGTCCCGTCACCGGATGGGCGAGCAGATGATCAATGCCGTCGCGGCCGCCATCGGCGTGTCGAGCGAGCGGGCGGCGGCTCTGGAAGTTGCCGCGATTGACCCCGACTCCACGCTCGAAATGCTGGCGACGGCGGTGGACGCACTAATCCATGGCTGGCGGAAGGCAGAACCTGTCGAGCGGGATGTCTCGCACTCTCTCACGATCCACGATGTTTCCGACAGCTCCATTCCGGCGACGCTGGATGGCGAGCCGGTCCTGTTCGATACGCCTGTCGATATCCGGATACTGGACGAGGCGGCGCGCGTGCTGCGCGCGGAGGCGGACCATTGAAACTGGTCCACCTTGCC
>ERZ795053.6965-NODE-6965-length-11035-cov-5.667942_pt1 | contig 11035 bp, 11 predicted proteins | sample MGYA00375137_ERZ795053 | MGnify/ENA primary metagenome ERZ795053 (study PRJEB30182, sample SAMN05720284) | activated sludge metagenome | isolation source: Anaerobic digester | place: Hong Kong | collected 2014-12-17 ... | reverse complement strand
TACTTTGCCGACACTGCGAGGGTACCCTATGGCTCAAAGCCAGTTGAGACACTGAGAAGGTATGTCAGTGAGATCTTCGACTTTTTTGCCCAGTTGGGTGTCGATGCAATCGTCACTGCCTGTAACACTTCCGATTCTATACTCTCTCAAAGGGAGAAGACGGAGCTGACTACTCCATACTTCAGCATCATCGATCCAACAGCGAAGTTTCTTGGGGAGACTGCGCCCGACAAGTCGACAGTTGCAGTGATCGCAACTGAGAATACTGTGAAGAAGTCTCTCTATTTAAGAAGGCTGTTTCGTTATGAAAGCATCAGCAAAATCTTACAAAGGGCCTGCCCGCTTTTCGTTCCTTTGATAGAAGAGGGAATCTGGGAGGGTGAAATCGTTGATTCGATCGTCAAGTATTATTTGACAGACCTCGCTAAGATTCAACCGGACTTCTTGATTCTTGGATGTACTCATTATCCGTTTATTAGGAGTTCGATCGAGTCGCTTTTGTCTCCCAGGACAAGGATCATAGACCCCGCGGAGTACATTGTCAAGAATGTTGCCGATTGGGCAACGATTTCCTCGCATGATTCATCTACTGTTGAGTATTATGTAAGCGGTAATATTCGCTTTTTCCAGGAGATTCTTGGAAGATATCTAGGAAAGGCGGAAAACGTCAGGGGCGTTGACCTTACGTCTTCAGGGATTGCTTTGAAGGAACGAGTTACATCATGAGCAAGACGGTTTTGATAGGTGGCGGAACTGGTCTCTCTACCTTTGCAAGGGTCCTGAAGCATTACGATAGTAGTTTAACGCTTGTAGTTGCAGTTACGGACGATGGTGGAAGCTCAGGATTTCTCAGGGAAGCCATGAGCATGCCCCCGCCAGGGGATGTAAGGAATAACGTGATTGCTTTGGCTGATGATGAGGAATTCTTAACAAAAGTCTTTTCGTACAGATTTGAGGCTCGCGCTATGAATGGTCATTCTCTTGGCAATATAATTATTGCAGGTCTTACTGAGATGTTTCAGAGCTTTCCAGAAGCGGTCCTCGCAGCCTCAAGAATGCTGAATATCAAAGGGAGAGTCTTGCCCGTAGCTGACGATCTTGTGCATCTTGTGGCTGAGATTGATGATGGATCATTCATTAAGGGAGAGTCAAAGATATCGGCTGCCGGAAAGAGAATTGAAAGGGTATTTCTCGATAAGGCTGCGAAGGCACTTCCAGAGGTATTGGACGCAATAGAATCTGCAAAGACGGTAATTGTGGGCCCCGGCAGCCTGTTTACAAGTGTTGTACCCAATTTCCTGGTTTCCGGGGTCAGAGAGGCCTTCGGGAAGTCTAGAGCAAATAAGGCCTACATATGTAACATTATGACCCAACCTGGGGAGTCTACAGGTTTTTCACTTGCCGATCACGTCAATGTCGTTGAAGACTATAGTGGGGTGACTTTTGACATGATCTTTTGGACTGAAGTGGAAGAAGTAGAGCCTGCCGTGCTGAATAGGTATTATGAAAGGGGTTCTATGCCGGTGAGAAACGATATGCTTACCGATACTCGGGTTAGGGTAGTTTCAGGCGGTACTGCAGAGCTGATTGATGACGGACGGAGCCGTCTGGTCGTTCGTCATTCGAGAGACAGCATTCTGTCGATCCTGAAAGAGCTGAATCTATTGGGAGAGGAAAAGATGTGAGCTATGCCGACAAACTCAAAGAAGAGCTTTGTCATCTCCCGTTGGATGACCAAGACGAGTGCAGATCTGAATATCTGGGTTTTGTTAAGTCGAGAGGGACATTACGATTAAGAGGAAGTACCGCTTTCCTCGTTATCCCGCTTACATCTATAACGAGTCTTAAAAGGCTGTTTCAGATTTCGAAGAAGCTTTCCATGCCGATTCATGAAACACAGGTAATAGAAGAAATCAGATTAGGAAGAAAGAGAGGCGGAGAGCTTAGTTTTCGCTTTGAAGAGGTAGAAGAGTTCCTCCAAAAGAATGGCATTTCAGTCAGAGATGACTCCATACCAGAACCCGTTAGAGATGATCCGGTCTACTTCGGTGCGTTCATCAGGGGACTGTATTTGGCTGGAGGTTCGATTGTTGATCCATCTAAGGAGTATCACCTGGAAATAACGCTTGATACTACTGAGGCTTTTGTTAGTTCACTGAAGGAGTACATATCAGACAATTTCAACATTAAGATCGGAATAGTAAGAGTAAGAGATAAGTTCAAAGCATATGTGAAGTCATCGCTTGACCTAATAGAATTGCTTTCTCTCATGGGGGGAAAGAAGACGGTGACGAGACTTTCGAGCGCGGTCGAAGTAAGAAAGATCAGGAGCGATGTAAGCAGGACTCTGAATTTCCTTACAGCAAATGCAAACAAGTCTGCTCAGGCAATGGCAAAGCATGTAAGAGCCATAAGAATCATCGATAGGAAGTACGGCATCGACAGATTGGATGAGGATCTTCGTCAAGTTGCAATCCTCAGGATTGAAAACGAGGATCTTAATCTGAGAGAGCTGGGCGAGATTATGAATCCGCCGATGAGCAAGTCAGCAGTATATAATAGGTTGAAGAAGCTCATGGCATTGGCGGAAGAGTTGGGCGATTGCTAGATGAAATGTCCTTTTTGTGGTGGAGATTCGACAAGAGTTCTTGATTCAAGGCCGACCGATGAAAGCACTTCCATTCGGAGAAGAAGAGAGTGCGAGAGTTGTGGTGCAAGATTTACTACCTATGAAAGGTATGAGAGGCTTCCTTTCTTAGTTGTTAAGAAGGATGGAAGGAGAGAGAAGTTCAGCAGGGAGAAACTCCTAAACGGGCTACTCAGAGCCTGTGAAAAGAGGCCCATATCTGTAGACACAGTCAACAGGATAGTAAATCAAGTAGAAAACGAGGTAGTGAAATCGGGAAAATATGAAGTAATCTCAAGCGAGATTGGTGAAATGATAATGGCGGAACTTAAGTCCCTGGATAGGGTTGCCTACGTCAGATTTGCATCTGTTTACAAAGAATTTAGGGACATAGACCATTTCATGGATATAATTGAGGAACTCAGAGACGATAGAGATCGTTGAATGGAGGGATTCAGTTCGTGAAAAAGCAGGTTATCTACCTCACGCAAGAAGGTTTCGACAGAATGAAAGAGGAGCTCGAGAGCCTAAGGAAGAAGCTCATGTATGATATTGCGGAGCGGATTAAGGAGGCAAGGGAGCTCGGAGACCTTAGCGAAAATAGCGAATACGACGAGGCTAAGAACGAACAGGGAAGAATCGACAGCAGGATAAAGCAGCTTGAGGAAATTCTGAATAATGCCGAGATTATTGAAGATGACGGAGATACAAGCTCTGTGAAGCTCGGTTATGTAGTTGAGCTTCAGAATATAGAGACAGGCGAAAAATCTCAGTTCAGAATTGTTAACGCACAGGAAGCCAACATTTTCGAGGGAAAAATCAGTTCCGATTCTCCGATTGGGCGGGGAATCCTGACTCACAAAGTGGATGAAGTGGTGAGGGTGAAAACCCCTGCAGGCTGGGCTAAGTACAAGATTCTTACCATCGGCAAGTGATGGGGGATATTTATGGGTGAAGAAGCACGAAGACAAAGAATTGAAGAGATTAATCAGATGCGCAATGAAGGAATTGAGCCGTTTCCGTATCGTTTCGACAAGACTCATTGGGCAGATCAAATCAAGAGAGAGTTTTCCTACCTCAAGGACTCCGAAACAAAGGAAGATACGACTGTAAGAATCGCGGGAAGAATCGTGGCGATGAGAAACCACGGAAAATCGGCCTTCTTTGTTATCCGAGATAATTCCGGTAGGATCCAGGCCTATGTAAGGCTTGATGGGGTCGGTGCCGAGAACTTCGAAGTCTTCAAGAAATTTGTGAATATCGGAGATTTCGTCGGAGTAGTCGGTTTCCCATTCAAGACCCATACAGGTGAGATGTCGGTCTTCGTCAAGGAATTTGAAATACTCTCAAAGGCGATACGAATGATGCCAGAAAAATGGCACGGAGTAAGGGACAAGGAGATAATCTACAGGCAGAGATACGTCGAAATGCTTTCAAGCGATGATGCTCTCAGAAGGTTCAAGGTTCGTTCGGAACTGTTCAGGCTTGTTAGAGAGTTCCTTCAGTCTAAGGATTTCATCGAAGTGGATACACCAATGCTCCACTACTTGACGGGAGGGGCATCAGCAAGGCCTTTTAGGACTTACATAAACGTTTTTGAATCGGACATGTATCTTAGAATCGCCGAAGAGCTATTCCTCAAGAGGTATCTCGTTGGTGGATTTGAAAGGATATTTGAAATCGGAAAGAATTTCCGCAATGAGGGAGTATCCTACAAGCATCATCCTGAGTTCACTATGATGGAGCTGTATTGGGCTTATGCGGACTACAACGACATAATGGACATCACTGAAGAGATGATCAATTACGTCGTGCGTGAAATCACGGGTTCTGAAAAGATTACATATCAGGGAAAAGAAATCGACTTTTCCAGACCATGGCGAAGAGTGAGGATGGCAGATTTTATCAAGGAGAATCTAGGCGTAGATATTTTGAAAGACTCCGATGAAGAACTAATAGCCATTCTGAAAAAGAACAATACTGAACTCGAAATCAAGGAAAGGGGCCACTTGATTGAGAAGCTCTGGGATCTCGTCGAACATAATCTTGTGAATCCCACTTTTGTGACCGAGCATCCGGTGATAATCTCCCCACTGTCGAAAGTCCACAGAGAAGATTCTAGAGTGACCGAAAGATTCGAGTTGATAATCAGCTCAATGGAAATGGCCAACGCCTTTAGTGAACTGAACGATCCGATAGAGCAGTACAACCGTTTTCTTCACCAGGCTAGCTTGAGAGATATTGGAGATGAGGAAGCTCAGATGATGGATCAAGACTTCATAAGGGCTCTTGAATACGGAATGCCGCCCACTGGAGGCTTGGGGGTGGGTTGGGATAGAGTAATCATGCTTGTTACAGATTCGCCGTCAATAAGGGATGTCATTCCGTTCCCGCTCGTGAGACCGCTCTCTTTTGATGAAGAAGAGTCGCTAAGCGACATCGAGGATCTGTAGAGGTGATTTTATGAGTCTGTTTGATCGAATCCAACAAGAGATGAAAGAAGCCATGAAATCCAGGGATTCCCTGAAAACCAACACACTTAGGGGAGTTATCGCTTCAGTGAAGACATATCTTGCGTCTTCTGAAGAAACAAGAGGCGCAGAAGTTACCGATGAGTTGCTGATAGATCTCATTGCGAAGGAAGCCAAGAAACGCGAAGAATCTATTGAGGCTTACGAGAAGGCCGGGAGAGACGATCTCGTTGCAAGCGAATCGGCAGAGCTGGAAATCCTTAAGCGATTTCTTCCTGAAGAAATGACCGTTGATGAAATTCGGAAACTCGCATTGAAGACGATTGATGATTTAAAGGCCAATAATCCGTCAGATCTGGGCAAGGTAATGAGAGAACTGATGGCTAGACTGAAGGGAAGAGCAGATGGCAAGCTGGCCAACAGGATCGTAAGGGAGCTCCTTGAAAGCAGATGAGAATTGAGTTCCTGACTGCAGAAATCGGGAGCACCACTACGGTGCTCTCTGCTTTTTCTTCTGACGCTTCTGGATCGATGAGGTTTCTTGGACAGGGTGAATCCTATACTACAGTTGATGAGCAAGATGTGACAATTGGGATAGAGAAGGCTTTGAGAGCTCTTAAGATATCTCTTCGCATTGACAGTCTTGAATGGGATGCATTCCTCGCATCTTCGAGTGCGGCCGGTGGACTCAGAATGACGGTTCATGGACTTGTTTATGATATGACAGTAAAAGCCGCCAGAGAAGCGGCGCTTGGGGCTGGCGGAGTTATCAAGTTGGTAACTGCTGGCAAGCTCTCAGAAAGAGATCTGAAGAGGATAATGGAAACAAGTCCTAAATTGATTCTTCTTGCGGGCGGGGTAGACTATGGGGAGAGAGAGACGGTAGTGCGCAACGCTGAAGTTCTAGGAAACATAGATCACGAAATCCCCATTGTTTATGCAGGCAATTCCGCGGCAGCCGATGAGGTGGAGGAGATAATCTCGCAGAAGGGGCGAGATGTTCACATTGTAGATAATGTGTACCCTCGCATAGATGAACTCAATGTCGAGCCTACCAGAGAAGTAATCAGAGAGGTTTTCTCGAAAAACATTGTAAAAGGACCTGGTATGGAGAAGATCTACTCAATGATCAACAGACCAATAGTTCCTACTCCAGCTGCGGTAATGCTTGCAACAGAGTTATTTTCCAGTTTTCATGGGGACGTTGTTGCTGTAGACATAGGAGGGGCTACAACGGATGTCGATTCCGTTACAGATGGAGACCCCAAAATCGCTTCAATGCTGGTTTCTCCTGAACCGAGATCCAAGAGAACAGTTGAAGGAGATCTGGGGATCTACGTTAATGCCCGTCACGTTGTTGAACACATAGGCAGGGACAAACTGAAAATCGAGTTTCCTCATCTAGATAAAATCGTGAGCAACCTTACTCCCTATCCCAAGGACGCTAATGATGAGGCGTTCTCTGCTCGTTTGGCAACGTATTGTTTCGAGACTTCAATCAGAAGACATGCCGGAGGCCTCAAGCAGTTCTTTGGGCCGACTGGAAGAATAGAAGTGGCTTACGGCAAGGATCTGACTGCCGTTAGGTCAGTAATTGGCACAGGAGGAATTCTCAGCAGGTCTCGGTTTGCCTCGAAGATTATGGAGAGTATAAGAAGTCTATCGGCGAAACATGAAAAGGAACTCCTTCCAAGAAAGGAAGTCAGTCTTTTCAGGGATAGAGACTATATTCTTGGAGCCATAGGTCTGATATCTACTGTAGACTCTTCGTCTGCTGCGGATCTTGCGAAAGCTTCTTTAGAAGAACTTGTAGACATTTGATTGGAGAACGATCCTTCTAGAGTGATTGACAAGCATTTCACCAGGGTGATAGAATCTCCATGAATGCGGGTGTAGCTCAGTTGGTAGAGCATCAGCTTCCCAAGCTGAGGGTCGCGGGTTCGAGTCCCGTCGCCCGCTCCATCTATTTCACATCATAGACCATAAGAGTTGCTTCACCGAGTTGACGGGACTCTCTGAGTTTCATTTCCATTTTACGACTAAGGTTTTCTCCCAACCCTTTGATTCCCTTGCTCAAGATGGGTTCAAACGTGATATGGAGTTCGTTGATTAAACCTTGATTGGCGAATTGATCAAACGTTTCTGCTCCACCTATTAGGCATACCTCCTTGAAACCTCTCTTCTCAAGCTCTTCAAGTAGTTCAAGGAGCGTAGTCGAAGTAAAGAGCAATTCTCTCGAGTTCCGGTATCTCTCCGGATGCCTTGTCAAAACTACATTTAACCTTCCGGATAGAGGTCTTCCGATTGCCTCGTGGGTTTTTCTACCCATAATGACTACTCCTATTCTTGATGTTAGAGATTTGAAGTACTTCTTATCTTCGCTGGATGTCCATTCGCTTCTGTCATCATGAGACAGCGCAATTTTACCGTTTACCGTGCTTGCAAACACTGCAATAACTCGCAGGTTGAACACCTCCCGATCCGCATTTGGTTTCATTACTCGTTGATTGTATCTTTTTTCCCCAACTTCTGGCAACATTCCGAGAGTCAGTTTCAGAAAGATGTGTTATTCTTCTTAAGATGGGAGTGTGAAGGACATCAGGAAGATTAGGTGGCTATTTGTCGTTACGTTGTTGGTCGTAATACTTGGTGCTTGCAGTGACAGTACGAGTCACAGCTTGTCAATAGTGAACATCGAATGTGAAGGTACTATGTGTTATTTGAAGCTGGATGTGTCTTCTCCCGGCAGAGACCTTCCTTCGGTTCTGGTTACCGTCGGTCGATCGCCCCTTGACGGCAATGATGGAATGAAGTTCAAAGGCTCGGAGATCTCCTTTGAGCTGAAAGAGCATGGCACTCATTCGATTTATGTGACTCTGATCGAGGGAAAGAGATTCTTGACTACGCCGGCCTATGCGAAAGCAACCGTAAATCTTCAGCCACCTAACGCTCCGGTATTTCGATGGAATCTCGCACATGGAGAGGTGACTCTGACTTTGGAGACAGAGACCAATGGTTCAGTTACCGACTACCTTATTCTCGTTAACGATACCGAATATGGTTCATCGGATGGGGTCTTTACTTTTCCTATTGAGAGGGACAACGAATACATAGTACAAGCATTCTCAAGATCTGGTTCCATCACTTCAAAACCCTCAGTAATTGATTTGAGACTTTCTGAGGATTTTCCTCCTGTCGTCGACCTGTCAATAGGACAACCGTATTTGGGAGGGTCACTTGGAGCAGCAATAAGCGACGATTGGGACAGCGTTGCCGATCTTTCGATTAGGGCCTATATTGAAGAAAGTGGAATCCCCCTTCTCTTTGACGGGACAAAGTTGATTCCGGAGATACCTCTTCCGGAAGGACTGAATACTCTTGTAGTTAAAGTGATAGACTCTTCCGGCAACAAGACCGAATGCAGAAGACAGATTCAAGTTATTCGCAAGACTTCGGTTGATCTTCCCGAGCTCTATATTGAAGAGGGTACAATCAGAAATGCAAGATGGAGTGCTTCAGAAGGTCCGGTCGAATTGCAGAGATACAGAGATGGCGAATGGATAACACTTTCTACTCATATGCCAAACGAAAGGTCTTCTGTGATAACCAAGGAAAGCATATCTGAGAATGGCGACTTGTACAGAATTGTTTTCGAGTCAGATAGAGAGAGATTCATGCCTTCAGTTCCGGTGTTCGCGAAAGAAAGTCTGTTCAGGAGATTCAGTACTGAGGTTATCTCGTCCTTCTTGGGAATGGACGCTCTACTAGTTGGAGGTAACGACTACAGGTTCTACGGAAACATTGTTGTAAGAGACGGATCGGTGATGAGAGCCGAATCTGGCTCTTCTCTTACAATTCCTAAGGGTAACACCCTTTTGGTGAGCGGAGTTCTTGATCTAGAAGGGCGGAAGGATCGAATTTCGGTGAACCCGGGAGGTTCAACCGGTACTATTGAAGTTGCAAATAATGGGGTCCTGATTGCGAGAAGCGTGGATTTCAACAACACCAGAATACTGGTTAAGGAAGCTGCTGTAGTTGTCTTTGAGAATTGCACCTTTTCCAGAGGGCTCGAGATAGAAGGAGCGCGTACTGTCCAGATATACGGGAGCAACGTTAAGGGCGAAGTTGTCGTTGAGAACGTTAGAGAAATGCTTGTTCATATTAGCGACTTTTCGGGAACCGAAGTCACTTTCAGCAATCTCGGAATGGCAATGCTCTCCAGGAGCGATATGAAGTCTCAGACCCTTCGAGTTATCAATTCGCGGATCGAAGTGGTTGATTCTCTTATCGAATCGAAGAGTGTTCTGGTGAACAAGACCTCCCGATTCTCATTTATCGGAGGTCCGTTGATCGATACAGTAATTGAAGTCTCCGGTGCGTCTTCTCTTCATATTGATGAACCTCAAATAATCGGAAGTGTTACGATCGACATTAAAGAGCTGTCGCGTCTATCCGTTCAGAAGAAAGTGGAGGGTTTACTCGAGATTCTTTCAGATGAAAAGTCTGCAATCAAGGTGTTCTGAGCTATGGGAATGAGTTTTAGAGAATTCGATCCGCATGTTCTTGAGCGATTGAAACTGGATTTCACTTCTCCTCATGCTCGTGTAAACCACGGCACGGTATTATTATCCTGGTTTATTGATCCTCCAAAGGGCTCTAGGACTGTTCTTGAACTGGGTTCTGGGAGTGGAGCAATATCGATCTTTCTTGCGAAGACCTTCGGCCTGAAGGCTACCGGGCTGGAGATCGATAGAAATCTCCGCGATATTTCGGTCAAGAACTCATATTCGAACTGCGTGCAAGAACTCACAACTTTCATCAATTGCAATATAGAAGAATACTTGAGAGACAAAAGTGAAGAGGTCTACGATGTAGTGATCGCTAATCCGCCGCATTTCGTTCACTCAGGAGTGGAAAGCCCCGATGAAAGAAGAAACATTGCAAGAAGGACCGATCGTGAATCCGCGAGAATATTCGCCTTTGCCACAGGTAGACTCTTGAAGAACAGAGGCGCGTTCTTTTTTCTGCTGCATCCTAGAGATATGACGAAGTGGTTTCGTCTTCTGGAGGATCAAGGTCTTGGGATTCACAGAGTACGTTTTGCACATGGATCTCTCGACAAACAAGCTCAGCTAGTTCTTTTAAGCGGAAGAAAGGGTTCATCGTCTGAAGTCGTTGTAGAACCTCCAATAGAGATGAGGTGAAAGCTATGTTCGTTAGTATAGAAGGAATAGACGGATGTGGAAAGACCACTCAAATCAAACTCCTCGAAGAGTATTTGAGTCTATTAGATGTGGAGTTTGCAATTGTCAGAGAGCCTGGAGGAACTAGAGCTGGCGAGGAGATCAGGGAGATACTTCTCCACAAGGATTATCCTTTATGCGCCGAGTCGGAATTGCTCCTATTCATGGCTGCCCGCGCTCAGATTGTCAGAGAGGTCATAAAGCCAGCTCTTGAGAGCGGTCGCATAGTCATCGCCGACAGGTTCATGGACTCATCAGTTGCTTATCAAGGAGTCGGAAGATGTCTTGGGCGTGAGATTGTCCAGTTGATGAATTCTTTTGCAGTGGCAGACACATTACCTGACATCACCTTGTATATTGATGTACCGGCTGATGTTGCTATCTCGCGGATGAGAAAAGAAAGGAAAAATGATAAAATAGAAGTAGAGAGTTTAGAGTTTTTCGAAAGAGTAAGAAAAGGATACGAAGAATTGATGGCTGAGAATAGAGAGAGATTTGTTGTTATAGACGGAACAAACAGTGAAGAGAGAGTGCAACAAGACATCAGAAAGGCTTTGTCAGTTTTCTTAGGAAAGAGGAAGCCAAATGGGAGGTGACGATAATGTACTTCGACAAGTTTTCTGAAGGCGCTGCCCAAGTATTTGTGACAGCCCAGGACGAGGCTAGAAGTCTCGGCCACCCTTATGTTGGAACTG
>ERZ795053.6961-NODE-6961-length-11037-cov-4.418230_pt1 | contig 11037 bp, 8 predicted proteins | sample MGYA00375137_ERZ795053 | MGnify/ENA primary metagenome ERZ795053 (study PRJEB30182, sample SAMN05720284) | activated sludge metagenome | isolation source: Anaerobic digester | place: Hong Kong | collected 2014-12-17 ... | reverse complement strand
AGCCTCCCCCGGATTGACGTGCGGCAACCGCGACGCCCCCGCCTGGATCTGGCCCGCGATGAAGAGCGACGCCGGCGCTCGCTGCACGTCGGCGGCCCGCACCGCATAACCGTCCATCGTCGCCCGGTCGAACGGCGGCACGTCCACGTCGCACCGCACCGCCTCCGCCACCGTCCTGCCAGCCGCCTGCTTCCAGTCGAGCAGGCGCGGCGGCAGCGGACGCACGTGCTCCCGCACGATGCGCTGAGCATCTTCCAATGTCACGTAGGTGGGCGCTGCGGAAGGCATGCACCGATTGTCCCGCGCGCCTTGATCAGGGTCAACGATCGTTCACGACGCCCGCACCCAGCTCCGCCATCAGGTCCTTGAGCGGACCACGGCCACACAACCCCTCGCGCATCAGGCAGTTCACGCACTTGCCGCGCTCAACGCCGTTCGGTGCGAACTGCATCCGGGCTTTCGCGGTCGGTAGCCGGTTCAGGGCCTCGTCGATGGTCAGTGGTGCCATGTAACGCAACTTCGCGCCGGACGCATTCAGCCCGAGGATCACCGAGAGCAGTCCGGGGGCGTTCTGCCGGCCGAGCGGGAAAATAGCCTCGGAGAGCGGCGCCACCTTGAACTCCTGATCCGCAAGCAGCGTGACCGCGGGCGACGACTCGTCCATCAGCGCCGACGGGTCGTGCACGTGGTGCAGTCCCAGCAGGTGCCCGACCTCGTGGGCCGCCACGTTGCCGATGGCGGCGCCCATCTCCTCCGCCGTCGGCGTCAGCACGAACAGGTCCGGCTCGAACGACTCCGTGAAGATGATCGCGGTGTCGGAGAGATTCTGATCGTAGAGATCGACTTCCTCCGCCGCGCCGAACGCGAACGAGTTGAACCCCCCGAACACCACCCGCGAATACGCCCGCCCGGCGAGTTGAGCGGCTGCGTTGGGGTCGTCCGTATCGTACACCTCGATGTTGAACCGCGCGTAGTTCTGATCGAACGTCGCGCGGATCGCCGCCTTCATGGCGTCCGTCGTGCCGGCATACACCGGGTCGATGTCGCCGGCGTCGAACTCGCCGACGTCGTACCGGCCGAAGACCGGGTCGTCGACCGTTCCGCCGAGGAAACTCAGCAGGATCGCCTGCTGCTGCGGGGCCGGCGCGACGCCGCCCCGCGTGATCGTGCAGCTCAACTCGTACGTGCCGCGCGTCGGCCGGTACACCGAGTGGGATACAGCCGCGAAGACGTGGTCCGTATCGGCCCGCACCGTGTGGGTGATCGCCGGATCCACCGAGGGCTGAACCGAACTGGTCAGTGTGTCCTCGTTGATGAACTCACCGGCGCCGTCGTACAGGGCGAGTGCCGCCCGCAGGTTCGCGTCGGTGCGTGTGAGCGTGAGGTCCACGACGTCTCCGGCGGACACCACCCCCAGGTCGTAGACATCGATGTCGCCGATGGCGCTGATGTCGCCTGCCACCACCGCGTGGCCCGCGGCATTGAGCGTGACCGGCACGGAGGTCGCGAAGGTGTCGTTCGGCTCGACGTCCGCGCCGCGGCACGTCTCGCCGCAATCCGGGTTGGGCAGAGTCTGGCAGCCCGCGCAGACCACCCCAGCCACCACGCTGCCGGCGAGAAGTCGTGACCATCGCTGCTTCATGTTGTATTTCCCTGCGCGGTCCGCCCCGGATCATGCCCCCACATCGCTCCGGGCCCATTCAGTATAGGTCGCCCGTGGCTGTCCGGGAAGCAATTCGGCGATCGGCCGGCAGCGGGATACAATCCCGACGCACCCGATTGAACACGAAATCCCCTGCGGGAGGTCTTCCGATGCAAATCGCCGTCACCGGCGCGACCGGCTTCCTCGGTCGCTACATTGTCAACGACCTGTTACAGGCGGGCCACGCGTGCCGCTGCTGGCACCGGCCCTCCTCCGACCGGTCCGGCTTCGTCGACGGACCCTGCACCTGGCTGCCCGGCGAATTGGGCAATCGCCAAGCGGCGGACGAACTCGTCGCCGGTGCGGACGCCGTTATCCACGCGGCGCTGCATCATCCCGGCGGCCGTTTCGTCGGCGGCGAGGGCGACCTCGACGAGTTCGTCCGCCGCAACGTGCTGGGCACGATCGAACTGATCACCGCCGCCCGCCGCGCCGGCGCAGGCCGCTTCGTCTTCATCTCCACCTGCGCGGTCCACGACGTGATCCTCCCCGACCGGCCCCTCGATGAAACCCACCCCCTCTGGCCCAAGTCGCACTACGGCGCCCACAAGGCCGCCATCGAGAAGTTCGTCCACAGCTTCGGGCTCGGCGACGGCTACCCCATCTGTGCCCTCCGCCCCACCGGTATCTACGGACTCGCCACCCCCCCGTCCGCCAGCCGGTGGTTCGACCTCGTCCGCCGCGTCGTCGCCGGCGAAACCATCGCCAGCGAACGCGGAGGCAAGGAAGTCCACGCCGCCGACGTCGCCCGCGCCGCCCGCCTCCTGCTCACCGCCGACGGCATCGCCGGACAGAGTTACAACTGCTACGATATGTACGTCGCCGACCAGGACGTGGCGGAAATCGCCCAGCGTGTCAGCGGCAGCGCCGCCCGGGTCGAACGGCTCAACCGCGGCCCGAAAAACCAGATTCAAACGGATAAGCTCCGCGCCCTGGGCATGACCTTCGGCGGACGCGAACGCCTCGAACAGACCGTCGCGCAGCTCGTCGAGCACCTGACCAGCCGCTGACCGGCGGGCGGAGTCGCAGCAACGGATACCAGCGCGGAAACGGATTTTCCGCGAAACAACCTTCACGGAGGATCGTCATGAGAAACTTGATGCTGGCCGGCACCGCACTCGCGCTGCTCGCGGGTTGGGTGTTCGCCCAGGCCGAACCGGACGACAAGACCGCAGTGGACGCCGCCAAGACCGAACAACCCAGCATGGTTACCGCCGAGGCCGGCAGCGCCGGCCGCTTCTGGGTCCTCCGCCTGAAACCGGGCGCGGACCTGCGCGGCGAACTGGAGGCGTTCGTCGAACGCAACCACCTGCAGGCCGCCGCCGTCGTGACCGTCGTGGGCAGCCTCGACGGCGCCGCGCTGCGCTTCGCCGACATGCGCGAGACCGCGCTCATCTCCGGCAAGCTGGAGATCGTGTCGTTCACCGGCACGCTCGGCGTCAACGGGGTCCACCTGCACATGTCCGTTTCCGACGGCTCGGGCCGCACCGTCGGCGGCCACGTCCAGCCCGGGTGCAAGGTGCGCACCACCGCGGAGATCGTGCTGGTCGAACTCTCCGACCTGAAGTTCGAGCGATCCGAGGATCCCCTGACCGGATACCGCGAGCTGTTCGTGCATCCGCGCGATTGACCCCGCCGGCGCCGCCGGCTGATCTGAGCGGGAGACGCTGTTGCGCTTCAACATCGGCAACGTAGCCATCGCCCATCCGTTCGTGCAGGCAGCCATGAGCGGCTACAGCGACCTGCCCATGCGGCGGATGTCGCGCGCCTGCGGCGCCGCCTACGCCGTCAACGAAGTCGTGCTCGACCGCTCCGTGCTCCACGACGGCGCCTGGCAGCGGCAGTTGCTCAGCGTGACCGCCGACGACCACCCCGTGGCCGCCCAGCTCATGGGCGCTGATCCCGCCACGTTCGGACCCGCGGCCCGCCGCCTCGCGGACGCCGGCTACGACGTGATCGACATCAACTTCGGCTGCCCGGTCGGCAAGGTGCTCTCCCGCTGCCGCGGCGGGTACCTGCTCGGCGATCCCACCACCGCCCTCGAGATCGTCAAGCGCGTTCTCGACGCCGTGGGCGGCGACCGCCCGGTCACGCTGAAGATGCGCCGCGGCATCGACGACAGCGCCGCGAGCGAACGCAGCTTCTTCACCATCCTCGAGGGCGCCTGGGCCGCCGGCGCCAGCGCCGTCACCGTCCACGGCCGCACGGTCCACCAGCTCTACCGCGGCTCGAGCAATTGGGATTTCATCAAACGCGTCAAGCGCGCCTCCGGCGACCGCGTGGTCCTCGGCAGCGGCGACCTGCTCCGCGCCGCCGACTGCGTCGCCATGCTTCGCGCCACCGGCGTCGACGGCGTCACCATCGCCCGCGGCTCCCTCGGCAATCCCTGGATCTTTCGCGACAGCCTCGCGCTCCTCGCCGGCGCGGAACCGCCCCCGCCGCCGACCGTCGCCGAGCAGGGCGCCATGCTCGCGCGCCACTTCGCCGAGGCCCTCGCGTACTACGGCAACGATCGCACCGGCAAGGTCATGGTCCGCATCGGCGTGCGCTACGCGCGACTCCACCCTCAACGCAAGGCGCTCGGCGCCGCGTTCCAGGCCGTGAAGACCTCCGCCGACTTCGCAGCCGTCCTGCGCACCTGGTACGGCGTCGCGGTACCCGCGCCTCAAGCGCCACTGCCCGTCTCCGCCGGCTGACCGACAACTGCATACATCTTCCGACACTGCCGGAGCAGCGGAATCCTTACACTGACAGCATCTCAGCGACGCGCGCCACTCGGGCTGGCTCGCCCCGCGACCTTCACCAGCCGCGAAAGGAAAAACCATGCCGAAGTTGACTCCGCGCGCACGGCACAACCTGCGCCGACTGCCCTGGATCGCCGCGTGTACCGCGCTCGTCGCGCTGCCCCTCCACGCCGATGAACTGCCGCGCCGCGGCCTCATGGGCGTGCAGCTCGGACCGGTGACCGCAGAACTGGCCACGGAACTGAAGCTCGAAAAGCCGGATGGATTCGCCGTGCTCGGCGTGTTTCCCGACACTGCGGCAGCCGCAGCCGGCCTTCAGGCGCAGGACGTCGTCGTCAGCGTCGATGGCAAACCCGTGGCCACGCTCGAGGATGGCCTGAACATCCTGCGCACGCTGCACGCCGGCGACACCGCTAAGCTCGGCATCATCCGCGCGGGCAAGCCACTCGACGTGCCCCTCACCCTGCGTGAACGCCCGCGGGAAACCTCCACCGACTTTGAGATCACCTACGACTGCGCCGGCGAGCCCGGCCACCGCGTCCGCACCTACGTGAGCCGGCCCAAGGACGACGCCAAGCATCCCGCGATTCTCCTCGTGCAGAGTCTCAACCCCGGCCCCGTCGAATTCTCCGACCCGCGCATGGCCAACCATCCCTACAAGCGCCTCGCCGACGAACTGACCCGCGCCGGCTTCGTCGTCATGCGTGCCGAACGCGAGGGCAACGGCGACAGCGAGGGCGGCGACCCGCGTCATCCCAAGCTCGCCAACGACGTTGCGTCCTTCAACGCCGCCCTCACCCGGCTGGCGGCCTACGACTTCGTCGACGCGCAGCGCGTGTACGTATTCGCTCAGTCCAGCGGAGCCGCCATCGCGCCCGCGCTCGCCCGCAACCCCGCGGTTGACGGCGTGATCACCTACGCCGCGATCGCCCGGCCGTGGACCGAGCATCTGCCCGAGACACTCGCCGCGCGCTGGAAACTCGGCATGCGCGACGAGGCGGAAATCAAGGCGGATCTTCCCAAGGTCAAGCAGTTCGTCCAGCTCTGCCTCGTCGAAGGCAAGAATCCGCAGGAGGTCCTCAGCGCCCATCCCGAGCTCACCGAAATCACCACCGGCCTCGTCCAGGACGAATTCGTCATGGGCTCGCACTACAGCTTCTTCCACGAGCTGGCTGCCCTCGACCTCGGCGCGCAGTGGAAGGAAGTGAAGGTGCCGGTGCTGGCCCTCTGGGGCAAATCCGACTTCGTCGCCACGCGGGCCTGCAGCGAGTTCGTCGCCAGCTCCGCGACGGCCGGCGGCAACGCCCGCGCCCGCTTCGTGGCGCTGGCGGGCATCGATCACAGCTACGCGCCGATGGAGGACGCCGAAGAGAGCTTCCTGGCGGGCTTCGTCGGCGAGTTCAACCCCGTCATCATCAAGACCATCAAGCAGTGGGTCGAAGAAACGGCGACGAACAAAGCGGCCTGAAGACACGCTCCACGCGAACGCCGGCTTGCAGGCGACGTCGCGCTTCGCATAGGATGACCATCGTGAATTCAGCGAACCAGTCCGCTCTTCCTCCTGGAGGTCTGCAGCAATGAAACGAGCTTTCTATATCGCCCTGAGCATGCTGCTCGCGGCACCCGCCTTCGCAGCCGACGCGGAGAAGAAAACTACCGCCGAACTGACCGATCCCATCGAGATCCTCAAGAAGATGGACGCAGCCGCCAAGGCGGTGAAGTCCGTCGCGTACGACATCGAGTTCAAGGCCAGCGGCGACCTCGTGAAACACACCGCCCAGGGCAAGGGCTCCGTGCTCATGACCGGTTGGACCGGCCGGCTGCCCAAGCAGTTCCTGATCGACGTCACCGGCGTCAAGCCCGGCGCCACAGCCGCCCAGCACGTCACCGGAGGCACCGATGGGGAAAACTACTTCCTGATCGACTACGCGCAGAAGATCGCCCACGAGGACATCGACCCGAACGTGATGGGCACCGGCGGCCAGCTCATTGGCGCGGCCCTCATGCCCGAGTTCGTGCACGAGGCCCCCTTCTCCGATGAGATCAACGGCAAGAACCAGAAACTCACCGGCAGCGAAAAGGTCGACGACGTCGATTGCTACGTCATCACCCTCAGCTACACCAACGCACCGCAGACGTCCACCTGGTTCGTCGGCAAGCAGGACTTCCTCCCCCGCCAACGCGTCGACCACCTCGACCAACTGCCCTACGGCAAGGGGGAAATCACCAAGACCATCACCCGGCTGGTCGTCGATCCCAACCTCGACGACGACGCCTTCGCGCTGAAGGTGCCGGAGGGCTTCAAGAAGACCGACGACTTCGCACCCTAGCGGCCGCGAATCGGCCACCCGCGCGACGTGGGGGCGGCGTCACCCGCCCAGCCCCAGCGCACTCACCCCGATCTGCGGCTTCGCCAGGTCGCCGGTGATCGTGTACGTCACCAGCTTGTCGCTCAACGACCCGAGCAGGTCGCCAAGTTTTCCCAACCGCTCCTGCAGCCGCTCGAGCACGCCCGCGTTCACCCGCAGATCGAGCCGCTTGTCGAAGTAGATCGCCCCGCCGCCCCGCGCCGCCACCAGCGCCGTCACCACGTCCGCCTGCGTGATCTGCACGCGATCCGGATACAGCTCGAACGTCGCCTGGGCCGTGTCGTTCCGCGGCCACTCCACCGGCAGTTTCGTCTTGGCCACCAGCTTGATCAGTTGCCGCAGGATCGGCAGATTCATCAACCGCCCGTGATCGATGCGCAGATCGCCGTCGCCGTTCAGCGTATTCGGAAAATCCCAGAACCGCGCCGCCAGCTTGCCCTGCGTACTCAGATGCCCGGCGTACTTCGGCGTCTCGTCCTTCATCACCCGCAGCGTACGCTCCATGTCCAGGTTGTTGACCTCCCAGGAAAGATCGAACTCGTACGGGATTTTCGGATACGCGCGCAGGTGCCCGCGCAGGTCCCCGCCCAGCAGCGCCGCGTCGAAGTCCGCGTCGCCCTGTCCCCCGCCCAGCGTCGCGTCGATGCTCAAACGGTCGATCGGCCAGTTTTTCTCGTCCCAGATCAGCCCGCCATCCGTCAGCAGCACGCGCAACCGCGCGTCCGAACGCTCCAGCGCGTTCAGCTCCACCCGGCCGGATCCACGCACCTCCAGCGCCCCGTGCAGCTCGCGCTCATTCAGATTCTTGCGCAGCCGCTCGGGCAGCTTCGCGTACTCGTCCTCGCTGAGCCGCACGTCGAGCTGGAGCGACTCCAGGTCGATGATCGCATCGTGGAGATTGACCCGGCCCGCCGCGCTGGCGTCCAGCAGCGGCTCCTGCGTCACCGTCGCCTTCAGGGTGTTCCAACCCGGCTGATACGCCATCGGCGGCATTTGCACTTTCACGTTGATCGCGTCCAGGCGCAGCGGCTCGTCCCCCTCGGCACTGTCGTAGAGCAGCACGCCGTCGCGCAGGTCGAATTCGTCCAGGGCAAACGCATCCAGGGCCAGCGGAGAGGTCGACTTCTGCTGCACCCCGTTGCTGGTCGTCTCCAGAAGCTCATTCCAACCGATCCAGCCCCCCTGCGGATCCCGGGCGAGCAGCACCTGCGGCTGGTCAAGCTCGACCCGGGCGATTCGCGTCGAATCGTCCAGACCGGGAATTCCCGTAGCCGCAAGCTGCAGCGCGTCGAGCGCGAGCATCGTGCGCCCGGCGTATTCGACCGACACGCCGCGCAAGCCCAGGTCCACGGTGTTCTGCGGCAACCGCACGTCAGCGGTCAGATCGTCCAGGGGAACCGTCACGCCGGCGTACATCGCGCGGGCCTGCCGCAGCTCCGCGTGCACCTCGCCCGTCGCCTCCTGCGGCGACTTGAGCGGCACCCGCCCCTTGACCGACAGCGCGAACTCTCCCTGCACGTCGTGGGCGCGCAACAGCTCCTGAAGCTGCGGCGGCAGCACGTCGTACTTGTCCTCCGCGAGCGTCACGTCCATCGCCAGCTTCGCCAAGTCCAGCTCGGCGGTATCCAGGTTGATGCGCGCGTCGACATCCACCTTCAGCAGCGGCGCTCGCTCCAGACTGCCCGCCAGCGCATACCAGCCCGCCTCGTCCGGCGTCGGCTGCGTCTTCAACGTCACGTTCACGCCCGGCAAACGCATCGCCGAGCCGGACGTCGACGCATTGGCGTACACGATCGCGCCGTCAGTAATCGCCACGTGCCGCAGCACCAGCACGTCGCTCAAGCGCTGCCCCGCCGGCGCCGGCTTGTCGCCGGGCTGCACGAAGTTGCTCCAACCCGAAAATCCGCCGGACGCCTTCGCCCGGAACTGCAGCACCGGCTCGTCCAGCTCGATCCGCTGAATCTGGATCGGCTCGCCCTTGCTCGGTATCTCCGCCAGCTCCAGCAGCAGGCGCTTCACCGTGATCAGCGACGTGCCGTTCGTGCTGACGTCCAGCCCCGTCACCACCACCGTCTTCGGAGCCTGGTAGTCCACCGACTCGAACGCAACCCGCGGCGTGATGTGGGCCTCGATGATCCCGACCACCTGGCGGCCCAGCCACTGCTCCAGGTCGGACGTGCCCGACTCCCCCACGCGGTACCACAACGCCGCGCCCCCGGCGATCAGTGCTCCCACGACCACCAGGATCGCGATCAACAGCGTCCGTGCTCCTTTGCGCATTCCTTCACCCGCCAGCAAAAAGTGTCGCGACCCGAAATCTTCCGCTCGGCCCGTATCCTAGTGACAAGCCGGCCTCTCGTGCAGGCCGCGCACAACGCGGCCTGGCCCGTGCGCAGGGAGATCGTAGCGCCATGGCCCAGTTGCACCTGTTTTTTGCGTAAAAACAGCGTCAGGCGCGCAGCAGCAGTGTCGCCTGGCGCAGGAAAAGAAGTGATATCGGATCGCAGCCGCTGCCCACCCGCGGCACGCGACCGCGTGCCGGGCCGACGCGCCCTCAGTGCCGCTTGGACTGCAGGTAGCGGGCGTGGGCGAGGATCGGCGCCGGCTCGATCTCCTGCTCGAAGCTCACGCCGACGTCGTACACGTTGCCCTTGAGGCCGAAGCAGCGCACCACGTACCCCGGCACCGACATCGTGTCCCCGGCGGAACTCGGCAGGTGCACCACGACGTTGGTGCCGCCCGACAGGGCCCCGCAGTGCAGCATACCGATGCCGCACCGGCTGATGTCGCGCGGCGCAACCGGAACCCGCCTGCGCCGCCCGCGGGCGTCGGTGACATCCATGTGGATGCCGTCTTTCACCCGATATGCCATGCGTTCATTGACGCGCTTCCGCAGTCCGTCGGCGTCGTCGGGCTTGTCGAGGAGTTGCTGGATCTCCTCCTGGGGCATGAGCAAAATGTCTGAAATAGCGCCATTCTGGCTCATTACAACCTCACATTTCGAAGAATCCCGTCCAGCCAGCCTTTTTCATCGGCAATTGACACGGCATGCTACCGGATAAACTCCGCGTCACGGTATGGGGTAAACACCCCATACCTGTGCCCGATTTTTTGGCCAAATCCCCCCGTTTGGGGCGAATGACCGGCGTATTTCCCCGCAACGCCCCCCTGGTGCCCCGCCACCGCCCGCCCCCCTCCGGGGTGGGCGCCCCCTTAGGGATCGCCTCAGGCCGCCGCAGGCCGCTATTGGGAATTGTAGTATGATCCAGGGAATACCACGAAACGCGCCGCACACGATTGGGAAAATCAAGTGAGGGGCAGACCCCTTGCCCCCGGCCCGCAGCGCAAAGACAAGGCCCCGCAGATCGCCATGGCGACCTGCGGGGCCTGGGTCTGGTTCAACGAGGACGACGGGATTCGAACCCGCAACCACCGGATCGACAGTCCGGTACTCTAACCAATTGAGCTACGTCCCCTCGTGGGACACCCCACGGATGCCGCCGGGCGGCCTCCGTCAGGCGAGCGGCTCAATATATACCCCCTCCACAGCGCGTCAAGACCCGCCCGACACCCTCCAAACACAATGCTTGAAGCACGCCCCCGCCCGGGTTATATGGACCAGTTGCGCCGCGCCGGCCCGCATCCGCCGGACCCGGCCCATGGATGGATCTGGCCGCTGTGATGGAACACGCATGATGACCGCCCGCCGTTCGCCGCGTCCCGCTACCCTCGCCCTGCTGGCAGCCCTCGCCGCCCTCGGCAACGTCGCTTCCGTCCACGCGGCTGACCTCACGGGCCGCATCCAGGCTGTCTTCGCTGCACTCCCCGACGCCCGCGTCCAGTGCGGCGCCCTCGTCGTCGATCTGTCCACCGGCCGCACCCTCTACACCCAGAACGCGGACTCCCCCCTCGTCCCCGCCAGCAACCAGAAGCTCGTCGCCCTGGCTGCCACCGTGGAACGCGAGGATGCGTCCGCGGGCTTTGACACGATCCTCGGGCTGCGCGGCCAGGACCTCGTCATCATCGCGAGCGGCGACCCCGGCCTCGGCGATACGACCATCGCCGATCAGCTCGGTCTCCGGCCTCTCGCCTTCCTGGACCTCTGGGCCCACGCCCTCACCGCCGCGGGACGCACCGAGATCCCCGGCGACCTCGTGGTCGACGCAACCATCTTCGAGGACCAGGTGATCCCGGAGGTGATCGATCCCTCCACCGGAGAGGT
>ERZ795053.6958-NODE-6958-length-11040-cov-5.565863_pt1 | contig 11040 bp, 4 predicted proteins | sample MGYA00375137_ERZ795053 | MGnify/ENA primary metagenome ERZ795053 (study PRJEB30182, sample SAMN05720284) | activated sludge metagenome | isolation source: Anaerobic digester | place: Hong Kong | collected 2014-12-17 ... | reverse complement strand
CGTGGCTAAAAACTGACGCTCCTTCGGAGCTGTGTTGGCCTTGGAGACACTGGCGTTTACGACGGTTGTGCAAATCGGAAATCCTCACTCGAATTCCCGGACAGCGTCCTTCACTTTCCATGGCACATGACGCGATCTCAAACTGCGCGAGCAGCGCGGCGGACGAAAGCGAGCTCACCAGCAGGGCCCCGGCCACGATTCGAAATCGGGGGGGCGACGTCTTCCTGAATCAATGGGGATGGCGCAAGGGGTCGCGGCCCGTTGCCACACGAATCACGTGATCCGACGGCCAGCGGGCCATTCTTTTTGCGAAAAAAGTGTCTGGATGGCAGAATATGAGGAGAGTCGGGCGTCATTCACTCGACCGGCCTCGGCGTGACAAGTCCTTTGGCGGCGGCGATTTGTGCAAGGCGGAGGGACCGCAGATGTTGGACAGACTTCTACCGCCGCTCGCGACGCACATTGCATGAGCCAGGATCACCAGAGCGAGGTGACGCAGATACTCAGATCGCTGTCGGCCGGGGATGAATCGGCGGCACAGCGACTGCTCCCTCATGTATACGATCAGCTTCGCGCACTTGCCGGCGGCTTCTTCCGGCGCCAGGCCCCCGGCCACACGTTGCAGCCGACCGCCCTGGTCCACGAGGCCTTCCTGAAGCTGGTGTCCCACCCTGAGTCGGAGTTCAGCGGCCGACGGCATTTCTATGACGTGGCGGCCATGGCCATGCGGCAGTTACTCGCGGATCACGCTCGACAGCGCAAGACGGCGAAGCGCGGGGACGGCGCGCTCCGCGTCACGCTTGACGATTCCGCCGCGGTCGCGGCGACGGCGCTGGATGTCGATCTTGTTTCGCTTGACGATGCGATGCGAAAACTGGGCCAACTGGATCGGCGGCAGGAGCGAATCGTCGAGCTGCGATTTCTTGCCGGTCTGAGTGTGGAGGACACGGCGGAGGTCCTGGGGATATCGCCGCGAACCGTGAAACGCGACTGGCAGATGGCGCGCGCCTGGCTTCGGCGTGAGCTCAACGCGGATTAACACGGATGACGCCCGATCAGTACCAACGTGTTCGTGAGATTTTCCACAGGGCGTGCGAGCTTGATCCGGCCGCACAGGACGCGTTCCTGGCCGAAGCCTGCGATGGGGATCGCGAAATACTGGCCGAGGTCCGCTCGCTGCTGACCTACGCCGCCGATGCGCCGGACGCGTTTCGCGATGACAGGATCGGCATCGGACGTGCGCTGGTCGAGATCGACACGGCGCCGCAGAGGAACCACGGCGAATCACTCCCGGAGTCGATCAGCGGATACAGGATCATTCGCAAGATCGGCGAAGGAGGCATGGGCGTAGTTTACGAGGCCGAGCAGAAGCAACCCCTGCGCCGGGTCGCCCTGAAGGTTCTGCGCCCCGGACTCAACACGCGCAGCCTGTTGCGGCGATTTGCGCAGGAGGCGCAGGTCCTCTCTCGATTTCAGCATCCGGGCATCGCCCACGTCTATGAAGCGGGAACGGCCTCCACATCATCCGGTGAGCAGCCCTTCTTTGCGATGGAGCTGGTCAACGGCCTGCCGCTGAATGTGTTCGCTTCGCGAAACGCGCTTTCCATGCACGATCGCCTGCGACTCTTTGCGCGACTCTGCGACGCCGTCCATCACGCCCACACGCGCGGCATCGTCCATCGCGACCTGAAGCCCGCCAATATTCTCATCGTCGAGCATGATCCCGCAACAAATCACGACGACGCGTCAAAGTCCGAGCCGCCATATGCCGAATCTCCGCGCCGCGACGGGACGGGAGGAACGGGGCCCGCGCCAACGCAGTACGAAGTGAAGATCCTCGACTTCGGTATCGCCCGCGCCACGGATGTGGACATCCATCTGACAACGATACAGACAGCCGCGGGCCAGTTGATCGGTACCGTGCCCTACATGAGTCCGGAACAGGTCAAGGGAGATCCAACGCAGATCGACGCCCGATCGGACGTGTATTCCCTTGGCGTTCTGCTGTACGAGCTTCTGGCCGATCGCCCACCTTACGACCTGACAAATCGTTCGATTCCAGAGGCAACGAGACTGATCCTCGACGCGGAACCCACGCGCCTGAGTTCGATCAGCCGCGTGTTTCACGGAGACGTGGACACAATCGTCAGCAAGGCGCTCGAAAAGGAACCGACGGCCCGGTACCAGACGGCGCACGAACTGGCCTCGGACATTCGACGCTACCTTGCACACGAACCGATCGTGGCGCGTCCGGCGAGCGCCATGTATCAGCTTCGAAAATTCGCGAAGCGAAACCGGGCGCTGGTCGGCGGCGTCAGTTTTGGGAGCGCGGCGATCATCGTTGGGCTCGTCATCGCAATTCACCAGGCGGTCGTCGCGACCCAGGCCCGCAACGCCGCCGAGCAGCGCGAACAGATGCGGCTCCGCCAGACGTATCGCGCGAGTATCGCGGCCGCGGCGTCCGCCCTGGAGAATCACGATGTCGCCCTGGCGCGACGCAGCCTCGCGATGGCCCCCGAATCCCTGCGTGAGTGGGAATGGCGACATCTGTCCAGCCGACTCGATGAAAGCCTGCTGACCATCGCAACTCCCGACGCCCTTCGCGGGGCGTCGCCCTGGTATGTGAATGACGCCGGCGAACGGGACGTCCTGCTGCCGACGGTCAACGGTCTCATCGTGTGGGACGGCGCCACGGGGCGCGAGATTCGATCGGGCGGTAACCCCGGAACTCTGTACGCTCAGGACCACAGCGGATTGGCGAGCGTGTCATTCGGCGAGGGTCAGATAGTCGTCCGACGACAGGAAGGAACCTGGACGCGAAGCGCCGGGACTGTCGGACTGGCGGACGAAACGATCACGCGAATCGCCATCAGCGAAGGCGGTCGATTCCTTGCGCTCATCGGAACGAAATCGGTGTCTCGCATTGACATTGAAACAGGCGAAGCTGCGACGACAGAGATCGACAACACGGGGACCGGCGTGGCGCAGGCGGCGCTGACCCCTGACGGAGACGTCGTCCTGGCGTCCGCCATCAGTGGGCGCCCCGCGATCTGGAACGTCACCGGCGGACTGGTCGCTCTGGAGGGCGTTCCGGCGTTTGCACGGAGTGTCGATGTGAGCCCGAACGGCGAGTATATCGTTCTCGGTCTCCAGGACACGACCATTGGACTGTGGCGAGCCGGCGATCGTTCAATCGTCGGGTTCGGCCGAGGCCATGCGCACGCCGTCGCCGGCGTCGCGTTCTCACCTGAAGGTGATCGTATCGCCTCCGTCAGTCTGGATCGAACCGTGCGACTCTGGAGCGCTCCGTCACTCGAGCCGTTCGCGACATTCCACGGGCACGATCGGGGCGTCTGGGGTGTGACGTTTTCCAGGGACGGCTCTCGACTCGTCACGACGAGCGAGGACCAAACGCTCCGAATCTGGCCCGCCCGGCGTCGGCGAGGACACGGCGTCCTCATCGGACATGAAGGATTCGTGTACAGCCTTGCGCTGAGTCCCGGCGCGGAGCGCCTGGCGACCGCCGGCTGGGACCACACGATTCGACTATGGGATCCGTCGACGGCGGAACAAACCGACGTGCTGCCTGTCTGCGCAAACGTGACCACCGCCCTGTCATTCAGCGCCGACGGTCGATACCTGGCGTGGGTCGGCGACGACCGATTCGGCGCATGGGATCTGAGCTCGAATTCGGAGATCATTCCCGGTGAAACGGCGCCGAGTCCGCCCGCCACGTCCGTCAGGTATTTTGACTTCGTCCCGGATGCGCCCATCGTCCCGCTGCCGTGGACACTGGATGAGCGCGGCGTCACTGTGTGGAGCGCGCCTTTGAATACCGTGGCGCAATGGTCCGTCGAGGCGCTGCGCGAACATCGATCAGGGCTCCCCGGCGCGCGGGCGCGGTACGCGGTCGGCGTCGCGCCGGGAACCGAGATTGCCGACGTACGGACCGCGAGAGGTGATTCCGGCAGTCTGATCCGCGTCATCGATCTTGTGCGCGGCGAACGCGCCCGATTGCCCGAGTTTTCCGGCCCGTTCGCGCTGAGCCCACGCGGCGGACATCCGAATCTGATCGTCGCTCGACGCGCTGACGACCTGACGCGCCTGGAAGTCTGGGATCTCGATCGACGCCAGCTTGTGGGCCCCCTCATCGGACACACGGATAGTGTCTACGCCATCGCTTATTCACCTGATGGAATGCGCATCGTCACGGGCGGCCGAGACTCGCTGCGACTCTGGGACGCCGAAACGCTGGACGAAATCGTGCAGCTTCGCGGACACACGTCCTTTGTCTGGTCATTGCTCTTCAGCCCGGACGGACGCCAACTCATCTCAGGTTCCGGGGACAATACGGCGCGAATATGGAATACCCTCGTCGACAACTCGGACGAACGCGCCGGCTCATCAATCACGATTTCGGAATCGTCTCACTGACGTTCCTTTTGCCATCGCACATTCCGGTCGCGCGGATGCACGGATCGGGCGGCGGCCATCGCGATGCGGACCGGACAATCAGGTATTCGATAGTGACTCGAGAACTTCCGGATTGAGCACGCGCAGTGACTTATCCCGGGCAAGCTCGATGACGCCGCGCTCGCCAAGCCGGCGCAGGACCCGGGAAAACGTCTCGCTGGTGAGATTGAGGTGGTTGGCGAGGTCCTTCTTGGCGCCCGGCAACTGCAAACGACCCTGAGCGTCGCACGGGACGTCGCTCAGGAGCCTCGCCACGCGGCCCATCGCATCCTTCAGCGCGATATCCTCCAGCAGCTGGACCAGATGCCGCACCCAGAAGGCCATTCCGCGGAGCATCTCCCTGCACAGATCGTGATTCGAGGCCAGCGCTTCCTGCAGCCGATCGACGGGGATCATGACACAGCCGGTCGGCTCGCCGGCCTCGGCGCACGCCGGCACGGGAAAACCGCCGATCGCCGCCACCTCGGCGAAAGTCTGATCGGGGCCCGACAGGTGCAGGATGTGTTCCTGCCCGTTTGAAGCCAATCGGAACACACGCACGAGCCCGTGGTCGATCACGAAGAGTCCCGGACAATCCTGGCCCTGGGTAAAGATGGTCGCGCCCTGTTTGTACCGCACACGCGTCGCGATGCCGTCAAGCATTTCGAGCTGCGTCTGACTCATTCCGCTGAACAGGCCACAGGAACGCAACACCTCCAGATTCGGCCGTACGCCCACGGACGCCCCCCCCAAAAAACCAAAAAAAGATCTGCGCTTGATCCAGATCAAGGACGATCGGGTCGGAGTATCCGACACTTCCCGAGACGAGGCAACCCCGGCGGCGTGATGTCGCCGGCGGGATTTCGGACTGACTTGAAAGGACGACATCGGATGACAAGGTCGAACATGCCCCTTCAGTTTCTGTGTGTTCAGTGCGAGCAGACGGCCCATGGGACGGGCTGCAATATCAACGGCAATCCCGGCGTCTGCGGCAAGGACCGAGACGTCCAGTCGCTTCAGGAAATCCTGCTCTACGGCGTGAAGGGGATGGCCGCCTACGCGCATCACGCGCGGCGGCTCGGAAAGACGGATGAATATGTCAGCAGTTTCATCGAAGAGGCCCTCTTTTCAACGGTCACCAACGTGAACTTCGACGTGGACAGCCTGCTCGAACTGGTCCTCGAATGCGGTCGCGTGAATCTGCGCGTGATGCAGATGCTCGACGAGGGCCATGTCGAGACGTACGGACAGCCTCGTCCGACCCAGGTGACGCATGGACTCAGGGGCGGCCCGGGCATTCTTGTAACCGGTCACGACATGGTTGATCTGCATCGCCTGCTTCAGGCCGTCGAAGGCACAGACATCAATGTCTACACCCATGGCGAGATGCTGCCGGCGCACATGTATCCGGCGCTCGGCGACCATCCGAATCTCGTCGGCCACTACGGCGGCGCCTGGCAGAAGCAGAAGTCCGAGTTCGCTGCGTTTCCCGGCCCTGTGCTTGCAACGACCAACTGTCTGCTGATCCCCAGAGAGCAATACGCCGATCGTATTTTCCACACGCGCGTGACTTCCGTTCCGGGCGGAACGAAGCTGCCCGATGACGACTTCTCCGCCTTGATCGCCAGGTGCCGTACGTGCCAGCCGTGCCAGGAACGAATCGAAGGCGTCTCGACCATTGGGTTCCACCGCAGCGTGATTCTCCAGAAGGCGGCCGACATCGTTGAAGCCGTCAAGGCCGGGCGGATCAGTCGGTTTTTCGTCATCGGTGGCTGCGACGGCGCGGAGCCGGGTCGCAACTACTTCAGCGATTATGCACAGGCGACACCCGACGACTCATTCATCCTCACGCTGGGTTGCGGCAAGTTTCGTATCAATGGCTATGAATACGGAGAACATCTTGGGTTACCACGCCTGATGGACATGGGGCAGTGCAACGACGCCTACGGCGCCATTGACGTCGCGCTCGCGCTGGCGGAAGCGTTCGAGTGTGGCGTCAACGACCTGCCGCTGACCATCGTGCTGAGCTGGTTCGAACAGAAGGCCGTCGCCGTGCTGCTGACCCTGCTTTCATTGGGCGTGAAGGGCATTCGCATCGGTCCGGCCGCGCCGGCGTTTATTTCGCCGAACGTGATGGCAAAGCTGCAGGAGGCGTTTGATCTGCAGGTCATCGGCAATGACGCGCGGGCCGACCTGGCCGAGGCGATCGGCGCATGATCGTCACGCTGTGATGAGGACGGTCGAACGTCCTGAATCGCAGTCCAATCGCGGTCCTGGGGGGGAGTCGACGTCCGCCGATGGACGCGCGGACGGACGCGGCGCCGGTCGCGAGAGGCCGATTCGCTGTCACTCCCCGGATCGCTCATCGGTATTCACGCCGACACCTTCTCGAAGGTCATGACGCGTCAGGCGCTTCGCGATCTCCGCCGGCGGGCAATCCGCGGTTGACTCATTGACCCAGAATCGCGAGCGTAAACGCCTGGAGGTCGGCGCCATCGACGATGCCGTCGCCGTTCATGTCGGCGGCGATGGCGTGCGCCGGGTTTCGAATCTGCGTGTTTCCATCCAGCAGCTCTGAAACAAAGCTCGCCAGATCCGATCCGTCGAACTCGCCATCGATGAAGCCGTCAATGAAGCCCGGGATGTCCAGGCCGTTGATGGCGCCATCCTGGTTCAGATCCCCGGCCCCGTCCTTCGCCATGAGGGTGTTCACAAACAGCGTGACATCGACCGCATCCACGTCGTTGTCGCCATCGATGTCGCCGGGAACGCCCTGTGTCACGCGAACATTGTGCGTCAGGACCGCGGACCACGGAATCAGACCGCGGGCGTAGGCGGCGGAACTGGCATCGCTCGGCAGCACATCGAAGCTCGCGAACGGCGCGGGGCCCGAGGCGACGACTTCTATGACGCCGAGACGCGTCCACTCCGGCTCGATCGAAACGCCCTCTTCAAGAATCGACCCGCCGATGTCGCTGACGACGCCCGGTGTGTCCACCTGGCCGCTCGTAAGGACGGTCCACGCGTCGGAGACACTGACAGCTTCAACGGCGGTCGCCGGGGCGCGATAGGCCACGTCGACATAGGCGGATGTCAGACCCGAATTGACGTTCCCAACATCGCTCGCCCAAAGCTCGATGTAGTAAGTCTCTCCGAGCCCGACACTTTCGAGAGATGTCGGCAGGGCTGTTGCCGTGTCCGAAGATGACGGGCTCGACAGCGCGAGCAGTGTGACATCGAGATCGACCTCGCCGGGCGAAGGGCCACCGCCGCGATCTTCGTCGCAGACCGGATAGAGAATCGTCGGGTCGTCGACATCCTTCTGCCAGCCGGTCGCGAACCAGCTCAGATCACCGGGCCCGACAATCCCGTCGCAATCGAAATCGTGCGCCGGATTCGCAGGCGGAACCGTCTGTAGCCACGAACCCAGGAACAGGGCGAAGTCACCGAAGCCGATGAATCCGTCGCCGTTGAGGTCATACGTGACAGTTGTCGCCTCCACCTGAAGTTCGAGCAATCCGAGGTCCACGAACGCCCAGCTGACGGGGCCCGGGGCGCCGATACCATTCTGACTTGGCTGCAGTTCAATGACGCACGGGCTACCTTCGCCCGGTCGCATCTCAATCCAGCCGACGCGCACCCACTCGGGCGCCACGGCGACGCCGGAATCAAACGTCGCGGCGCCGAACTCGTCCACCTTGCCGGCCTGAATCGTCCCTTCCGGGAGGAAGTCAAATTCGCCACCGTGCCGGACCTCTGTTGCAACTGTCGTTCCGCAGAAGGCGACATCGACATAGACGCCGGAAATTCCCTGCGTTACGGCGCCGACATCGCTGACCCACACTTCGAGATAGTAGCGGCTGCCCTCGTGGACGATATTGATCGACTCGGGCAGTTCCATGCGCGTTTCGCTCGTCAGCGCGGGATTGATGAGCGTCGCGACCGGCATGACACGGACTTCCGTTTCGCACTCGTCGGGGACGCCATTGCCGTCGACGTCACTACTCGCGCCCATGGCGATATCGCATTCGTCCGGTGTTCCGTTCCCGTTGCAGTCCAGGGCCACGCCGTTGACAAAGTCGCAGAGGTCGGCGTTTCCGTTGCCGTTGCAGTCCGTCGCCCCGCCGGGTTCGCAGGTGTCGAGAACCCCGTTCATGTTGCAGTCAGCGCCGGAAAGCTGACAGGCGTCGGGCACGAGATCGTTGTTGCAGTCCGCGGCCCCCGCCGCGATGTCACAGATGTCCTGGAGACCGTTGCCGTCGCAATCCTCGTCCACCTCGCACTCATCCGGGGCGCCGTTTTGGTTGCAGTCATTGCTGGTTCCGTCAGCAATGTCGCATTCGTCCAGCGCGCCGTTGAGATTGCAGTCATTCACGGGAATCGGCGCAGTGGAATTCACCCAGATCGGGTCACTGCTGTCACTCGCGGCGGCATTGGTCCCAAGCCAGCCGTGATTGCCGTTTGCCGAACCGTCGGTCACCTGTTGTCCCTGTCCTTCATCGAAGCCCCAATAGCCTGCGAGCCCCGTTTCGTTTCCGACGAGCGGACGTTGCATCGCGTCGACCAACTGCGACTGAGTTCGCGCGACTGACCAGATCCGCACCCTGTCAATCTGTCCATCAAAGCTCTCGTTGCTCGCGTTGAGGTAGTTTCCGATCCCAATATCGCTGCCGGAATACAACAGCGGTCCCACCGCGGGGACTTCGTGCCTGAGCTGACCGTCAACATAGAGGCGTACGTAATTGCCTGTTGCGGAATAGACGCCCGCGACGTGATGCCACGCTCCGAAATAGGTTGATGTCGGCGCCGTATCGGTCGCCTGCACCGAGCCCAGCGTCGCATTGTCGATCCTCAATTGAAGACGACCGTTGCCGCCTTGCTGCCAGGAGAGAATAAACCCGGATCCGAAACTCCCTGCGCTGCGAACGATGCGACTGTGGAGAGCGCCCGCCGAATCCGGACGGATCCACGCTTCGACGGTGAGTTCGTCCGACGGCTCAAGTACCGAACTTCGCGGTATCCGGACCAGGTCACCCGCGCCGTCAAAGTCGAGGGCGTAGTTCGCTGACTGCAGCTCGCACGAGTCGGGCACGCCGTTCTCGTTGCAGTCCGCGGCGCCGGCTGCGATTTCACAATCGTCCGGCACGTCGTTGCCGTTGCAGTCGTTGCCAACCAGCTCGCACTCATCCGGGACGCCGTTGGCGTTGCAGTCGTTATCGATCAGCTCGCACGCGTCGGGTATTGCGTTGGCGTTACAATCCGCGTAGGTGCCCGCAAACAGATCACAGAGATCGCTGACGCCGTTGCCGTCGCAATCTTCCAGACCGCCGGGCTCGCACTCGTCGGGGACGCCGTTTTCGTTGCAGTCGATGCTGGTCCCGGCGGCGATTTCGCACGCGTCAAGCTCGCTGTTGTTGTTGCAATCCGCCAGGGGAATCGGCGGGTTCATGTCATCGCGGAGTGGGTCGTTTGTATCGCCCTGAGAATCGGAGTTGCTTCCGAGCCGGCCATGGAGCAGGTTCGATGAGTGATCGAGCGCAACCTGACCATTCTGCTCGTCGAATCGCCAATACCCGACAAGGCCCGTTTCGTTTCCTGTCAGGTGTGCATACATGTTGTCCTGGATCTGCGATTCAGACAGCGCGACATTCCAGACACGGACCTCGTCGATATGGCCGTCGAAGAAGGACTGAGAGAAATCGGCGTCCGTTCCGATCAGGAAGTCCTCCGCTGCATAATTCAACGGACCGACATCGGGTAATTCCTGTATCAATACGCCATCGATGTAGAGTCTCGCAAAGTCCCCGCTTACCGAATAGACGCCGGCCACGTGGGCCCAGTCTCCGACGTAATCGCCGGCGTCGATGTTGTCCTTGACATCAAGACGAGCGCCCGCGCCCTTGAGCTGGAACTGCACGCGACGATCGTTGTCCTGCTGCATCGCCAGCATGAATCCGCCCGTGGAGGCCGTCCGTCCCCCGAAGACAATGCGTGACCATCGTGACGCAACCGAGTCCGCTTTGATCCATGCCTCCACTGTCAACTCACTCGAGGGCTGCAGGATCGGCGTACTCGCGACGCGAACGAAGTCGTTGACGCCGTCAAAATCCAGCGAGCCCCGTGTCTCACTGAGTTCGCAGGAATCCGGGATGCCGTTGGAATTGCAGTCCTCGGCCCCGCTCGCGATATCACACTCATCCGGCACACCGTTGGCGTCGCAATCGTTGTTGGCGAGTTCACAGTCGTCGGGAATCCCGTTCGCGTTGCAGTCGTTGCCGACCAGCTCACAGGTATCGAGTATGGCGTTATTGTTACAGTCGTCCGCCATTCCCTCATAGAGGTCGCACAGGTCACTGACACCGTTGGCGTCACAGTCATCGGCTCCACCCGGTTCGCATTCGTCGGGGACGCCATTGACATTGCAGTCGGCGCTCGACTCGTCGGAGATTTCGCACTCATCGAGCCCGCCCGTGCCGTTACAGTCGTTGTCAGCAACGGCGCCACCGACCGTCCAGACCGGATCGGCGCTCTCGACGGCGTCCGTCCCCCCGAGAACACCCGCCCGCATCATCGAGGATTGATCAGCCG
>ERZ795053.6957-NODE-6957-length-11043-cov-4.904259_pt1 | contig 11043 bp, 9 predicted proteins | sample MGYA00375137_ERZ795053 | MGnify/ENA primary metagenome ERZ795053 (study PRJEB30182, sample SAMN05720284) | activated sludge metagenome | isolation source: Anaerobic digester | place: Hong Kong | collected 2014-12-17 ... | reverse complement strand
CGGCTACCTGGGCGATGCCGCCAAGACCGCGGCCACCTTCCCGGTGATCGGCGGGGTGCGCTTCGCCGTGCCCGGCGACCGGGCCAACTGGCGCGCCGACGGCGTGATCGAGCTGCTCGGCCGGGACTCGGTCACCATCAACTCCGGCGGCGAGAAGATCTTCGCCGAGGAGGTGGAGCAGGCGCTCGCTCACCACCCGGCCGTGTACGACGTGATCTGCGTGGGCCGCCCGAGCGAGCAGTGGGGCAACGAGGTGGTCGCCGTGGTGCAGGTCGCCGCCAACTGCAGCGTCACCGACGACGACCTCCTCGCCGAGGCGGCCAAGCACGTCGCCCGCTACAAGCTGCCGAAGGCGTTCGTGTACCGGCCCCAGCTGGTGCGCTCGCCGGCGGGCAAGGCCGACTACCGCTGGGCCCGGGAGCAGGCGCTCGACGGCTGACGCGGGCCGCCCGCTCGACGGCTACCGCAGCTCGTCGAGCCTCGCCATCACGCCGGGCGCCTCGGCCTCGATCGTGGTGTCGTCGCCGTGGCCGGTGTGCACCACCGTGGCCCCGGGCAGGGCCAGCAGGCGCTGGCTGATGCTCTTCAAGATGGTGGCCTCGTCCGAGAACGATCGGCCCGTCGCCCCCGGCCCACCGCGGAAGAGGGTGTCGCCCGAGAACAGGACGTCGGCCTCGTCATCGTGCAGGCAGCACCCGCCCGGGCTGTGGCCGGGCGTGTGGAGCACCCGCAGCCGCACCCCCGCCACGTGGATGTCCTGGCCGTCGCTCAGCGCGCCGTCGACCGGGCGGTCCGGGTTGACGACCTCCCACAGCATGGTGTCGTCGGGGTGCAGCCAGATCGGCGCGCCCACCCGCTCGGCGAGCTCCACCGCCGCGTTGATGTGGTCGTTGTGGCCGTGGGTGCAGGCGATGGCCACGACGCGCCGCCCGGCGACCGCGTCGGCGATCGGGGCGGCCTCGTGCGCGGCATCGATGACCAGCACCTCGTCGTCGTCGCCCACCAGCCAGATGTTGTTGTCGACCTCAAAGTCCTCGCCGTCGATGGAGAAGGTGCCGTGGGTGATCACCCGCTCGATGCGCGCCGCCATCAGCCCGCGCTCCGATCGCCCAGGACCACGACCGAGCGCAGCACCTCGCCGCGCTCCATGCGGTGGAACGCGTCCTCCACCTGGTCGAGCGAGATGGTCTCGCTGATGAAGCGGTCGAGATCGAGGCGGCCCTGCAGGTACAGGTCGATCAGCATCGGGAAGTCCCGGCTCGGCAGGCAGTCGCCGTACCACGAGGGCTTCAGCGCGCCACCTCGGCCGAAGAAGTCGATCATCGGCAGATCGATGCGCATCTCGGGATCGGGCACGCCGACCTGGACCACCGTGCCGGCGAGGTCGCGAGCGTAGAAGCACTGCTCGAGGACCTTCGGGTTGCCGACCGCCTCGATGCAGACGTCGGCCCCGTTGCCGTCGGTCAGCTCCTGCACGGCAGCGACGGCGTCGACGCTCGAGGCGTCGACCGTGTGCGTGGCCCCGAACTGGGTGGCCAGCTCGAGCTTCCCGGGATCGAGGTCGACGGCGATGATCTTGGCGGCACCGGCCAGCCGGGCCCCGGCGATCGCCGCATCGCCGACCCCGCCGCACCCGAACACCGCCACCGAGTCGCCCCGGCCGACCTCGCCGGTGAACATGGCCGCCCCGAGCCCCGCCATCACCCCGCAGCCGAGCAGGCCGGCCGCCTCAGGACGAGCCGAGGGATCGACCTTGGTGGCCTGGCCGGCGGCGACGAGGGTCTTCTCGGCGAAGGCACCGATGCCGAGCGCCGGCGACAGCTCGACGCCGTCGAGGGTCATCTTCTGGGTGGCGTTGTGCGTGCTGAAGCAGTACCACGGGCGACCGCGGCGACACGAGCGGCACTCGCCGCAGACGGCTCGCCAGTTCAGGATCACGAAGTCGCCCGGCACCAGGTCGGTGACGTCGGGGCCGACGGCCTCCACCGTGCCCGCCGCCTCGTGGCCGAGCAGGAACGGGAACTCGTCGTTGATCGCACCCTCGCGGTAGTGGAGGTCGGTGTGGCAGACGCCGCACGCGGCCACCGCGACGAGCACCTCACCGGGCCCCGGATCCGGGACCTCGATGATCTCGACGGAGACCGGTGCTCCCTTGGCGGTGGCGACGACGGCTCGGACCTGGTGGGCCATGGCGATCCCTTCGGCGGGCGGGCGCCGGCGGGGTCCGGCGCGCTGAGCGACCGTACCGCCCGGCTCAGGCGTCCGCTGGCGCCGCGCGAAGGCCCTCGATCCACGCCCACGCCGCGTCGACCTGGCCCTGCAGCTCCTCGACGGCGCCCCCGTTGTCGATCACCACGTCGGCTCGCGCCCGCCGCTCCTCGCGCGACGCCTGCTTGGCGATCCGCGCCCGGGCGTCCTGCTCGCGGAAGCCCCGGTGGGCGACGAGCCGCGCGACCGCCACCTCGGGGTCGAGGTCGACCACGATGAGCCCGGCGAGGTCGTCTCGGCCGGACTCGACGAGGAGCGGCACGTCGAGCACGACGACGTCGTCGGTGCCGGCGCTCGCCGCGAGGCGGCGCTCGATCTCGGCGTGGACCGCCGGGTGCACGATGGCGCCGAGGTCGGCGAGCGCCGCCGGATCGGCGAACACGAGGTCGGCCACCGCGGCACGTCGCAGGGCGCCCTCCTCGTCGAGGATCTCCTCGCCGAACCGCTCGACCATGGCGGCCAGCACCGGCTGGCCCGGGGCCTGGAGCTCGCGGACGATCGCGTCGGCGTCCACCACCACCGCCCCGCGCTCGGCGAGCATCGACGACACCGTCGACTTGCCCGAGCCGATGCCCCCCGTGAGCCCGATCAGCAGCATCGGGCCACCGTAGCGGCGCCGGTCGCACCGCTCGGGAGCCTCGCCGACACCCTCGACGGGTCCTAGCCTGGCCCCGATGGCCATCGCCTCCGCCGACCCGAGCGCCGACGCCACGCCCCTCCGCCCGCCGGCGGGGGCGAGCGGCGCCGACGGCGAGCGCCGTCGGACGCGACGTCGAGGCCGAGCCGAGGCCGACGTGCGCGCCGACCAGGTGGCGCCGTTCCGCCCGGCGATCCTCGGCATCCGGGGCGGGACCACCGCGGTCTCCGTGGCGCTCACCAGCCAGGCCTTCGCCGACGGCGACGTCGCGGTCGTCGCCTGGTGCCTCGTCGTGGTCGCCTACAACGTCTTCCGCATCGTCCGCCCGGTGCGGTACGTGGACGACACGGCCAGCCTGTTCCGGGTCTTGGCCGAGGTGGCCTTCCACACCATCGCCGTGGCGGCCACCGGCTACTGGGACTCGCCGTTCATCTTCGCCCTGATCACCGCGGTGATGGTCGCCGGGTTCGCCCGCGGCTTCGCGTTCGCGCTCCGCGTCAGCATCTCCGCCTGCCTCGCCATCGGCCTCCCGTTCCTCCTCCAGGAGGGCTCGAGCGTGGAGAACGTCCGGCTCACGGCCCAGTGGACCGTCGAGCTGATGATGGTGGCGCTGATCGCGGGCTACGCCCGCCGCGTCACCGGAGAGGCCGATCGAGCCCACTCGCTGGCGCTCGACCGCCTCGGCCGCCTCGCCGACGCCAACACGCTCCTGTACTCGCTGCACCGGGTGGCCCAATCGCTCCCGGCGTCGCTCGACATGGAAGACGTGCTCGACACGACGATGGGCCGCCTCCGCGACCTGTTCGCGTTCGACGCCGCCGTGGTGCTGGTGCTCGACGAGACCGACGAGTCCTGGGTCGTGGCCCGCTGGGACGGCCCGCGCCCGGCCCCGTCGTATCGGACCTCTGAGCTGCCCGCGCCCCTGGTGGAGGCGCTCGCCGCCCGCCACCCGATCATGATCGGCGAGCTGCTCCACGCCGGCGGGGGCGTCTCGGCCGAGATGGTCTCGGGGCTCTACTCGGCGCTGCCCGCCCGCGAGGCCACCGTCGGGCTCATCGCCCTCGAGCACCGCCGGGCCGGGCACTTCGAGCTGCGCGACCAGGAGCTGCTGAACGGCTTCGTCGAGCCGGCCGCCCTCGCCATCGACAACGCCCGCTGGTTCGCCCGGCTGCGCACGGTGGGCGCCGACGAGGAACGGACCCGCATCGCCCGCGACCTCCACGACCGCATCGGCCAGTCGCTCGCCTACCTGGCCTTCGAGCTCGACCGGATCGTCAAGGCCGACGCCCACGGCAAGGCGGTCACCACCCAGCTCGAGCGGCTGCGCAACGACGTGCGGGGCGTGATCGGCGAGGTCCGCGACACGCTCTACGACCTGCGGACCGACGTCACCGACAGCAAGGACATGGCGGCCACGCTGCAGGAGTTCCTCGATCGGGTGGGGAGCCGCTCGGAGCTGAGCGTGAAGCTCGACCTCGACGCCACCGGCCGGCTGCCGCTCCTGCAGGAGCGCGAGCTGTGGCGCATCGCCCAGGAGGCGGTCACGAACGTGGAGCGCCACGCCCACGCCTCGCGGGTCACCGTCACGTGGCGCACCGATGGCGCCCGGGCGCTGCTCCTCGTGGCCGACGACGGCGTCGGGTTCCCCAGCGAGCGCGCCGGACGCCTCGACAGCTACGGCATCGTGGGCATGCGCGAGCGGGCGGCGAGCATCGGCGCCTCGCTCGACATCGCCGGCACCGCGGGCCAGGGCACGGTCGTGCGCTGCGAGGTCCGACCTGCCTGAGCGGCCGCGACGCGGGTCCGACCGGGAGGCCGCGCCCTGTGCGAGGATGGCGCTCGGAGGGGCCCGCCGGGGAGAGAGGACGCCATGGCCATCCGCTTGATGCTCGCCGACGACCACCGCATGCTCCGCGAGGGCCTGCGCCGGTCGCTCACCGACGAAGGGTTCGACGTCGTCGGCGAGGCGTCCGATGGCGACGAGGCCGTCCGGCTCGCCGACAGCATCCGCCCGGACGTGATCTTGATGGACGTCACCATGCCCGACGTCGACGGGGTCGAGGCCACGCGCCGCATCCACCAGCAGCACCCCGAGATCCGCGTCGTGATGCTGACCATGCACGCCGACCAGAGCGTGATCGCCGAGGCGCTGCGAGCCGGCGCCTCGGGCTACCTGGTGAAGGACTGCTCCACCGACGAGATCGCCGACGCGGTGCGCCTGGCCGCCAACGAGGAGTCGAGCCTTTCGCCGGAGCTGGCCACCGCCATGCTCGACGAGGTGCGCCGCCTCGACCCCGACTCCGTGGAGGACGATTCGGACCGGGTCGTCACCAAGCGCGAGGTCGAGGTGCTGCAGCTCATCGCCGACGGCTGCTCCACCCCGGAGGTGGCCGAGCGGCTCTACATCAGCCAGAAGACGGTGAAGAACCACCTGGCGTCGATCTACCACAAGCTCGACGCCCGGGATCGCACGCAGGCGGTGCTGCAGGCGGTCCGGATGGGCATCGTCCGGCTCAACTAGCCGCCGGACGCGGCGATGGGGCAGAGCCACGGCCCTGCCCCATCTGCGGTTCCCTCCACGCGAGCCGCGAGGGGGTGCGGCCTCAGGGGGCCGAGGTGGTGGGGCACGACGTGCCCAGCGTGTCGTTGTAGGCGGCCTCGATGCAGTCCCGGCTCTTGCCGAACCCGGCGTTGTTGCTCTTGCCGAAGAACGACACCGCGCTGAAGCACACGATGGCGATGAGGGCCATGAGCATGGCGTACTCGACCAGGCTCGCCCCCCGTTCGCTCCGGCGGGCACGTCCTCGCTTCGAGTTGGGATGGTGGCGCATCGGGCTCCTCCAAGGGGTGTGCCCCTCAGTCATCGGCACCGAGGGTGAGCTCCTGCATAGGCCGAGTGGCCCAACGTGACGTTCGACCGGGTGCTCAGGACGTCGGCGCGGCGGGGACGGCCACGAGCCACAGCCGTTCGCGATGCACGATGCGCCACCCGTTCGCCGGGTCCTCCAGCCAGTCGCCGAGGCCGCTGTCGCGGTCCCAGAGCACCGCCGTGGCGCCGGCCCGGTCGAGCACGGCTCCGTAGTCGCCGGCGGGGTCGATCAGGGTCGTGTAGTCGGCGATCACCGGCAGCGGGAACATGTCGACGCGATCGTCCATGTAGGTCTGGACCCGCTCGGGCCCGTAGCGGACCTCCAGGTAGTTGCCCACGAAGTCGCGACTGACGACGCGGTCGTCGCGATCGAGGAGCCCGTGGGAGCGCATCCACGCCGCCGACTCGACCGGGTAGTCGACCAGGTTCGTGTCGGGCCGGGAGAGGCCGATGCCGGCCACCACCACCGCGAGGGCGACCAGCGCCATCCGGATCGGCCGCAGCACCGGCAGGGTGGCCCGGGCGTCGATCGAGCCCAGGCCCCGAGCGGCGACCGCCATGGCCGGGACCATGATCAGGCTGGCCTGGACGATGTTGCGGGTGCTCTGCAGCGACAACCCGGCGAACAGCAGCACCGGCACCACGTTGCGCCAGCGCCGGCCGCGCAGGGCGATGAGCCCGACCGCGATGGCGAGCTGCACGGCGAAGAAGAGCTCGGAGGGCTCGCCCCAGGTGGGCGGCTGCCACTCCACGATCTGGGAGAACGCCTCGCGCCGTGACAGCAGCTGGAACGGGAAGGTGAGCAGGTCGATCCCCACCGGGCTCAGCACCCCGCCCAGGACCGTGCCGGCCGCGGCCCAGGCGAAGACCCGCAGCTCGAGGGTGGGCCGCTCTCGATCGAGGAGCCGACCGAGCCCGTAGGCGACGATCGCGGCCAGGCCGAGCGGGAACGAGCCGTGCACGTTCACCCAGAGCCACAGCATCGGCAGCATCCACCGGGGATCGAGGCGGCCCTCCAGCGCGAACAGCACGCCCACCAGGAACAGCAGGCTGAAGATGAGCGGCCGCTCGACCCACAGCCCCGAGCCGATGGCGATCACCGGGACGGCGATCGCCAAGCGGCCGACCAGGCCCTCGGCGGGCTCGGTGAGCTTCCAGACCAGCACGGCCAGCGCTGCGCTGATGGCGCCCACCAGGAGGCGGATGCCCACCAGGCCCACGGTCCGCTCGATCGCGGCGTAGATGACGCTGGCGCCCCAGCTCTGGACGGTCCAGGCGTGGCCGTGGGCGCTGAACGAGTAGGGGTCGACCCGGGGGATCGATCCCGAGTCGAGGATCAGGCGCCCGGTGGCCAGGTGGGTGAAGAAGCTGTTGTCGTGGAGCGAGTCGAGCCCGAACCGCAGCCCGACGATGGCGAGCAGCAGGCCCACGACCGACGAGATCGAGACGCCCGGCCCGACCGGTGCCTCCGGCGGCCCGGCGTGCTCGCCGTCGCGCTCCTCGGCGGCCGCCTCCGGCGTCGTCCGCTCGTCGATGGCGTCCACGGTGCCCAGCATGGTCGCCGGGTCAGAACGAACGGGTGATGTTGATGATGGCGGGCCCGATGACGACCACGAACAGCGCCGGGAACACGCAGAACACCATCGGGATCATCATCTTCACGGGCGCCTTCTGCGCCTTCTCCTGGGCGGCCTGGCGGCGCTTGATGCGCATCTCGTCGGCCTGGGCCCGCAGCACTCGGCCGATCGACACGCCGAAGGTGTCGGCCTGGAGGATCGCCAGCACGAACGAGCGCAGCTCGGCCACGTCGGTGCGCCGCTCCATGGCCCGCATGGCCTCGGCGCGGCTGGCACCGGCGCGCACCTCGCCCAGCATGCGGCCGAACTCCTGGGTGAGCGCACCCGGCACCGACCCGACGGTGCGGTCGAGCGCCTGCTCGAAGCCGAGGCCGGCCTCGACGCTGATGACCAGCAGGTCGAGCACGTCGGGGAGCATGGTGCGGATCTCGGTCTGGCGCTCCTCGACCCGGCGGTTGAGGATGGCGTCGGGGCCCACCACGAGCACGGCGCAGAGCAGGCCCGCCGTGAGCAGGCCGGTCATGCCGCTCATCTTCAGCACGCCGAAGACGAGGATCAGCGCGACCGGGGTGAGGGCGACGCCGACGACCTTGATGGCGATGAACCGGTCGACGGCGTCGTGGGAGGTGTTGCCCGCCGCGGTGAGGCGGGCTCGGACCTTCGCGGTGTAGCCGTCGGGGGTGAAGCGCTTGCCGATGCCGACGAGCCGCTCGAGGACCGGGGCCACGGTGCGCTCGGACATCGGGCGCAGCAGCTCTTGGTCTCGGACGTTGTCGACCTCGTAGCCCTCGAGCTGGCGGAGCGAGGCGCGGACGGTGGCCTTCTCGTCGGCGGTCGAGGCCACCGTCCAGATGGCGAGGCCGACGGCGACGGCGAGCAGGGCGAGTGCGGGGACGAGCATCGCTTCCTCAGATCTCGATGTTGATGATCTTCTTCATCCAGGCGAACCCGATGAGACCGGACACGGTGGCGAGCAGCAGGAGCACGTGGCCGAGGCCGGTGCTGCCGAGCGGGCTCATGTACTCGGGGTTCGACATCCACATGAACGCCCCGAGGCCGATGGGCAGGAGGCCGAGGATGATCGCCGACATCTTCCCCTCGGCGGTGAGCCCGGCGATGTCGCGGCGCAGGCGCTCGCGGTGGATCATCGTGTCGGACACGGTGAGGAGCAGCTCGGAGAGGTTGCCGCCCACCTCCCGCTGGATGCGGATGGCCATGACGGCCCACGCGAAGTCCGGGCTGCCCATGCGCTCGGCCACCGAGTCCATGGCGTCTTCGACCTCGCGACCGAGGCGGGCCTCGGTGATCACCCGGCGCAGCTCCTGGCCCATCGGGTCGCCGACCTCCTTGGAGACGGCCTCGACGCCCTGGAGCAGCGAGTAGCCGGCTCGCAGCGAGCCCGAGAGCAGCTGGAGCGTGTCGGGCAGCTGGCCCTGGAACTTCTTCGACCGGCGAGCGGCCAGGAAGTTCACCGCCGCCGGGGGCAGCAGGAGGCTGAGCAGGGCGATGCCGAACCCGGCCACCAGGCCGCCGAGGGCGAACGAGAGCAGGGAGAGGAGCACGGCGCCGGCGGCGTAGAAGAACAGCGCCTCGGCGGCTCGCAGCGGCAGGTCGGCCCGCTCGAGGGCCCCCTCGACCTTGGTGAGGAAGCCCTGCCGTTCGGCGAACTCCTCCGTGAGCTCCACGGCCCGCTGGAGCAGGGCGGTCTGGGCCAGGGCGCCCTCGTTGTCGATGTCGGTGGCGACCGGTCCCTCGCTGTAGGGGCGCAGCACGGCGTTCAGGCTCTCGTCGGAGCTGGTGGCCAGCGAGCCCACGGCGTAGGCACCGAGGCCGAAGGCCAGGCCCACGAGCACGAGGGCCACGGCACCGCCGAGCTTGCCGCGCAGCCAGTCCGGCCCGAAGGGCTCCGGCGGCTTGATCACCTCGCCGGTGGCCGCGCCCTGGACCGAGGCGCCGGCCACGTAGGAGGCCTTGCGCTCGATGCTGCCCACGGCGACCGACAGGTCCACCTGGCCCTGGGTGGCCGATGACGCATAGGTGGCCACGTACTGGCTCTGGGTGGTGGCGGCGACATCGGTGATCGCCGAGCGCACCGCATCGCCGGAGGTGGCCATGCGGGTGGCGCCGCCGGTGCGGTCCATGATCATCTGGAACGCGGCCGAGTCGGTGCCGCCCGCGTGGTCGAGCTCGACCGCGAAGAACGCCGCACCCGAGTTGATCACCGAGGCCCGCGCCGCCTCGGCCGACGAGGTCGACGCCTCGTCGGTGCTGTCGGTCACGACGACGATGTTGGGCTGCAGGTCGGGACGGTCCTCGAAGAGGGTCGCCGCCTTGCGGATGCCGTCCCAGAGGGCGGCCTTGCCGTCCTCGGGGGCGACCATGTCGTCGAGGGCGCCGTCGAGCTGGTCCTGGTTGTCGGTGAACCCGGTCTCCACGACCGCCGCATCGCTGAACGACACGATCGCCGCCTCGTCGCCCGATGGCAGGCGGCTGAAGACGTCCTTCATGCCCTTCTTGACGTCGGTGAGCACGCCGTCCTTCTCCATCGACGACGACAGGTCGACCACGTAGACGGTGGCCAGGCCCTGGTCGGTCTTCTGGAGCGGCGTCAGGTCGACGCCCTTGATGAGGGCCCCGTCCTCGCGGATGGTGAGCTGGCTCAGATCATCGGGCTCGCCGGTGTAGAGGAACGTGACGTCGACCGCCTTGCGCTCGGTCGCGTCGACGGAGCGCACGGCGAGCATGTCGTCGTTGGCCTGGCCCCCCGCGGCGAGCGGCGCGACGAGGACGGCTGCGCCGGCGGCCAGCGCCGACGCGGCGAGGGCGATGCGGCTGCGGCGGCGCATCACCAGTTCCCCTGGCCACGCTTGGCGAACGCCTCGGGCTGGAACACCTCGGGGCCGAGGCGGATGCCCTGGTCCTGCAGCTTCTCGGCGAACTTGGGGCGCACGCCGGTGGCCTTGAGGTGGCCGCGGTAGCGCCCGTGCTCGTCGACGCCCATGCCGAAGTCGAAGAGGAACACGTCCTGGAGCGTGATGACGTCGCCCTCCATGCCCTGGATCTCGGTGATGTGGGTGATGCGGCGGGTGCCGTCGCGGAGGCGGGTCAGCTGCACGATGCAGTCGATGGCGGAGGCGATCTGCTCACGGATGGCCCGCACCGGCAGGTCGAAGCCCGCCATCAGCACCAGCGTCTCGAGGCGGGAGAGCGTGTCTCGGGGGGTGTTGGCGTGGATGGTGGTGAGCGACCCGTCGTGGCCGGTGTTCATGGCCTGGAGCATGTCGAGCGCCTCGCCGGCACGGCACTCCCCCACCACGATGCGGTCGGGCCGCATGCGGAGGGTGTTCTTGACGAGGTCGCGGATGGTGATCTGGCCCTTGCCCTCGATGTTCGGGGGCCGGGCCTCCAGCGCCAGGACGTGGTCCTGGTGGAGCTGGAGCTCCTTCGCATCTTCCACCGTGACGATGCGCTCGTCTGCGGGGATGAAGGAGGAGAGGACGTTGAGGGTGGTGGTCTTGCCGGTGCCGGTACCGCCCGAGACCAAGATGTTCAGCTTGCCGACCACCATGGCCTGCAGGAAGCGGGCCGAGGCGGCGTTCAGGGTGCCGAACCGGATCAGGTCGTCGATCTGGTAGGGGTCGGCGGAGAACTTCCGGATGGTGAGGAACGGGCCGCCGATCGCGAGCGGGTGG
>ERZ795053.6956-NODE-6956-length-11044-cov-4.111748_pt1 | contig 11044 bp, 7 predicted proteins | sample MGYA00375137_ERZ795053 | MGnify/ENA primary metagenome ERZ795053 (study PRJEB30182, sample SAMN05720284) | activated sludge metagenome | isolation source: Anaerobic digester | place: Hong Kong | collected 2014-12-17 ... | reverse complement strand
TCTGTTTCTCTAAGGGTCTCTGACTTATTTCCTTCCACTTCGATTCACTTGAAATCAAAGCGTGTTTGATAACCTCAGCGAATCCCGATCGCAGTTCTCGCAGCGGAAGAGTTGCCAGAAAGCTGGATGAAATTAACGTGGTATCAGGCTCACGAAAAAGTCCAATGTGATTTTTGAGGCCCATAAAATCAACCCCAAGCTTGCCGCCTACGCTTGAATCGACCTGAGACAGAAGAGTGGTGGGAATAAGCAAAAAGTCGATTCCTCGCTTGAATGTAGACGCGCAGAATCCACCCATATCACCAAGTACGCCCCCTCCCAAGACGATCAACACACTGTGGCGGTCAAAATTCTTAACGGTGAGTTGTTCCCAGATTTGCTGACAAGTTTCAATTGTTTTGAATTTTTCTCCTGCTTCTACCCTTATTATTTCGTGCGCAGGCAACACCTTTTCAATTAAAGGGTAGCACAGATTTTCTGTGTTGACATCAACCAATACACCCACTTTGCTGTAAGGCTTTTGCCTTATTACATCCCGAAGTGAGGGCAGAATGTCTTTTTTTATGATTACGCTTTGCACTAGTCTTTCTTCTTTTCGGTTTCCTTGTTCATTATTTCCGTTTGAATCCTGATCGATTCATCGTGGATAGATCGATAGATTGATTGGATGTATTGGTCAGAGAGGCTCTTCGCCTCACCCCACGAAGTTCGGGTTTGGAGAATCTCATTCCATCGTTCCAATTGAAATACAGTCACATTGTTTTCCTTTTTGTATTCGCCAATCTTTTCAATCAGCTGTTTTCTCAAAGACAGGACTTCAATTAATTCCTGGTCAATGTGATCAATTTTTTCCCTTAGCTGTTCGAGCTGACTAATAAACAACGCATCATTCGAATGTTTCTTTGTAAACCTTAGTTGATTCAGGAGTTCGCTAAACCCCGGCAAAGGGATTTGTTGATCGGCATCACTTAAAGCCAGCTCCGGATCAGGATGCGTTTCAATCATCAAGCCATCATACCCAAGGTCAAGCGCCTTTTGTGATACTTCAAGGATCATACTTCGATGACCCGCTATGTGGCTGGGATCGCAAATCAGTGGTAATGTTGGAAAAGTGGATTTTAGTTCGATGGCAATTTGCCAGGTCGGACTGTTTCTGAATTTTGATTTTTGATAACTGGAAAAACCGCGGTGAATTGCCGCCAGTTTCGTAACCCCGGCATTAAATACTCTTTCAATAGCACCCTGCCATAATCCTAGATCGGGATTAATGGGGTTTTTTATCAACACCGGAATGTCTATTCCTTTCAACGAATTGGCAATCTCCTGAACCATGAATGGATTAACCGTAGTTCTGGCCCCAATCCAAAGCACATCGATTCCGTGCAGAAGCGCCTGCTCAACGTGTGTCGGAGACGCAACCTCGGTCGCGATGTTGATTGGAAATTCACTTTTGATGTCAACCAGCCACTTAAGGGCTTCTATCCCTTTCCCTTCGAATGAATTTGGCCGAGTGCGCGGCTTCCAGACACCTGCTCGCATAATGCCAATGCCCAAACCAGTCAGATGGCTGGCCACCTCTCGCAACTGATCCGGGCTTTCTGCGCTGCACGGACCTGCTATCAACATCGCAGGGTCTTTGGCTTCTCCCCAACTCCTCCAATCTTCTACCTTCATAATCAAATCTGACATTATCCTCTTAAACAAAATAACTCAATTCTTGTCCTTTGGCGAAGGTAAAAAAGTCAAAAGAATGCCCTTCCTCCCTATATTTAGGCACTAATTATTGAATATGGAAGTTGAGCCGAAAGTTCACTTTGATGACACCGAAATAGCATTCTCTTACAAGAGCGATTCAGAGCTAAAAAAAGCCAATTTTATTTTTACCCTGGTCAATAACCCAGTTATCTCGAGCCTCGCAACCAGTGCGGTCAAACTTGGCTTGTTTTTGAGATTGCCCATCAGGGGCATCATCAAAAGAACAGTATTCGACCATTTTTGCGGTGGCGAAACAATTGATAAATGTAAAGTTATTGTCGACAAGCTGGGAAAGTATAACGTTGGCTGTATCCTTGACTATTCCGTAGAGGGAGAAAAGACTGAGGATGGATTTGACCGAACAGCCAATGAAATACTGCAAACTTTTGAGGCGTCTAAAGATGATCGCTCTCTTCCGTTTTGTGTATTCAAAGTGACGGGCCTCGGAAGTTCAGAGCTTCTGGAAAAGGTTCAGTCGAAAGCCACGTTGACCGCGGATGAACAAAAAGCTTATCAGAGAATACACGATCGAGTTGATGCAATATGCGCCAAAGCGTTTGAATATAAAGAGCAGGTGTTGATTGATGCAGAGGAAACGTGGATTCAGGAACCTATCGATCGGTTGACTTATGAAATGATGCGTAAATACAACCAGCAGGCAGCTGTGGTATTCAATACGTATCAAATGTATCGGAATGATACGCTGACTAATTTAAAGAATGCCTTTCACGAAGCCGCAATGCACAATTATTACTTGGGTGTGAAGATGGTGCGGGGAGCGTATATGGAGAAAGAGCGTGAACGTGCTAAGAAAATGGGATATCCCGACCCCATTCAACCCAATAAGGAAGCAACCGATGAAGCATTTAATAAAGGTCTGGCTTTTTGTGTTGATAACAAGCAGCGGATTTCATTGATGTGTGGATCGCACAATGAATACAGTAACCGATATCTGACAGTGTTAATGGAGAAACATGGCATGAAAAATAATGACAGTCGGATATGGTTTGCGCAGCTTTATGGGATGAGCGATACCATCTCATTTAATCTTGCAAAGGAGGGTTATAATGTGGCGAAGTATGTGCCATACGGGCCTGTGGAATCTGTGATTCCTTACCTATTGAGGAGGGCGGATGAAAACACCTCTGTGGCGGGACAAAGTAGTCGCGAGCTGATGCTGATTCGTAAAGAGCTCAAGAGGCGGAAATCAGCTTAGGGCATCAGGCCGAGAATATTTAATTTTGCCGCACTTTAGTCACAGCCATTAAAATCACCAATATTCCATGCATTTAAGCGAACAGGAGCAAGTAAGGAGAAAATCACTGGAGGAGCTTCAGAAGTTGGGAATTAATCCCTACCCGGCTGATCTATTCGAGGTTAATGCCTCAGCGGCTGAAATATTAGAAAACTACCCTAAGCAAAAGATAGATTACAAGCATGTGAGGCTGGCAGGCCGGATGATGTCGAGACGAATAATGGGTAACGCCTCATTTGCTGAGCTACAAGATGTCACTGGACGCATTCAGGTGTACATTAGGCGGGATGATATTAGTGATGGTGATGATAAAACCATGTACAACACAGTGTTTAAGAAGTTGTTGGATATTGGTGATATCATTGGAATAGAAGGTTTTGTTTTTACTACGCAAACTGGTGAGATATCAGTTCACGTTCAGAAACTAAAGTTGCTTTCCAAAGCCCTGCGACCGTTGCCGATCGTAAAGGAAACTGAGGACGAAAGCGGCAATGTAACGCAACATGACGCGTTCACCGATCCGGAGCAGCGCTACCGCATGCGTTATGTGGATTTGGTGGTCAATCCTCAAGTGCGGGATACTTTCGTGAAAAGAACGCTTCTCGTTAATTCAATGAGGCAGTTTCTAAATTCAAAAGGTTACCTGGAGGTGGAGACGCCCATTTTGCAACCACTCTATGGTGGAGCTGCCGCCAAGCCCTTCAAGACGCATCACAACACCTTGGATATGACACTGTATTTGCGAATTGCAAATGAGCTATATCTGAAGAGGCTGATTGTGGGAGGGTTTGATGGTGTGTACGAGTTCAGCAAAGATTTTCGCAATGAAGGCATGTCGCGTTTCCACAATCCAGAGTTTACGCAGGTAGAATTGTATGTGGCCTACAAAGACTACAACTGGATGATGGACCTTGTGGAGGAGATGATTGAGAAAGCGGCCCTCGATATTCACGGAACTACAGAAGTGAAAGTTGGCGACAAGGTGATTGACTTCAAAAGACCGTGGAAAAGATTTACGATGTATGAGGCGATTCAGCATTTCACGGACATCGATATTTCTGAGATGGATGAGGCCGCACTGCGTGAGACTTGTAAAAAGCTTCATATCAAAGTCGATGAGAGCATGGGCAAGGGCAAACTCATTGACGAGATTTTTGGAGAGAAGTGCGAGCCGCATCTTATTCAGCCGACATATATCACAGACTATCCCGTAGAGATGTCACCATTGGCTAAGAAGCATAGATCAAAACCTGGATTGGTTGAAAGATTCGAAGCCATCTGTAATGGCAAAGAGATTTGTAATGCATTCTCAGAGCTTAATGACCCATTAGATCAACGTGCGAGATTCGAAGAACAACTTGAGCTGGGCAAGAGAGGTGATGAGGAAGCGATGACACTCGATGAAGATTATTTGCGGGCACTCGAATTCGGTATGCCACCGACTGCAGGGCTTGGCATTGGCATTGATAGGCTATCAATGATAATGACCAACTCATCCTCAATTCAGGATGTAATCTTCTTTCCGCAGATGAAACCAGAAAAACACGCTGCAGCAAACCCGGAAAAAGAGTTTGGAGAACTGGGTATTCGGAAGGAACTGATGCCGATTTTTCAAAAGTTGGGATTGACCAGCAAGGCTCAGTTAAAAGAAATTAAAGCGAGTAAGCTATTCAACGATGTGTGCGGCACGCGCAAGAAGTTGAAACTGGAGGATGTGAAGAACCCAACGCTGGAAGAAGTGGAAGGGTGGTTGAGTAAAATTTAACTAGCGAATATCAAAAAAGTTCCGGGTTCTATCCAGCTTCAGGTCGCGCAGCATGCCAGACTTTACGCCAATTGAAAAGTTATAGCTTTGAAACGGACCGAATGGTGTCCAGCCAAGGCTTACTTGCCAGCAATGCAGATCTCGATTGATGGTGAGGAAGGTTTGGGTAAACTCTTTGCTTTCAAAATCATAACCGGAATTAAAGGTAACCTTCCATTTTTCTGTCAGTGACAGGTCACCATTGAAACGGAGTGCCTGAGTCACGTTTGATTTCTGCCTCCCTTGCTTTGTGTAGGTGAGATTGTAGTTGATACGAAAGTTCCAGGGAATACTGAAGTCAATGTATGCGTCAGGGTTTTGCAAGAAGAAATCCTTATCCGATTCGGTAAGGCTAGACTCAGATATTTTCTTCCGTGACTCTGCATCTTTCTCTTTGCCTTTTGGAGAAAGGTTGGTACTTAATGCCAGGTTAAAATTGGTTACTTGTCCCAGTTTAAATCCGTCCTGCCATACAAACCGGCTGATTCTGGTCTCATAAATCTGGCGGCTGGTTTCTGTGGTAACGATGCTATCAAGTCTATATGTATAAGGGTCAAGTACACCACCAATGTTGATATTGAATTTGTCATTCAGGACATTGGTATTTGCGCTAAAGGAAAAAGGTGCAAGCTTGAAGGAGTCTGCGGCAAAATTGTAATTGGAGGAAATGGAGAGATTATTGAAAAGTGAAATCTTTCTTGCTACAGAGTCTGTCTCGTTCTTCACTTTCATCTCCAAATTGTTACCCAGGCTAAACGACATCGAACTCTGCCTTCCTTGCCCGGATGAACCATAGATAAATTGTGGTCCTTCATGTCGTGATCTACGCAACACCCCTCCCGATGCAGTATTAAATTCCTGCCAGTAGCCATACTTGGGATCACCAAAATCAGGTTGATAGCTAAAACCGATTGATGGATTCATTACATGCCTGATGGCTTTAAGTTTGCGATTTGGGTTTTTCACGATGAACATACCATAAATACGCGTGTTCAGGTTAACACCTCCGGAGTAATTTGTAATTCTGTTGAAACCTTGAATCGTATCGGTGACAACGGCAGCATTGCCAGTAGGGTCGAGCGCCCAGTTTAACTTTTGGAAATACCAAATCTCATTAAGATTCACACTCGGGCTAAGGGTGAAAAATTTGAGCAATTTGGTTGATGTTGAAAGAGGAATAGTTTGCCGAACACCTTTCCTTGAATTTTTGAAAAAAAGAGAAAGGTTATTGACCTCGAACGGAACTATACTGTCATTTACATCTCCGATCTTTCCCAGACTATTGGTTATCTGGTTTGATCCATTCGCTGTATACCTTACGACAAAATTTTTGAGGAGGTCTTGCTGCGATTTCTTAAACGGGTAAACGTTATTCATATTCAGGCTCATGTCAGGCAGAGGCAAGTCTACTCTTTTGGTGACCAGGTCCTGATTGACCCTCATATTAACACCTAATGCAAATGGAGTCCCAGGAAATGTTTTGGAATATGAAACGTTGGAACTCAGTTTTCGGCTTGTGTTGTCGATCCTTGTGGCGCGTGGATCACTGTTCAACCCTAGAAAGTTATTATTGGTGAAATTTGAAGTTGCTGCGTTCACAGAAGCCGAGAATCTTCCGGTGCCACGCGTTTGTGGCGAGTGACTCCACGCAATTCTAAAATCCTTGCTTATTGATTTATCTTCGATTCTGTCTGTAACTCTGTTGTTTGTAATACTGATATTAAAATTTCCAGAATAAGCATATCGTTTGTTATAAGTGGAATTTATATACAAAGCTGATGATCCCTTGCTATACAGGTCACCAGTGATGCCTAGTTTGATGTAGTCGCTGATATCAAAAAAGTACCCGCCACCTCTCAGGAAAAATCCTCGCCTTCCCTCTTCACCATAGGAGGGTACTACTATACCTGATGCACTTTTTCGCTGTGCCGGGAACATGCCGAATGCAAAACCGAATGGAGTGGGTACGTCATTAAGCTCCATATAAAAGGGGCCAGTTACAATTTTATCATTCGGGATAGCCTTGGCCTTGCGTGAGATAATCCTAAAATGTGGATGTGCGAGGTTGCAGGTCGTGTATGCATTCCCTATGGTAAACAGTTCATTCTTGTCATTTTTGTACACCACATCTCCATGCATAAACCCATCACCTTGCTGTGTTACAACTTCCGATATTTTTGCCTTCTTATTTTTGAAGTTGTAGACCATATCCTTCGTCTCATACACTTCGCTGCCATTCTTGAAAATCGGGAAGCCCACTCGCTTTCCGAGAGAATCTAGTCGGCCGTGGGCGGTGATCGTTGACTGTTCGTAGTCGATAATGATCTCATCTGCCTCCAGTTCAATTTCTCCATATTTGATCTTAGCGTTTCCGTATAGCTTCACAATCTTGGATTGAAGATTGGAGTTGATTGAGTCAGTAGCAGAATAGAAGATGGTGGTTTCAATATCACCCTTTGCGGGCTTTTGCAGGGAGTCTGCAGGCGACCTCACTACAGATAGGGTATCATTTTTGTTTATGGTAGAGTCGGATGGGGTAAGGCCGACCGGTATGGAGTCCAAGGCAACGGGTAATGGTGCACCGGGACCTGTAATGGGTTTCTCCACCTGTGCGAAAGCTGAGAGTGAAAAAAGTTGAAAGAAAAATATGGAAGAAATAAAAAAAAAGAGTTTCCTCACGCCTTCTGGTTTGATTTCCAGGTGTTTAGCTTTTAGTGAAAAATTCACAACTTTGCGTAAAGTTATTGCAAATACTTTAGACATTATTAAGCCCGTGAAGAATATCGGATACAAAGCCATGTTATTAGCAATAACCTTGCTAATCTCATCTGCTTCTCCCGACCGGACCGATTTCAAAGTGGACGTGGTGGTGATTGACGCTGGGCATGGAGGCCACGACTCAGGTACCCTTGGCAGCAAGACGAAAGAGAAGGATGTCGTACTGAAAATAGCGCTTAAACTGGGCGGTTTTATCAAAGAAAACCTCAAAGACGTAAAAGTAATTTATACCAGAGATTCCGATAAGTTCATTGAGTTGGGCGAGAGAGCCAATATTGCCAATAGAAACCATGCCGATGTTTTTATTTCAATACACGCCAACTCGCTACCTAGTACTACGCCAGACGCTCGAAAGCAATCCATCTATGGAACTGAAACCTATGTTATGGGATTACATAAGACTGACGAGAACTTTGAAGTATCCAAGCGCGAAAACTCAGTTATTCTGTTGGAAGAAAACTATAAAGAAAAATACGAGGGTTTTGATCCCGACTCTCCCGAATCGTATATCCTTTTCAGCTTGAGTCAATCTGCCAATCAGGAGTCAAGCTTGTTGTTGGCCAGCAAAGTGGAAGATCAGTTTGGAACACGGGCGGGCCGGAGAAGCCGCGGTGTAAAGCAGGCGGGATTTGTTGTTTTGTACAAAACATCTATGCCATCTATTCTAATTGAGACGGGCTTTCTCTCCAATACCAAGGAGGAGCGGGATCTGGGTGACGATAAAGTGCAGGATTACATAGCATCTGCGATATACCGTGCCTTCAAAGAGTACAAAATCCAAATTGAATCCGTAAACTAGCGATTGTGAATAAAGAGGTAAAAGTAGGTTTGTTTATGACCATCGCGTTGGTCTTGCTTTATTTTGGGTTCAATTATCTGAAAGGAATCGATTTTTTATCTTCCACAAATAAGTATTACGCGATTTATGATAATGTTGATCAACTGGCAGTCTCTAATCCAGTGCTGGTCAATGGCTATGCTGTGGGTCGCGTAAGTTATATCAGGATTGTTCAGGAAAAAGAAAACAAGGTTCTGGTAGAATTGGATATTGATTCGGATATCATTCTTGGAGATTCCGCGACAGCTATTCTCAACAGCGACTTTCTGGGAAGTAAATCCATACTATTAAATATAGGAGATAAGAGCAAGCCGCACGAGCCAGGAGACACAATACTGGCAGAAGCCGCGCGTGGGATTTTTGATGTGTTTACTGAAACCGCAGAGCCGGTCGCCAATAATGTTCAGACTACCTTGCGAAAACTCAATACAGTGCTCGACAATCTCGCTGTCAACTCAGCACGGTTAGACACCTTATTCATGAAATTGAAGTATACACCTGGGTTGGTTAATCGGGCTTTGATCACCACAGATGAGAAAATGAATGAGCTGTCCTCCAGCTTCAAGCAAACGTCAGATAATCTTTCTGTAACATTGAGAGATTTGCGACCTGTGATCTCGAATTTCAAAACATTTTCAGATTCATTGAAGCAGATAGAACTCAATATGACCCTGGCCAAAGCGCAGGAAACTCTTGGCAACTTGAACAGCACATTGTCTAAATTGAGCAGCGGTGACAATACGGTGAGCAAATTGATGACCGATGACTCGTTATACGTCAATCTTAATAAGTTACTACTCAATCTTGATACTCTGGCAAATCACTTTGATAGCAACCCAAAGCACTTCTTAGCTCCATTGGGCAAGAGTAAAAAAAGAATTGAACGCGACCGGAGAAAGGAAGAAGAAAATAAGTAAACAAGCCAGCCTAACTTGCCCTGATGGATCTGGAATTCAATAAAAATGAAGATCAACTGAAGCAACTCTGCTCGCAACTCAGCCACAAGGAGAAAGTCACAAAACTTGGTGGAGGTGAAAAGAAAATCGCTGATCAGCATAAAAAGGGAAAACTAACTGCTCGCGAGAGAATTGAATACCTGACCGATGCGGACTCGCCATTTCTTGAGGTAGGATTGTTTGCAGGTGATGGTATGTACGAAGAGGTAGGGGGCTGTCCCTCTGCAGGAGTGGTAGCAGGCATTGGATATGTGCGTGGTAGACAGTGCGTAATTGTTGCGAATGATGCCACCGTGAAGGCCGGAGCCTGGTTTCCTATCACAGCCAAAAAGAACCTGAGAGCGCAGGAGATCGCGATGGAAAACCGACTGCCGATTATTTATCTGGTGGATAGTGCAGGTGTTTTCCTTCCTATGCAAGACGAAATTTTCCCCGACAAAGAGCATTTCGGAAGACAGTTTAGGAACAACGCCAGGATGTCTTCAATGGGTATAGTGCAGATCGCGGCAATAATGGGAAGCTGTGTGGCCGGAGGAGCCTATTTGCCAATCATGTCAGATGAGGCAATGATAGTCGATAAGACAGGATCTATTTTTCTTGCTGGATCATATTTGGTTAAGGCAGCAATCGGTGAAGATATTGATAACGAAACACTAGGTGGTGCGACAACCCATTGTGAAATTTCTGGAGTCACTGATAATAAGTTTCCCAACGATGAGGCCTGCCTTGATTACATCAAAAGTATTTTCGACAAAATTGGCCATGAGGAACGGGCCGGTTTTGATAGAATCGCGACTGCCAAACCAAAAGAGAAGCAAGAGGATTTGTATGGCGTGATGCCTACTGATAGGGTGAAGCCTTACGATATGCTTGACATCATCAAACGGATCGTTGATAATTCTGAATTTGACGAGTACAAGGCGCTGTATGGCAAAACGATCGTATGCGGCTATGCGCGCATCGATGGGTGGGCTGTTGGCATAGTTGCCAATCAGAGAAAGGTAGTGAAGACGAAGAAAGGCGAGATGCAAATGGGCGGTGTGATCTACTCAGACTCAGCTGACAAGGCGGCACGATTCATAATGAATTGCAACCAGCGCAAGGTACCTCTGGTGTTCATTCAGGATGTCAGTGGCTTTATGGTCGGCAGTAAAGCGGAACACGGTGGCATAATTAAAGATGGAGCCAAAATGGTGAATGCCATGGCGAACTCAACCGTGCCCAAGTTTACGCTCATCATTGGCAATTCTTATGGTGCAGGAAACTATGCAATGTGTGGCAAGGCATACGATCCAAGATTAATCTATGCATGGCCAACCGCTCAGATAGCGGTGATGAGTGGTGCATCTGCTGCGAAGACATTGCTGCAAATCAGAGTCAGCACTTTAAAAGGTCAAGGCAAAGAGATATCAAAGGAGGAAGAACAGCAACTTCTGAATGAAATCACAGACCGCTACAATGATCAGCTCAGTCCATATTACGCGGCCTCAAGGCTCTGGGTTGACGGTGTGATTGACCCATTGGAAACCCGAAAGGTAATTTCGATGGGAATTGAGGCGGCAAACCATGCCCCCATTGAAAAATTTAATGTTGGTGTGATACAGACTTGATGGAAGAGAAGGAACTCAAGGCATTAGTTTCACTACTTGATGATGAGG
>ERZ795053.6955-NODE-6955-length-11045-cov-4.088444_pt1 | contig 11045 bp, 5 predicted proteins | sample MGYA00375137_ERZ795053 | MGnify/ENA primary metagenome ERZ795053 (study PRJEB30182, sample SAMN05720284) | activated sludge metagenome | isolation source: Anaerobic digester | place: Hong Kong | collected 2014-12-17 ... | reverse complement strand
TCATTGGTCCCGTCCATCAGCGACAAGGCCGGAGCAAGCTCACGCGGCAATACGACGTGATTTTCGCCAAGACGCAGCGGATCGCGTAACAGCAAAGCCGGCCGGCCCTGGTGCGAGAAACCGGTGATGTCCAGCGTGCGCAGTTGCGGAATGACGTTGTGATGTGTGCGCTTCATAGAGTGTATACCTGTCATATAAGGTTGCGCAATGCGACGCCCAGCCGTCCAATCTCATCCAATGTATTATAGTGCACCGCACCAATGCGAACCATGCCCCCTTTATCTTCCAGCCCCAACCGTTCGGTCACCGCCAAAGCATAGTAGTTACCGTCCCAAACGAAAATACCTTGATTGCCTAATGCCTCTGCGATCGCCCGCGGGTGCCGGCCAGGCCAGGTGAACGATATCGTGGGAACCCGCTGATCGAGGCAATCGCGATCGGTGATGCCGTGAATCTCGATGTCTGGGATCGTTTCAAGTTCATCGAGAACCGCCGCGCTCAATTGAAGTTCGTGCTGTTCAATAGCTGTCATGCCAGATCGTAGATCCAATTTGCGGCCGTCAAATTGATCGAACCCTGCTCTATACTGACCACCATAGCGTCGGCCAACTTCCGCCAGATACTCGACTGATGCCAGCGTACCGGCGATGCCCTCATGACTTTGCGTGCCCGTTTCGAACTTACCTGGCGGGACATTTTTGGCTGGCCTTACCTTGTAGGCCTGCAATCGATCCAACAGGTCATAGCGGCCATACAGGATACCCATGTGTGGTCCGAAGAACTTATATGCTGAACACGCCAGCATATCGCATCCGAGATCCTGAACGTCCACCGGGCCGTGCGGCACGTATTGCACTGCATCGACAAACGAAAGGGCGCCAGCGTCGCGTGCCCAGCCGCAGACCGACTTGACATCGTTAATAGTGCCGACAGCGTTTGAAGCGTAGCCGACGGCGACGACGCGCGTGCGCTCGTTGATCAGGTTGCGCAACCCGGGCAAGTCCAGCATGTACGTTTCAGGATCGAAGTCCACCCAGCGCACCGTAGCACCGCGGTCTTCGGCCATCATTACCCACGGGGTGATATTCGCGTCGTGATCAAGACGAGTAACAATGATCTCATCACCTGGACCAATCTGGCGCCCGATTGCCCGGCTAACGGAGAATGTCAGCGTGGTCATGTTGGGACCGAAAACGATTTCGTCGGGCGATGCTGCATTGAGCAGATCAGCCATCGCCTGATGCGCCTCATCAATGATTTCGTCGCTACAACGAGCGGTCCAAAATGCACCGCCGCGGTTGGCATTGTGCCGCGCGAGATAATTACTCATTGCGTCGATGACGCCCTGCGAAACCTGCGTGCCGCCGGGATTGTCAAGAAACACAGCGGGAATGCCATCAACCTCCTGGCGGAGCGAAGGAAACAGGGAACGAATGTGCGAAGTATCAAGCGTGAAACCCATGAAAGATCTCCTCTATATTGGGTCAGCGGAGGTAAACGTCAGTTTGGCTGCTGTCGCTCATATTCCGAATCGAGTCATTTCCCGAATTGCAGGGACAGAGCTAGAAGTCTAGCGAAGCCATCAAGCTTGCCAGAAGATTCCCTGCACATCAGTGTCCTATTCGAGCAAGCGAACCATGCAATGGCAACTTGCAAACGTGCGCTATGATACCATACAGGTGCCTGCCTGAACAACAACCCCGCCGTCGATTTTCCCCACCGAATTGATTACGATTTCGAGGATGATACTGTGACTACGCTACCGCCAACGGTGCCGCTAATGGCCAGGCCACCCTGGCTGATTGCACTGCCGCCGCTGGCTTGCGTATGACTTGAGGCAGCCTGCCTCCTATTGAAGGTAGCTTCTTCCACAGTGGCCGCGTTAACCAAAACCAAGGGGATATCATTACGCGAGAACAGGGCCGGCATCCACCAGCCAGTGCCACCCACCTTACCAAGACCATACACAGCGCGACGAGCGGAGGTGGTTGCCTGCTCCACGGAACGCCCCAGTGCAATTGCTTGATAGAACGATTTGCAGAAGGCGAATGCGGCCTCGTCAGTGATCTCCGACTGCATCGCCACTACTGAGGGAATGCCAGCCCGCAGCAGCGCCCCAGCCACGCTGGATACGACCGCGCCGCCAGCGCCAGTGCGACAGGAATTGACCAACGCCACGCGCACACCGGAGCCTGTCAGCAACATACCGAGGGTGAATGCATCGACGGTCACCGGATTGCCAGCACCGTCATCCAGGATCAAGGCTTGCTCCGTACCATGACCGGCGAAGTGCCAGACGACCGCGCCCGCCATCAAATCAGCTGCCAGTCGACTCAGCGTGACCGATTCCTGGCTGCCAAGCAGCGTCAAGGCCTGTTTTGGCAGCGCATCTGCCAGCAACTTCCGTTCCTTGTCCACGTCGATGCGCTGCAAACCAGCAGGCGATGAGCCAGTAAACAGTATGCGTAGCGGCAACTCAACCGGTGAAGCGACAATGCCAATAGGCAACGGCAGAAAGCGAATCAGCGCCGCCTGTCCATCCAATGCCACAAACTTGTCGGTTCGCGTATCGTACATGAGCTCCCACGGCAAACTCGCCAATTCGGGGTCGCCAATAGTCAATCGCAGATATGGACTACCTGCAGCATGGCTCGCGCGCCAAAGTTCGGCAATTTCCGGTGGGCCAAAGAGGCTTTGCCACAGCGTGATCCCCAGCCCAATCTGATCTTCCGCTGTCAACTGGGTAACTTGCAAATTGGTCAGTTCACACGACGAGTTGACAGCTACAGGTGAGGTGGATTGGCCGGCAGGTGAGTTGATCACAGTTGCCGTCGCACCATGTTCGGTTCTGTCCAAACGCAGGTCAAAGTAACGAACAGATGAGATTTCAGTGTTGTGGTTCATTGTTGGTTAATCTCACATCCAGGCGTCGGAAGTTCTGTATCAGCTTCTGACGATCCGAAAGCCGCAGTCCAGATCACGGTAACTTGGCGAACTCATCAGCCGGTGACCGGATCGCATTGTGTCCGTAGTATCCATGTAAGAGCCGCCGAGCACAGCGCGTGTGTTGTCAGCGGAGTTTCGGGATTCAGCTTGCTGCCCGGCCGGAATCGCTTGGCAGATATCGCACCATTCCCAGACATTGCCAGGCATGTCAGCGACTCCGCCCGCGGTCATGCCCGCAGGGAAGATCCCTACGGCCGTGGTTGACGCAATCTCGCTATTCGACCAGTTGGCGTGATCAATTGTAGGCTGACCGTCGCCCCACGGAAACGCACGGCGGCCGCCACCTGTAGCGGCCAGTTCCCATTGCGTCTGAGTAGGCAACCCGATGTCTTCACCGCGTTTGATGCTGAGCCATTTGCAGAATGCTGCAGCCTCATGAAACGTAACCATTACCATCGGATGGTTGGCGTAGCCGTAGTTGTCGTGCAACACGTACGGCCCGTCGCTGCCGGCCTTCCAATCCCAGCCTTCATCCGTCCAACAGGCTTTCCACGCCTCAGTATAGCCACCATGTTGCACAAACGCCCGAAATTGGGCCACAGTAACTGGATACTTGCTGATCGAGAACTCGCTGTCCAACTTGTCACTGAGTCGCGCAACGTCCCCTGGATCGTTGACGTCCACCGGACACCAAACGATGTCGGGCACCCCGGACGCGTCAAGACCGACACCAGGTCGCGGATCGCCCAATAGCGATAACGTCCGGCCAGCCAAAGCACGAAGATGCGACGGCACGGAGATGTCCGGATTGGACAGCAGCCGTACCAGGCGATTGGCCTGCACCAGCCGTTGTCTGCTGTCGGGTCGTTCCATCTCCATCAAAGCCGCGCCCGCAATCTCAGCGCCGGCCATACGGATCTCATCAGATCCGCGCAGACTGGACAGCCAGCTAATGAACTCTACGGCTTCTGGCGGATAGTCCATCTGCAGATAGCCGTAGGTCAGCAGAAGGACTTCGCGCCACCAACTGTCAGAGATGAATTTCTTGACCGCAGTGCGGCCCGCCTTGCGCTGCTTTGCCAGTAACCGCGCCGCCAGGAACTCCTGAAAGGTGAGATGAACGAACTGGAAGAACTCAGCGCGCTCTTCGTAGAGTCCACCGCGATAGCGCACCGCCTTCAGAAAGGCGTCTACTTCCTTACCATCCAGCGATGTCGCAAGGATCGAGCGAACTTGTTCTTCACGGATCGCGGCGCTGCCGCGACCGCCTTTGTGCATTGCCAGTGCCAACTCGCTGAGCCAGTCGCGTTGCGCTTCCCAGGGACCGCCCCAGTTGATCAACTGCTGGCGGGCGGGGTCGTCTGGGATGTATTGAGCCTGGATGATCGCCCGCACACAGGCTTCATACAAACGAGCGCGCTCGCGCGGCAGTTCAGTCTCGCCCCACTGGATGCTGATCACCATTGTGGTCATCAAGGGCGTGCTGACCAAGGGTGGGAGGTTCTGCTCGTTGCGCAATGCGTTGATCTGTCCAATAGCATAGACCAGTTTGTCCCGGTTTTCTTCTACACTTTCTGGAAACAATCGTTCGCACCAGTTTTCTACCAGCAGAGAAATCTGCGCGTCGTCCATTGGCTGGACATCCAGCCGCAGAAAGTCATCGCCAAAGACTGCTTCATCACGGTAGCCAGCTTCGCGGGCAGTGACGATCATACGATTGCCAGGATAGATATCGTGGACAAGGTTTTCGACCTCTTGACGAATTTGACCGCGCTGCTCACGGTTGGCAATTTCGTCCAGTCCGTCGATCATCAGTAGACAGCCACCGCCGGTGAGAATACGATCAAAGAAATCCTGTGAGAGTTCCAACGCCGGATTTCTTCGACGCAGGTACCACGGAATGAACCCAGCCAATGTTCCGACCCAAGGATCAGATAACGACGTTGACTTTTGGATGCGCTCCAGATAATCTCGATAATAGCGCAACGGCACCAGCACGGGGATCAGCGGTTCGTCATCAGACAATGCGAAGTTTGGCGGCATGCCGGTCAGTCCAAAATTGGCCAGCGCTGCTGCAAGAAAAGCCAGTATCGTGCTCTTGCCGGTGCCTGCCGGACCGACAATTGCCAGCCGGTCAGACAACTCCAACGCGTTGCTAAACTCAACCGTCGATCCGAGGCGCTCCCTGGACTGCATCAGATTATGCCATGCCACCAGCGCGTCCAGCCCGCTGAGACCCGTCAAGGCATGTTCAGCTTCACGACGCGTCGGCGGCCAGTGGCGACGTAACGACACGGGAATGAATACATCTGACAGCTTCTGTACGGCTGCCGGCCTGGCGACCGGCGCGCTCTCCAGGCCGTACAAACGGGCCTTGTCGTAGGCGTTGCGAACCCAACGCAGATAGGCTACAAGCGTACGCTCAACTTCCTCATGGGCCAGTCTGGCGGGACCGGGCGCGCTTTGATACACCTGGACGACATGGCCCAGCACCGTACCGGAAATGGCCAGCCCGCCTTGGGCCAGCGCGCTGTGATCAGAAACTGATAGGGGTACAGCTGCGCTGAAATCGCTATCGCCTGCGACGTTGCGGAGCAACGACGCAGGCAGGGTGCCAAAGTCACTCAGACTGGTCACACGTGCGTTGGCGCGCGCAGCCAATTTAGCGATCAACTGAGGTGTCATCGACGCGCTGAATGCAGACTCGCGGGTCATCGCGTCGTGAAACTCAGAAACGAAGCGCGCGATGGAAGCTTCCATGAGCGACTGATTTTCAGGAAGAGCGGGTGCTTCTCCCATGGCCACGAATTCCTGCGCCAACATCGCCAGGTCCAACTCGCTGTCGAAGCGTGGATCGATCACTTGAGATAGCTCACCAACTACCGCTTCCTGATCCAGCCAGCGCTCCAACAGATCCAGGTAGAGCGCCATACGTTCCTGGTCACCGCCCAGCGCAACGATTGTTGCCACCAGCGCTTCGGTTGCCGCTCGTGCAAGGCCGTCAATCGCATCGGGCGACTGGAAATGCTTGCGCGTGCGATAACCGGACGCGTCCAACATCCGGGCGGCCACTGTATGCGCCAGACCTGGTTCGGCCAGATTCACATCACCCAATAGACGACTGCGAACCGGAGCCGGTAGTTGATTGACTTGATTTGTGTAAGTATCCATAATGCAGTTCATGTTGACAGTAATCATTTATTATGTCGAACTAAGTATAACACTTGCCATAAAATATGTCAATAAGGTCACCTTAAGCAACAAAATGTGTGAAAATGTGGGATATGTGTGGGATATTGTGGGAAAGGAGGGAAAGGAAGGAAAAGAGGAAAATCACCGCTTCGGATAGCAAACCACGTATCTTGAGCGGTATTGGAATGAGCGTCTGGAGCACGAAAATGCGAAGCACCGCGAAGCGCACGAAGCGCGAGGCAAGAGAACTGGCCTGCGCGTTCCGGATATCATGTACGCATCGAGCATAGCGAAGCCCGAAGAGCAGCGAACCGTGGGCAGAGCGAAGAATATGCGAAGCACACACGCAAGAACGCGCCTCCGACTTCGCGCTTCTTCGCGCCCCTTCGTACTACAAATGCCCCCGAGCCTTCCAACTCACCGCAGAATGTAGTACGTGGCGCGCTTTTCCCCGATCTTGATGAGGAGGCCCTGATCCACAAGATCCGACAGGTCGCGACGAATTGTCTCGGGGCTAACGTCGGGGCTGAGTTGTTGAATGTCGCGATTAGTGATACGCCCGTTCTGCGTCAGGAAAGCCAGCGCCTGCTCCTGGCGCGGGTTCAGCAGCAGATTGCCCCAACGCTGGGTCTCAGCCGACGCGCTGACCAGATTCGCGCCGTGGCCGAACATGGTTACACGAAAACCAGCCGCCGTCTCCTCGAAGCGCGGCGCGGGCAGGTCGGCCTCCTGCATCGCGGCGATCATTCGGTCGATGCCGTAGCCCAGCCGCTCGATGAAACCCAGGTCGCTGAGCACCTGCACGATCACCTCGTTGCGGCTGAACCGTTCACTGACCAGGTTTTCCAGCGTGACATGCCCGGGCAGCCGGCCGGGGCTGTAGATCTCCATTCGGTCGCTGAACATCAACAACCTGATGCCATCGCCGCGCACGCTGTAGTCGCGGTGTGCGACCGCGTTGACCACCGCCTCACGCGCGACGGCCAGCGGATATTCGGCCACCTCCTCGCGTGCGAAGCCTCGAATGCGCATTCCCCGGCGCATGTTGGTCGCGATGAAAGTTTCGGCGCGCCTGATTTGCTCCGCCAGCGTCCCATGGATATCCTCACGAACGAATTCGTCACCCATGGTTGGCCCGGCATAACGCACCGCCACGATCTCAGCTGCGGGAAGAAACTGTTGCGGCAAGCGTCCGAAAAGAAGCATCCCGGCATACGTCGGTACAAACTCGCCCTGCGGGGTCGCTTTGACACAGCCGCGGGTCAGCAATGCCTCTGAAGTTGATGTGGCCGTCAGGCCGGCCAGCCGTTCCAAATAGGCCACCACAAGGGAGTCGTCGAGGTCAGTGCGCTGGCCTCCCGGGACAATACTGGACTCAAAATGCGCCTCGCCCCGAGCAACAAGAACCATACGCAATTCGGCAGTGCTCATGGTACGATTTTCGCGGTCGTCTCGCAACCAGTACTGCCCTTTCAAGCTGTAAACCTGCGACAACCCTGCCGGAACGTGCACCACACAAACATCCTTGCCGTCGATCTGGATCAGTTCTGGCAATGGAAGGACCAGTGGCGGCTCAGCCATCAGCGCCGCCGCCACTGCCTGGTTCTCGGTTGCCTGTGCTGAAAGCAATCCGCCGGGTTGCCCACCTGCAGCAACGCCAATGAGAAGTGCGCCACCATGGGTATTGGCCAGGGCAACCAGTGTCTCAGCCATCTTGCGCGGGCTGGCGCTGTCGGGCAGGAATGCCAGCGTGTTGCTCTGGCCGTCGGCCAGCCAGCCTGCCACCTGGTCAGGAGTCGTCTGATAGACAGAGGAGGTTAAGAAATCCATGAATGCTTCCTCGGCGTGCTCACTCCGCCAGCTCGATGCGCCAGCGAGTCGTCCCGCCACCCTCGGCCGCCATGACCTCCCGCAGATGCCATTTGACAACCCGCTGGACGCCGTCTTGCACAATGGTCGACTCCACCGTCATCGTGGACATGGTGGTGTTGCCCGTACCGGAGACGGTCGCCGTGCCGGGATAGATGAGCGACACGATCTGCTGAGGCGGGTTCGGAACCACCAGCAACAACTGATCCTGCGAGTCTTGTGTCAGGGCGAACTCAGAATTCTGCTCTTTCAGCCAGGCCAACACGACTTCTTCGGGATACGTCGGCTGCGCGGGGATTGCGCCCAGACAGAACGTGACATTCGACGGCGTTGCGGTGAACTGTGCGGACGTGCTTTGGCGCGTCCAGTCAGTCTGGCTGCACAACTTGCTGCGGTCGTTGAACGCCTCTAGTGTGACAACCTTGTCGATCCGCTGTCCCTCGCCGGCCGTCCAGTCGGGCATCGTGATCGAGTAGCTGCCCTGGAAGTAAGTCACACCGTAACCGTTCTTGGGTCCGAGCCAGCGAAACAGCGACAGACGGGTGGTGGCGCCGTTGGCCCCGATCCCCTGGACGACTAGCTCGGCTTCAAATCCTGAATTCTGGTCTTCAGGCGTAACCTCCCAGGTGACGCTCTCGTCGCCCAGATAGCCCTGCCCCTTGCCTGCCGTCCAGTCAGGCAGCAAGCGATAGGGCACGAAAAAGGCCAGCGGCTGCATCGGCATGGGAATCACCGTATTGGGATCGTAGATGGCGGTGTCATCCTGGCCGTCGTAGATGATGCCGCCGATGGGCCCGTTGGTGGCTCCGACCTGGGAGTCGTAGTAGAAAAACAGCAGATACTCCTTAGCTTCGTCGTCGTCGATGCTGACCTGCTGGAAGCCGTTGACCTCGGCGGGTTCGGTCATCGGCGTCCAATCGTCCGGCAAGGTCTGCACAAGAAAGTCGGTCGATGCGGAGGTGCTGGATCTGTTGAAGATGCCGCAGGACGAAGCCAGCATAGCAGCGAGCATCAGGGTCACCACCAGCGGCCATCGTCGACTCAGTGCGGTATGCAGTTCACCTGGTAAGTCGGGTCGCGCTTGCTTGGTTGTCGCTGTCATGAGTCCTCCTCGCCAGCAGTCTCATCCGCAGATCTTGGCCGGCGCCGACGAGCACGCGGAACCTCCTCGTCAGCGCTGGCAGGCAGCAGCACGCGCGCCAACACGTCGTTCATATCCTCGACCGGTACCAGCTCCAGGCCGCGCCGTGCCCGTGCCGGCAGCTCCACCAGACTCTTCTCGTTCTTCTTCGGGAAGAGGACGATCTTGATGCCGGCTCGATGGGCGGCAATGATCTTTTCCTTGAGGCCGCCCACTGCCAACACGCGGCCGCGCAGGGTGATTTCGCCGGTCATAGCCACGTCACGGCGGACGGCCCGTCCCGTCAGCGCAGAGATGAGCGCGGTTGCCATGGTAATCCCTGCGCTGGGGCCATCCTTGGGAATAGCGCCTTCCGGCAAATGGATATGGATATCCAGATCGTCGAATTCTTCGGGATCGATGCCCAGTTCCTGCGCGTGCGACCGTGCAAAGCTAAGAGCAGCCTGCCCTGACTCTTGCATAATCTCGCCAAGCTGTCCGGTGAGTAGCAGGTTGCCCTTACCAACCATCAGCGTTACCTCAACATGCACCAGATCGCCTCCTGCTTCCGTCCAGGCAAGGCCGGTCGCGACACCGATGCTGTCGCCGCCCTCTTGCAGGCCAAACTCATAATCCGGCGGTCCGAGGTATTTCGGCAAACGAGCAGCCGTAATTCGAACAGGCGCGTCCCCGCCTTCTGCCACCCGCCGCGCAACCTTACGGCAGATCTTGGCAAGCTGGCGCTCGAAATGGCGCAGCCCGGCCTCATAAGTATACTCGCGGATAATGGTCTTCAGCGTCGAGTCAGGAAAAGCGAGGCGATGGTTCGTTAACCCGGTCTGCTCAAGCTGGCGCGGCACCAGAAACTGGCGGGCGATCTCCAGCTTTTCCTCTTCAAGGTAGCCAGGAAAGCGAATAACCTCCATGCGATCGACCAGCGGGCTGGGAATATAGTCCAGCAGGTTGGCTGTGGTTACAAAAAACACCTGGCTGAGATCGTAAGCTACGTCAAGGTAGTGGTCGAAAAACTCGTGGTTCTGCTCAGGATCCAGCACTTCCAGCAGCGCCGCCGACGGGTCACCGCGCACATCTTGCCCCAACTTGTCCACCTCGTCCAGCATCACTACCGGGTTCATGGTGCCCGCAGTGCGCATGGCCTGGATAATCCGGCCCGGCATTGACCCCACGTAGGTGCGCCGGTGGCCGCGAATTTCAGCCTCATCGCGCACGCCACCCACGCTGACGCGCACGAATTTACGCCCCAGCGCCTGAGCCACCGACCGTCCCATGGACGTCTTGCCTGTTCCTGGCGGCCCGACCAGACAAAGAATCGGCGTTCGCATCTTGTCGCGTGCCAGCTTCCGTACTGCAATGTGCTCCAGGATTCGATCTTTGGCCTCTGGCAGGCCGAAATGGTTCTCAGCCAGAACCTGCGCAGCGTGCCGCAGGTCCATATTGTCTTCGGTCGCCTGGCTCCACGGCAGGTCAATCAACCAGTCGAGATAGGTGCGCACCATGCTAATCTCAGGCGCAAACGGTGGCATGACTGCCAGCCGGCGCAATTCGTCCTCGGCTTTGGCACGCGCCACGGGTGGCAGATTGGCGAGCTGCAACTTATGCCGCAGGTCAGCCACCTCACGCCCTTGCTCGTCGGTTTCGCCAAGCTCACGCTGAATCGCGCGTAACTGCTCCCGCAGGAAATACTCGCGCTGCGACTTGTCCAGTTCTTCCTGCACCCGCGCCTGAATCTGGCCTTCAAGTTCCAGGAGGTCAAGCTCGCGTCCCAACAAAACTGTTACCCGCTGCAACCGCTCCAGCGGGTCAAAGACTTCGAGAATCTCCTGCCGCGCTGCCAGATCGGCTTTCAACGTCGACGCGATCAAATCGGCCAGCCAGCCGGGATCGCTGGCATTCAAGG
>ERZ795053.6949-NODE-6949-length-11050-cov-4.969623_pt1 | contig 11050 bp, 10 predicted proteins | sample MGYA00375137_ERZ795053 | MGnify/ENA primary metagenome ERZ795053 (study PRJEB30182, sample SAMN05720284) | activated sludge metagenome | isolation source: Anaerobic digester | place: Hong Kong | collected 2014-12-17 ... | reverse complement strand
GGATATTACCGGTGGTCTTCCAAGAGTTGCGGAACTTGTTGAAGCAAGAAGACCAAGAGATACAGCTGAAATCGCTAAAATCGATGGAGTTATTGATTTTAGAGGCGTTCAGAAGAGTAAGCGTATTGTGGTTATTTGTGATGAAGTGACTGGAATGGAAGAAGAACATTTGATTCCTCTGAACAAGCACTTGATTGTTCAAAAAGGTGATAATGTGATGAAAGGTCAGCAGCTTACAGAAGGTCTTGTTGATCCACAAGAAATTTTGGAGATTTGCGGTGTTCGTGAATTGCAAAAATATCTTGTTAATCAAATTCAAGAAGTTTATCGCTTGCAGGGTGTGGATATTAATGATAAGCATATCGAGATTATCATTCGTCAGATGCTTCAAAAAGTGCGTGTGATCGATCCAGGTGATACAGTATTCTTATATGGTGAAGATGTTTCTAAAAAAACATTCCATGAAATTAATAAGAAAACTGTTTCTGAAGGCGGAAAGGCTGCTCAAGCATCACCTGTGCTTCTAGGTATTACTAAAGCATCGCTTTCTACAGAATCGTTTGTTTCTGCGGCATCATTCCAGGAAACAACAAGAATCTTGACAGATGCAGCGTTCGAAGGTAAGTCAGACTATATGTTCGACTTTAAAGCGAACTTGATCATGGGTCATATGATTCCTGGTGGAACTGGATATGAATACTTCAAGAAAGTCAAAAAACACATGGATAGTATAGATCGTGATGATTGGGAATTTGACTTTTCCGATGCTGAGACAACTGCTTAATTTGAATTTAGATTCATAGAATGAAAAAAGGCTCTCAAATTGAGAGCCTTTTTTTAACTCATGTTTTGGATTAGTTTTTTTAGATCGTTCATCGCTTCGATGAATTTTCGTATTCCTTCGGCTAGTTTTTCTGTTGCCATTGGATCGTGATTGAGCTGCAGACGAAATTCTTTTTCTGAAAGGTTGATTTTTTCAATATTGGAACTTTTTGCAGATTCCAGTGTAAGTTTTGGTAAAAGCTTTTCTTCACTTTGATGAAGCTCTTCTAAAAGAGAAGGGGAGATGGTCAGAAGATCGCATCCGCATAGTTCGATGATTTGAGCACAGTTTCTGAAGCTTGCGCCCATGATTTCAGTCCTATATCCATGTTTTTTGTAATAGTTATAGATGGTTTGAACAGAAAGAACACCGGGATCTTCGTGAGGAGCAAAATTCTTTTCAGGACTTTTATTTTTATGCCAATCCAAGATTCTACCAACAAAAGGAGAGATCAAAGTGACCCCAGCTTCTGCGCAGGCAATTGCTTGCGGAAGGGAAAAAAGAAGAGTCAGATTAGTATGAATATTTTCTTTTTCAAGCTCTTTGGCAGCTTGGATTCCTTCCCAAGTAGCCGCCAGCTTGATTAAGATGCGGTTTCTATCGATCCCTTCTTTTTCAAACATTTTGATGAAGTTAATTGCTTTTTGAATGGACTTTTCCTTGTCGAAAGAATACTTGGCATCAATTTCAACAGAGACTCTTCCGGGAACGGTTTTGAGTATTTCGATTCCAAATAATACAAAAAGATGATCTATAGTTGCTTCCAGATCTTCGTTTTTTGTGTCTTGGATGGCTTTTTCCAAAAGAAAAAGATATTTGGGATTCTTGGCTGCTGCAAGTATTAAAGAAGGGTTTGTTGTAGCATCTTGAGGTTCAAATTTTGTGATGGATTCAAAATCTCCTGTATCTGCAACAACTACTGTATGTTTTTTGAGTTCTTCTAATTGATTCATAAAGTCTCCTAAATAGAAAAAAATATATTGGAGTATTGATGGTTTTATCTCTAGTCTTTTAGAGATTAAAAGAAAGAAAACTTTGTATAAAACGAGGGTAATAGAAAGAATAATTATTTTGAAAGCAGCTGCCGGAGAGAACATAAATTCCATCAGGGGTTTCACATAACGCCTGAAGAATCTTATAGGTGTGGATATTGGTTGTGTAGGATATTTCTATTAATGCTGATGGATAATTTTTGATATTAAAAAAACCTAGAAATTTATAGCTGTGATCGTGAGAGAATTTATACAGTTTTTCAGTTTCTAAAAGATAATCTTTTAAAGAGATTTTTAAAGATTCTTTCGCAATATTGATGGAGGCTCTTTCTTTGAGATGATATTTTTCAACATATCCTTTTAAAAGGGAGGGAGGCAGTTTTTGTCTTTTAATTTCTTTAAAATAGGAAGGTATTGAAATATTAGAAAAAAGCGAATTGGTTGTAATAACAAGTAGAATGAAAAATATTTTAGTGTTGGAAAGCATCGCCTTCACTTGTATTGACAAATACGGCCAAAGCGGCGATTCCAACAGCTGCTACAACTCCCCATACAACCATGGAAAGGGAAACGGCTCCACTTGTTGAGCTTGCTGAAGCGGTTGCTTTGCTTTCATGGATTTCTGTCTTGGTTGGAAGAGAGTCTTCGCTATAGTCACAAGAGGCATTGGAAAAGCAAAAAACAGAAAACATTAAAATGCAGAAGCCATATTTTTTCATACAAAACCCTTTAAAAAAATTCTTACTCAACTTATCGCAAAAAAAAATGTTTTTTACAATTCCATTTTTTCTCGAGTTCTTTTTGGTTAGATGATTGTCGAAAGAGAGGTTTGGAGAAAGGAAAGATTTTTAGCATCAATTAATAGAGAAAGTTAATAATGGTGTTTTATCATTAACTTGATATGTTTAAAGCTATCAAAAATTGTAATTTTGATCATTATTTGATATCAAAATCTTGCAAAATGATAGTTTTAATGGTATCATAAAAAAGAAGAGATTGGGGGTAAAAATGAAAAAACCTAAGCGTTCTGAGAAATTGTTTTTAGAAGAATCTGTAGAGTTGTCTCGTAGACTGCAGAAACAACTGCATGGATTGTTGATAGGAGAATTAATCTCTCTTATGCGTCATCAACTTGGGATGTCCCAGCGGGTATTGGCTAGAAGAGCAAATGTCCCTCAATCAACAATATCAAATATTGAATCAGGTAGATTGCAGTCCAATTTTTCTATTATACAAAGAATTTTGAATGCTATGGAATGTGATTTACTTATAAGTGTAGTTCCTCGTGAAAAATTGGAGAATATTCGTAAAAAACAAGCAGAAATCAAGGCTGGCAAAATGATTCGATATTTGGAGGGGACAATGAGTTTGGAAGAACAAAATCCGGATAAAAGTTTAATGAATGAATTATTTGAAGAAAAAGTCAATCGGTTATTGGATTCGTATGGGCCTGAATTATGGGAGGAAGATTTATAATGTTTAAATTTCCAAAGGATGCGACACCTATTAATGACATTAGTGGTCTTAAAGTATCTTGGGTTACAACATTAGATGATCTGAATAAGGTTGAGGCGGAAAACATATCTTTTGCAATTGAAAAATATTTATTAAGAACTGTTGCCCTTCCTGATCAATGGTTCAATATTTTCATGCTTCAAAAAATTCATAAAGATATGTTTTACAATGTTTGGAAATGGGCAGGTTCTTTTCGTTCTACTCAAACAAGTATTGGAATAAAGCCATATCTAATTACCAACTCGTTGAGGGAACTTTGTTTGGACGTTTCTTACTGGTGCTCAGAAGGCTGTGAGTTAACGCTTGTAGAACAAGCAGCAAGGATTCATCACAGACTTGTTTGGATCCATCCATATGCAAATGGTAACGGTCGATTTTCTCGACTGATTGCTGATCGATATCTTAAGTCATTTAACTGTTCCTTTCCTGTTTGGCCTATAAAGTTGAATGAGGATGGAGTATCGCGTAAACAGTACATTGAATCATTGAAAGAAGCTGATGGTGGGAATTTTGAGCCATTAGTAGAATATATGATAAAATGTGGAGCTAAAGATCCTTCATTAAGTATTTTATTGAGTCATGCGTTTTATAAAAAGAATTTTAAGGGTGAACGTTTGGAACTTCTTCTAAAGGCTTATAGACGTCGCGGTTACGATCTTAATTGATTTTTGAATTGGTGGTTTATCTATATCAAAAGGGATTCATTCTAATTACATTTTAGTAACAATTATTGAAAGTTAAATGGATTTATGCTATAAGCGTTTTCTAAAAAACTAATCTTTGAATTAAAGAAGGTGCTATGAAGGATTTAGAAAAAAGCGATGATAAAATTCAAAAGATTTGTGATCTTTTGAAAAATGAAACTTTAGCTCCTGCCAAGCAACAGGCCAAAGAAATTATTGAAAATGCCCAGATTCAAGCCAAGCAGATTGTAGATGATGCAAAAAATCAAAAAGAGAAAATTTTAGAAGAAACCAAAGCTTCTATTGAAAAAGAAAAAACTTCTTTTGAAAGCTCTTTGAAATTAGCTTCATCGCAAGTGGTCGAAAAGCTTAAAATCGATATTCAACAAAAACTATTCAGTCCAAGTCTTAATAATGTTTTATCCGAGAAAATGGAAGATCCGGAAATTGTGGCAAAGTTTTTAGAAGCTTTGATACATGCTGTCGATGAAGAAGGATTGGATTTAAATGTTGAAGCATTTTTATCGAAAAACATCTCTAAAAAAGAATTTGCCAAACTATTGTTACAAAAATCTATTCAGCAAATTCAAGAAAACGCTCTTACAATAGGGGATTTCGAAGGTGGGGTGAAGTTGCAGCTTAAAGATCAGAACCTAACGATTGATTTATCCAAAGAGTCAGTAGCTGAAATGCTGGCAAATTATGTGAGAAGCGACTATCGCAGCATGTTGTTCGGCATATAATTATGAAGTATTATTATCTATGCAACACCTTCACTCCACTGCATTTTGATGAAAAAGTGAATTTTTCCTTCGATGAGTTAATTCAAAGAGCTGCTATGAATTTATCGGATGAGGATATGCTTCAAGTGCAAGGTTTTCAAAAGATTTTTGATTTGAAAAATCTTCGCATGTTATGGCAGGGGATGGCTTTTGACAGACGTGGATATCTAGATGAAAAGGGAATCGAAGAGGCCTTTTTGTTGGAAAATTACTTCCCCGATTTTGTTTATGGTTATCTAAATAAACATGAGGATCCGGTTGGAAGATTGAAGAATTTCTCAAAGATTTTAACAAGGTTTCTAGAGACTTTATCAAAAGAATTTACCGGTTTGTTCAGTTGGTATTGTGATTTTGAAAAAAGACTTAGATTGACTTTGGTGGCGCTTAGGGCCAAGGATATGAAAATTGATATCTTGCCTCAGTTAAGATATGAAGATCCTCAGGATTTTTTAGTCCAGCAGATAATCTCTCAAAAGGATTTGCCTTCATATGAGCCGATTGAGGAATTTAAAAAGGTCAAACAGCTTTACGAAGCACATAAAAACGATCCTCTAAAACTTTATAAAGAGATATTGCAATATCGTTTTGATCAAATTTTGGATCAAGAGGAAAAACATCCATTCTCGATCGATCAAGTGATGGGATATATGATTCGCTTAACATTGGTTGAAGATTGGCAAATATTAAATCCTGAGCAAGGTAAAAAAATTATCGAAGAAAGGTTGAAATATGAATAAGGAAATAGCAAAAGGACGTGTTGTCAAGGCATTTGGAAACCTGCTACATGTGAAATTCGACGGGAATATTCGCCAAGGAGAAGTTGCTTTTATTGAACTTGACGATTTGAAAATCCCAGCCGAGGTAATTGAAATTAAAGGCGACGAAGCCAAGATGCAGGTGTTTGAAGATACACGCGGCATTCAATTGAATACTCCTGTATCCTTTTCTTCGCATTTGCTTGAAGCAGAGCTTGGGCCTGGATTGATTTCAGCTGTCTATGATGGATTACAAAATCCTTTAGAAAAGATTGCTGAGAAGACGGGATTATTTTTAGGAAGAGGAATTTATCTACCGTCACTGGATAGAAAACAGAGTTGGACATTTACACCGACAGCCAAGGTAGGCGATGAACTGATTCGCGGCGATGAAATTGGAACAGTTCCTGAAAAGCAGTTTTCTCATAAGATTATGTTGCCTTTTGCCTTTTCTGGAAAATATGAAATAGTATGGATTGCGGAAACTGGTAATTACACAATTGAAGAAACGATTGCCAAAGTCAAAGATGAGAAAGGCAATATCAAAGAAGTACAGATGCTTCAGAAATGGCCTGTGAAAACACCTCTAAGACAGGGAAGAAAAGTAACTCCTGAAGAGATGATGGATACAGGACTTAGAATTATCGATACACAATTTCCTTTGATGAAAGGGGGGACTTTCTGCTCTCCTGGACCATTTGGCGCTGGAAAAACCGTATTGCAGCACCATTTAGCGAAACATTCATCTGTTGATATCGTAATTGTTGCAGCTTGTGGAGAAAGAGCTGGAGAGGTTGTGGAAGTTCTGCAGGAATTCCCTAAATTAATCGATGAACAAACCAAATTACCTTTAATCAATCGTACAGTGATTATTTGTAACACCTCTTCGATGCCGGTAGCGGCTCGTGAAGCTTCTGTGTATATGGCGGTGACAATCGCTGAATATTACAGACAGATGGGATTGAATATCCTAGTTTTGGCTGATTCAACTTCTCGTTGGGCGCAGGCGATGCGTGAGATGTCAGGAAGATTGGAAGAGATTCCGGGCGAAGAGGCTTTCCCAGCTTATCTTGCTTCAAGAATTGCTGCTTTCTATGAAAGAGCTGGTGTAATCCAGTTAAACGAGGGAAAAGGTTCTGTGACGATTGGTGGAACAGTTTCTCCTGCTGGAGGAAACTTCGAAGAACCTGTAACACAAGCGACACTTTCCGTTGTGGGTGCCTTTCTAGGTCTTTCTAGAGAACGTTCTGATGCTCGTCGTTATCCTGCTATCGATCCTTTGATTTCCTGGAGTAAGTATACCAAGCGCGTTGCTAAAATCATGTCTGAAAAAGTGGATCATTGGGAAGAAAAAGTGAAAACTGCCGAATGGCATATCCGTCAATCCGATGAAATCGGAAAACGGATGGAGGTTATCGGTGAAGAAGGAACGGCAATTGCGGATTTCATGATTTATTTGAAAGGGGAACTTTTTGATTATTGCTATCTACAACAGAATGCATTTGATAAAGAAGACGCTTATTGTTCTATGGATAGACAGCTTGAACTATTTGTCTTGATGACGAAAATCTTCGAAATGAAATTTGATTTCCAAATGCATGAACAGGCACGTGAATTTATGCTGCAATTGCAAAACGAAATTAAGAACTTAAACTTCCTTCCATTCCAATCTGCGGAATATCAAGCGAAATTAAGTGCGATTTATAAAATCCTTGAAAGCAAAGAGCAAGGCGGTGAAAAGTGATGAAAGTATACGATAGAATTATTGACATGCGCGGTAATTTGATTACCGTATCGGCAAAGAATGTTTCATTAGGAGAAATGGCAAAAGTTCATAAGAGTGATGGTTCTTTCACTTATGCCTCCGTATTGCGTTTTGACAATGATCTGGTGACTTTGCAGGTGTTTGAAAATACCCGTGGTATTTCAACAGGCGATAAGGTGACTTTCTTAGGGAAGGCGCTCGCCGCAACATTCTCGGATGCTTTATTAGGACGCTCTTTCAATGGACTGGGTGAGCCGATCGATTTTGGTCCTGAGATTACCGGAGAACCTGTTGAAGTGGGGATGCCTTCATTCAACCCGACTGAAAGGATTGTTCCAAAAGAGATGGTGCGTACAAATATTCCGATGATCGATATGTTCAACTGCTTGGTGAAATCTCAGAAAATCCCAATTTTTTCGATTGCCGGTGAACCTTATAACCAACTTTTGATGAGAATCGCCAATCAGACGGATGCCGATGTTGTAATCATCGGAGGAATGGGACTGCGTTTTGATGATTATCAAGCTTTTCAGGATAACGCGAAAGAATCCGGTTCGATGCAAAAAACTGCGATGTTTATTCATTTGGCAACTGATCCAGCTGTTGAATGTTTGATGATTCCGGATATGTCTTTGGCTTGTGCGGAGCGTTTTGCAATTGAAGGGAAGGATGTCCTTGTTCTTTTAACAGACATGACTTCTTTTGCAGATGCGAATAAAGAGATTTCTATCACCATGGATCAGATTCCTTCCAATAGGGGTTATCCAGGTTCATTATATTCCGATCTAGCGGCAAGATATGAAAAAGCTGTAGATATTAAGGGAAGTGGATCTATTACGATCGTTTCTGTCACAACAATGCCTGGCGGAGATGTGACCCATCCGGTGCCGGATAATACCGGTTATATTACAGAAGGACAATTCTATCTACATGATGGAATGATTGATCCATTCGGTTCTCTTTCTAGATTGAAGCAGCAGGTTATTGGAAAAGTGACTCGCGAAGATCATGGTCCTTTGGCCAATACCATGATTCGCTTATATGCGGATTCAAAAAAAGCAAAGGAAAGGGAAAGTATGGGATTCAGACTTTCCAAATGGGATGAGAAATTGCTTCATTTCGGCAATCTGTTCGAAGATCAGATGATGAAATTGGAAGTGAACTTAACGATTGAAGAAGCTCTTGACGCGGGGTGGATGATCCTTGCGAAATGCTTCGAAGTCCACGAAGTGGGTATGAAGCAGGAGCTAACTAGCAAATATTGGCCACAGCAAAGGTAGGTTCGGATTATGGCAAAAATCCGCATGACAAAAAATGCTCTTAGAGATGAGCAGAGAAAAAAAGATCAGCTGGAGAAATATTTGCCGACTTTGCAATTAAAGAAAGCTTTATTGCAGTCTGAGGTAAATAATTTGAAGGTAAGAATTAGCGATGAAGAAAAAAAATTGGATAGCCTCAAGCAGGTGCTGATTGATTTTTCCGCTATTTTTTCCATGCCTTTCGAAGGTGATTTGCTGCATTTTGCCAAGGTCAAGCATGTGGAAAAAACATATGAAAATATTGCAGGGGTAGATCTGCCTATTTTTCAATCGATCGAATTCCATAAAAAGGATTATATGCTTTTTGATACTCCTATTTATACCGAAAGTTTTATCGATCAGGTACGCGAGTATGTGCAGCAAAAAGAAAAACTTTATGTGGAAAAGGAAAAGCTTTGGATTTTGACAAAAGAGCTGCAGGATGTATCGATTCGGGTAAATTTATTTGAAAAGATTCTGATTCCAAGATCCAATTCCCATATCAAGAAAATCAAAGTCTTTTTGGGGGATCAAGAGCTTGCCTCGGTGGCTCAAGCCAAAGTTGCAAAATCTAAATTGAAGGAGCCGGTATGATCATTAATTTAAAAAAAGTTTTAATTTATGGTGCTTTGCAGGTGAAGGATTTATTCTTCGAGCAGGTTCAAAAATTTGGTTTTGTTGAGTTCATTGAAAAAAAGCATGTTGTGGCAAAAAATGAAGAAGTTCTGAAGACATATGTAGGGGCTTTAAAAATTGCTAAAGGCTTTTTGGAAAAAGAAGATGAAGGCAAAGAATTATCCTCTGAAAAAAGTTATGAGCTTGCTCATAAAATGGTAATCACTCAAAACACTCTTTTCAAAAAAAATGATGAATTGAAGGCTTTGGAAGGCCATAGACTTGAAATTCAGCCACTAGGACATTTTTCTTTGCAGGATATCGAGCAGATTAAAGATCAGGGAAATCGTTTTATTCAGTTCTTTGCCCAAAGCGTTAAGAAAAAGAAGAAAGTTCCGGAAAAATTCATTTATATCAATACCGAATACGATATGGATTATTACATGTCGATCAGTCATGAGAAAAAGATATATCCGGATTTTGTGGAAATTCAATTCCACCATTCTTTGGAAGAGATTGAAAAAATGATTGAAAGCACTCAAAAGCAGATCCATGATCTGCAAAAAGAGTTGCAGCACTTGAGTCAGTTCTCTTATGCTTTCCGCAAAGGATTTGTCGAAGCTTATAATGAAAATGATTTGGAAAAAGCCCAGCACCAGTTTCAGTCAAAAGAAGAGCATCAACTCTTCTTCTCGGAGGCTTGGATTCCTGAAAATCGTTTGGAAGAATTTGAAAAGATCATGCAAAAGTTTCCTGTAACCTATACGGAAATTGCAGAAGAGGCCAAAGATCGCAAACCTACCTATATGGAAAATGAGGGGGCTGCGAAAATGGGGGAAGATCTCGTCAATATTTATGATACACCAGCTGTTACAGATAAAGATCCCTCTTTATGGGTATTTGCATTTTTTGCTCTCTTTTTTGCGATGATCACTTCCGATGCCGGTTATGGTCTTCTTTATTTTGCTATAGGATGGGGTCTTTCTAAAAAATTTAAAGATGCTGGAACCAGTGTCAAAAGACTTGTCAAGTTGATCAAGATTTTGGGAATGGCTTCGATTTTATGGGGAGTGTTCTCAGGTTCTTTTTTCGGCGTGAGTCCCTCTCCTGATAGTGTTATAGGGAAGTATACCGCGATCAATAAAATCGCGATAAAAAAAGCGGATTATCATCTACAAAGAAAAGATGATACCTATAAGGAATGGGCGGACAAATATGCGAAATTGAAAAGTGCGAAAAATGGGGATGAATTTATTATGATTGCTGTTAAGCAGGATAAAAATAAATTGGTCTATGAAGCTTTGGATAGCTTTACCAATAATATAGTTATGGAACTATCCTTGCTTGTCGGTATGATTCATATCGCCTTTTCGCTTCTCCGCTATTTTAGGAGAAATTATGCCAATTTGGGGTGGGTGATCTTTTTAGTCGGGGGATATCTTTTCTTCCCATCGATTGTGGGAGCTACCTCGATGCTACATTATTTAAAAATTATCGAACCTCAAACAGCCTTTTTCTATGGAAAGTACTTATGCTTATTTGGTATCGCTTTTGCATGCCTGGCATCACTTGTGCAGCATAAGCTATCCGGGCTGATGGAGCTTTCGAATGTCATTCAGGTCTTTTCCGACGTTTTGTCATATCTGCGTTTGTATGCCTTGGGGCTTGCAGGGATGATTATGGCGGCCACTTTTAATGAGATGGGGGCAAGTCTTGGAATAGTACTTGGATCAATTGTGATTATTTTAGGTCATATGATCAACATCGCTCTAGGGATTATGGGCGGAGTGATTCATGGCCTGCGTTTAAATTTTATTGAATG
>ERZ795053.6947-NODE-6947-length-11050-cov-10.905957_pt1 | contig 11050 bp, 6 predicted proteins | sample MGYA00375137_ERZ795053 | MGnify/ENA primary metagenome ERZ795053 (study PRJEB30182, sample SAMN05720284) | activated sludge metagenome | isolation source: Anaerobic digester | place: Hong Kong | collected 2014-12-17 ... | reverse complement strand
AATTTAAAACCCAACGGAATTCTGTTTACATTCTCGTGCTCGCAAGTGGTAAGCAGAACCGATTTCAGAAATGCGGTATTCTCGGCAAGTGCCATATCCGGCCGAAAAGTATCTATTCTACATCAACTTACACAACCGGCCGATCACCCTATAAACATTTACCATCCCGAAGGAGAATACCTAAAAGGGTTAGTTTTAGAGGTAAAATAATTACCTAAATAATAAGCAAATTTTCTACCGTATAAATACCCACTTGTTTTCTTCCGACATGTTGTCTGCGTAAGTATAGCCTTCGTAATCGAAAAGTTTTAACTCTTCGGGATTTGCGATTCTTTGCTTTACTGCAAAACGGGTCATTAAACCACGAGCCCGTTTGGCTAAAATTGGAATTATTTTGAAACCATCCGGACGATTCTCCCTGAACTCAATATTTACAGTGTTTATTCCTATCCTAGAAGAAATTACCTTTGAATATTCCAACGAGGCAAGGTTAACCATAATACCACCCGTTCCCAACTCTTCTTTTAATTCTTTACTAACCACATTGCTCCAAAAATTGTAAAGCGATTTCCCGTCAGGTAAACGAAATGGCGACCCCATCTCCAACCGGTATGGTTGCATAAGATCCAACGAACGTAAAATTCCATATAATCCAGAAAGAATGCTAATATGCTGTTGGGCGTAAGTTAATTCTTCCGAAGTAAAATCTTTAGAGTTCAATCCTGAATAAACTTCGCCTGAAAAGGCGAAAATTGCCTGAACGCTATTTTGAACGGAGAAAGGTAAATTCCACTGCTGATATCGTATAAAATTCTGCTCTGCCAACTTTCTATTAACCTTTAAAAGTTTTTGTAACTCATCTATATCAAGTCCTTTAATAGCATTAACTATCTCGACAGACATGTTAAGGAAACGAGGAATTGTGTATAGCGAATTCGAATCAGCAAGTAATGGCCTTAATGTTTTTGATGGTGATAAAATTATTTTGAACGATGGCATATTTTATTTTTTTAATTAAACACCAAATATTGGTGCTTTGTAAAAAACATTCTGTTAATTTTTAAAAAGCATGGTTAAATACCAATATTTTTTTTGTAACTTTATTTAATTCGTGCAATTTAGCAGGAAAAAATTTAATCCAGAATATAAACCTTAGCAGGGTAAAAATGTTCTAATAGTTAAATGAATAAGCATTACGTTAAACATATTTCCAAGTATTTAATATTTTTCATACTTTTTATCGTCTCTTTTTCGAAACTAAGTCAAGGTAACGATAAAGTAGTATTGCAACTGCATTGGAAACACCAGTTTCAATTTGCAGGATACTACGCAGCATTGGAAAAAGGTTACTATAAGGACGAAGGCCTTGATGTTGAAATTAGAGAATTTGATGGAAAGAATTCCCCTATCGACCAGGTTCTTGAAGGAGATGCTACATTTGGTATAGGAAACTCCGATATTCTGGTGCGCTACATGAATGGCGACCCCATAGTTGCCATTGCCCCATTTTTTCAAACAAGTCCTGAAGCGTTACTGGTAAGAGGTAATAGCGACATTTCCAAACCAACCGATTTGGAAGGTAAAAAAATTGAACTTAACGTTTTTAATGCAGGCTCTACCGAAATTTTGGCAATGCTGCAACTTCAAGGGTTAAAGCCCTCTCATTATGAAGTTGTTCAGCCATCATATACGCTAAATAACCTACTAAATAATAAAGCCGATGCGTTGGAAATATACCTCTCCAACGAACCTTTCTTTTTAGATAAATTCGGAATCCCTTATAAAGTGATTAAACCTTCGGATTACGGAGTTGATTTTTACGCCGAATGTTTGTTTACCACATCGGCTATGGTAAATAATCACCCACGCTTGGTTAATCGCTTTTTAAAAGCGACCATAAAGGGTTGGGAATATGCCATAAAAAATCCTGAAGAGGTTGCTCGTCTTATTCAAAATAAATACAAATCCACAAAAACACTCGAATACCTTTTAAGTGAAGCAAACTCTATTAACAACTTTATTAAACCGAATTTTGTAAACATTGGACACTCCAATAAAGGCCGATGGATTAACATCACTGAAGTGCTTTTAAATGCCGGGCTAATTTCGAAAACACGAAGTATCGATGATTTTTTATTTACTTGGAAGGACACCGAAGAATTTTACAACACGCTAATTTGGTTTATTGGGATTGGTATTTTTATTGCTATTTGTGTGGCAATTGGATTAATGTTTTTACTCGGGAAACGAAAAAAAAAGTACAACAGTGTTATAAGCAGATTAAGATCTCATATAGATTCGCTTAACCTTGAAGGTGCATCAATAAAAGATGAACTTGCAAAGTATTCTCAACGGAATAAAGAGTTGGAAAATTTCAAGGAATCGCTTTTGGGAAATGTTTCGTTCGAGATTCGAACTCCGTTGAACAACATTGTTGGATATAGCGAATTGCTTACCGATCCTAGACTAAAACAAGGGCAAATTCTTCAATACACCAAAGAAATTAACAAAAGCAGCAGAATACTACAATATCAAATCGACAACATTATCGATCTTTCGAAACTAGAATCCAACCAGCAAAAGATTGTTTACAGCAGAATTAACCTCAACGATTTTTTCAATAATCTACAGTTGGTTCTGCTAAACGAACTCAAGTTGTTTGATAAGGAAACGCTAACCATAAAAGCATTTGTTGACGACGATATTACCTTTGATATTCTTTCCGATAAAATTATCCTTAAAAACATCTTTGTAAGGTTAATAAACAACTCTGTTAAGTTTACATCGAAGGGTTACATTGAAATAGGCTGCAAAAAGAAGGATGAAGATTCTTTATTATTCTGGGTTCAGGATAGCGGGAGTGGTATTCCTAACGAAAAACTGGCAGACATTTTTAACCCCAATCATCCAAATATCGACAACAGTTTAAGTTTAGGTTTACCCATAGTTTACCGTTTTATTGAAATGCTAAACGGCAAAATTTGGATTGATACAGACGATAATGCGGGAACAACCATAAGCGTTGAACTACCATTTACACCAATTGGCAGTCCTCGAAAAAAAACAGAATTAACAGCCTACTTACCGGAACAAACACCTCCCGATTTGCAAGGGAAGTCCGTTTTGATAGTCGAAGATGTACAATCGAACTATGTTTTGTTAAACAAAATGCTCGAAGGAACGGGTTGCTCTACACTACATGCTCATACCGGTTTTGAAGCAACAAAACTTTTCAACGATAACCCGAATATCGATATAGTTTTTATGGACTTACGCCTTTCCGATGCTGATGGAGTTGAACTAACTCGCCAAATGCGACAAATAAATACCAAAGTTGTTATAATAGCACAAACCGCATATAGTTCCGGGGTAAAAGTAAATCTTAGCATAGAAGCAGGTTGCAACGATTTTATTACAAAACCTATAAGCAGAATTGAACTTTATAATATTCTTCGAAAGTTTTTACTCTAATCGCTTGCAACTCCCAATGGAAAGCGTGCTTTAGGAACTACGTTCATTTCAGAGAATTCGCCCTTTAAATACTTGTAATACCCTGTAATGGCAATCATTGCAGCATTATCGGTTGTGTATCGGAATTGAGGAACAAACACTTTCCAACCCTTTACTTTTCCCAACTCTACAATCCCATTACGCAACCCTGAATTTGCAGAAACACCTCCAGCAATTGCCACCTGAGTTATATTGTACTTGCGCGCAGCCTTTTCAACTTTCGACAACAAAATGCTAATTATAGTGCTTTGTAGCGAAGCACATAAATCTAACTTGTTCTCCTCGATAAAATTCGGGTTTTCTTCCAAATTGTCGCGCAAAGTATATAAAAACGATGTTTTTAACCCGCTGAAACTGAAGTTAAGGTCTTTTATGTTAGGCTTTGCAAACTTAAATGCGTTTCCATTTCCATCCTTCGCCATTTTATCAATTACAGGACCTCCCGGATAAGGCAACCCCATAACCTTAGCGCATTTATCAAATGCTTCGCCCGCAGCATCGTCAATTGTTTGGCCAACAATTTCCATATTAAGCGGACTTCGAACAATAATAAGTTGCGTGTGCCCCCCCGAAACTAACAAGCAAAGAAACGGAAATTCGGGATGTTCCGTATTAACTTCATCCTTAACAAAATGAGCAAGCACATGACCCTGTAGATGGTTAACGGCAATCATTGGAATATTCCGAGCCAAGGCAATACCTTTGGCAAAAGAAGTTCCAACCAATAACGACCCTAATAAACCCGGCCCCAACGTAAATGCAACAGCATCAATTCCTGAAATACCCACGCCAGCCTTTTTTAAGGCTCCATCTACTACAGGAATAATATTTGCCTGATGCGCCCTTGACGCCAGTTCGGGAACAACTCCTCCATACTCCTCGTGAACTTTCTGGCTGCTTATTAAATTCGACAGTAAATAACCATCGCGAATTACTGCAGCTGAAGTATCATCGCACGAAGATTCAATCCCTAAAATTGTAACACTCATCGTAAATTACCTTAAAACAGCCAAAAGATTATTTAAAAAGTAACATCAACTCCTAGAAATTTCGATACAAATCTCTAATTTGCGGAACAAAGTTTGAGCAAAAAAGTTGAATAACGGCAAAGGTATCAAAAAAACAGTAAAAATATTGGTGTGGACTATTTTCGTTATTATAGCCATACCTACTTTTGCATGGCTTGTTTTGCAAAGCAGCCAGGTTCAAACTATTCTTGTTGGCAAGATTTCGAAATTTCTTTACGAAAATACAGGAATTGAGGTTTCCATTGAAAAAGTAAACTTCAGACCCTTTACAGGTGTAAAATTAAATAACGTTTTTATTTCCGATCTCAATTCCGATACGCTTATCCAAGCCCAAAGCGTTACCGTGTCGCTAGATGCTCTTTATCCGTCGAAAGGGGATTTTAACCTAAAATATGCCGAAATTAACCATGCTACGGTAAATTTTATTACCGATACCAGTGGCGTTATGAACTTATCGGCGTTACTACAAAAAATATCCAAAAACGATACAGCCAAATCCGATTCCGGGAATTTTAGGTTAGCCATTCAAAACATAGATTTAGTCGATTCAAAATTTAGGCTGGCACAGGCAAACGCTACACCCAAACTCAATGGAGTTAACTATCAGGACTTTTACTTTAAGCATCTTAACTTATCGGCCGAAAACTTTTGTATCTCCGGAGATACCATTTCGGCTATTATCAATAACATTCAGTTTATAGATCATTCCGGTTTCAACTTACAGCGATTTCGAGCCAATTTCAGTCTATGTAGTAACCATATGCATTTTGACAAGTTACGTATATCGGCACATGGTTCCGATTTAAGGTTTAACAAGTTGCACTTTAACTTCAAAAACTGGCGTGCTTTCAGTTCTTTTACCGACAGCGTTCATTTGGTTGCTGATTTTTCGCCTACCCTACTGAAAACAAAAGCGCTTAGCTATTTTGTTCCTGAATTCGGCAACTATAACATTACAGCATCGCTAAACGGAAAAGTTTACGGAACAATATCCAATATTCGAGGAAAAAACTTCAACATTAATTTCGGATCGGAATCTGAAATCAATACAAACTTTAGCATTACCGGACTTCCCAACATTGACAAAACATTTCTTGACGTAAAAATTAAGGAACTATCGACAAACCGTTCCGACATAGAAACTTTTACACTAACTAACAACGGCAAACCGCTGATCCCTTTACCCGAAAATTTTGATGAACTTAGAGTTATAACCTACAAAGGAAACTTTACGGGATACCTTAACAATTTTGTAACTAACGGAAGCATAGCCAGTGCCATTGGACACGCTAAACTTGATATAGAAATACTCCCTGCAAAAAAACAAAACATCAACATTAGCGGGAAACTAAGTACTTCCGAACTAAACATAGGAAAACTTATACGAAACGAGCATATCGGAAAAGTATCGCTAGCTGCCAAAATAAAAGGAAGCGTTGATAAAGAAAGCAAAATCAATATTAAAACCGATGCTGTAATTTTCTCGGCCATCGCCAATGGATATAACTATAAAAACATCTACATCTCGGGTGACTTAACAAGCAAAACTTATGTAGGTTCCATCCGGTTAGAAGACCCCAACTGTAAGGTAAACTTTTTAGGACAAGTGGACTTCTCGGATACAATACCAAAATTCGATTTCTCGGCATTTGTGCCGAAAATAGACTTGGTTGCGCTAAACCTTAACCCTAAAGATTCAATCTCGCAAGCATCGTTTCTGCTAACCACAAAATTTAGCGGCAGTAACTTGGATAACAGTAAAGGAGAAATTCAACTCTTGAACGGGTTATACCGCAACCAACGAGGCGAATTCAAGTTAAACAATCTTACCATTTCTGCTGATAACTCCGAAGACAGCAGGGTTATAACGTTAAACTCCGATTACGCCGAGGGCGAAATCAGAAGCAGGTACAATTTTTCGAAATTCCCCGGGTACCTAATGCAAATTATTTCGGAATATATTCCAAAGTTAAACGGCAACGAACATAAGGAAATAAAAGATAGTACAACAAATGGGAATGAATACTTGGTAAAATTCCGTTTGAAAAAAACGGAACGATTAACCAGCATACTTATACCCCAATTTAAAATTGCCGAACACTCAAGCATTTTTGGCATTTTGAATCCAAAACAAAAATCGTTGGATTTTAAAATTCGTATTCCCGAAGTGCAGTACGGATCTACATGGATAAAAGATTTAATTATCGACGGACAAACGTCGGATAGCACCTTAACGGCCGTGCTAACAAGCCCAACCATAAAACAAGGTAACGCTTATATTCGAAATTTTAAGGTTAACTCCATTCTAAAAAGCAACCTTTTAAACATCAACTTTGACTGGAATAACCCCGATAAACCAAAAACATATGGCAATATTGAAGGAAATGTCGATTTTAGTAATTACAACACAGCCGGACACATTGCCAAACTTACATTTAACCCATCGGAATTTGTAATAAACGATGCCAACTGGAAATTTGCGTCATCCGTCATTGTTTTAGATTCTTCATCGGTACAAATTGATAACTTCAAAATTTACAATAGCAATCAACTTTTCCAGATTAACGGAAAACTTTCGGCAAATGCAACCGATTCTGCAACAATAAATTTAAAGAACTTCGATATTTCGTACCTTAACTTATACCTACAAAATTTTGGATATAACTTAAATGGAACGGTTAACGGTCTTGCTACCGTAAAGCAAGCATACCAAAATCCAAATCTTTTTGCAGAACTAAGCATCGACTCCCTAAAAATAAACTCAAATTTAACGGGAAACATCTCCTTATCGAGCAAATGGATTAATTCCGAAAAGCGAATGGCTGTAAAAGTTGAAAATGTGCTGAACGACACAACAACCTTTAAGGCTTTTGGAGACATATTTCCCGAAACCGGCGATTTAAATATTTTAGCGGATTTAAACAGAATTAGACTACAACTTCTGTCTCCTTTGCTTGCAGGCAACGTTTCGGATATCGGAGGAAATATATCAGGAAAATTGATGCTAACAGGAACCACCGATAAACCTAACTTAAATGGTACTGTAAAGTTCAACAATGGCGAACTTACCATAGATTTTCTTAAAACTCACTACAAATTAAATAGTTCTGTTGCCATAGAAAACAGTAACATTCTTTTCAAGGATTTCAATTTAACGGACCGTTTTAAACGAATTGCCTTGCTAAACGGAATTATTAAGACATCGTACTTTAACAATTTCAACCTAAACCTGAATCTAAATGCCGATAACTTTCTATGTATGAACACCACTGAGTTTGATAACGAAACTTTTTACGGAACGGTATTTGGCTCAGGAATAATATACATCACAGGCAAACCAACCGACATAAACATTGGCGTAAATTTAAAAACCGAAAACAAAACAGCCATATATTTACCGCTCCCTACAGGTAGCAATGTAGAGCAAAATAACTTTGTAACATTTGTAAACCCCGATCCCAATCAAATTTTTATAGAGGAAACACTTCCGGTTGAAGAAACGAATCCGACGAACCTTAATGTTGCCCTTAACTTACAAGTAACTCCTGAAGCCGAAGCCCAAATAATTATCGATAAAAAGTTAGGCGATATTATTAAAGCACGCGGTAGCGGAAATCTTCGAATGGAAATTAATCCCGGAAAGGATATTTTTAACATGTACGGAACGTACAACATCGAAAAAGGAGATTACCTTTTTACCTTGGAAGGTGTTATTAATAAGAAATTTAGAATAGAATCGGGAGGTTATATAACATGGAATGGCGACCCGTTGGATGCTATCATGGATATAAGCGCCGTTTACAGGGTAAAAACATCGCTAAAGCAGCTACTCATGAACGAGAACTACACCACCAGAGTTCCGGTTGATTGTAAGATAATGCTTTCGCAAAAGTTAATGTCTCCAGTAATTCAATTCGATATAGATGTTCCCAACGCCGACTCGCAAACCAAAGCGTTAGTTGACGGAGCGTTAAACAGCGAAGAAAAAATAAATACCCAATTCTTATCGCTTTTAATAATAAACAGCTTTATAGTTGACCCAAACCAAACCGGGCAACTAACAGAAACATCCAACTCCAACTACGGCACTATGGGACTGTATAACACGGCAAGCGAAATGCTTTCGAACCAGCTGAGTAACTGGCTATCGCAATGGAGCAACAATTTCGATATTGGCATAAATTATCGTCCTGGAATGGAACAAGATATTAGTTCCGACCAAATGGAACTAGCCCTTTCCACTCAAGTGCTTAACGATAGGGTTTCCATCAACGGAAATGTCGATGTAGGAAAAAATAACTCGGCAAATCCAATTGCAGGCGATTTTAACGTTGATGTAAAATTGAACCGAAGCGGCAAATTAAGGCTAAAAGCGTTTGCACGTTCCAACGATGATATACTGTCCACAACAGAGCAAAATAACTATACCACAGGAGCAGGAATTGTTTACCGCGAAGACTTTAACAACTTTAAGGATTTACTTCGCCGACTAAAAAATACGTTTAAATCCGACTATCAAATAGAACCAATTGTGCCCTACGATGAAAATGCAAATGATTCGACAAATCATTCAACAGATACTACTAAAAACGATTCTACATTCCTAAAAATAGAATAAACAACTAATATGATTCGCCAAACTTTGAAGCAACTGGCAATATTCAAGTAATAATCGCGTTTTTTTAGTAATTTTCGGAAAAATTCTAAGTGTATGATAGCAAATATTATTCTTGCCTCAACAATTGCTCAAGCAGGCGTTGAACAAACCGGAGAGGTTGAATTAAGTTTCATCGACTTGGCCATAAAAGGTGGTTGGATTATGATTCCATTGGTAATCCTTTCGATTATGGCTGTTTATATTTTTGTTGAACGTTACCTTTCCATACGAAAATCTGCAAAATCCGACTCAAATTTTATGAACCGGATAAAGGAGTACATCCACGAAGACAAAATTGATTCTGCATTGGCTCTTTGCCAATCTCAAAATACTCCCGTTGCCCGTATGATTGAAAAAGGAATTCAACGTATTGGCCGTCCCCTTTCCGACGTTAATACAGCAATTGAAAACGTAGGAAACCTCGAAATATCGAAACTTGAAGAAAGTCTGCCAACGTTAGCTACTATTGCCGGTGGAGCCCCAATGCTTGGATTTTTAGGAACCGTAATAGGAATGATCCGGGCATTCTACGATATGTCTATGGCCGGAAATAATATTGATGTAGGATTGCTGTCAAACGGTATTTATACGGCAATGGTAACAACGGTTGCCGGTCTTATTGTCGGAATTTTTGCATACTTTGGATATAATTTTCTTGTAGCCCGCATCGAAAAGGTTATTTTCTCACTTGAAGGAAGCACCTCGGAATTTATGGATTTATTATACGAACCTGTAGCTTAGATTTAAGAATATGGCACTAAAACGCAGATCGAAAGTCAATCCGAACTTTAGCATGTCGTCCATGACCGACATTGTATTCCTGCTGCTTATATTCTTCATGGTATCATCCACGCTTGTTCATCCTAACGCCCTTAAATTGCTATTGCCCCAAAGTAATAGCCAGGTTTCGGCAAAACCAATTACCTCGGTTTCCATAACAGCCGACAGAAATTTTTACTTAGAAACAGTTCCCGTATCCCTTTCGCAACTGGAATACTTGCTTCAACAAAAAATGCAAAATGTTGAAGATCCAACCATTGCATTGCATGTTGACAGATCGGTTCCAATGGAAGACGTAGTAAAGGTTATGAATATAGCAAAGGATAACAAGTATAAGTTGATTTTGGCCACCCAGCCATTAAGCAAACAGTAACATGAGTATGAATGGCAATAAGTTTAAAGGTATTGTTGGAACAATTGTGTTCCACTTAGTTGCCATTTTATTACTTGTAATGTTTGGCTTTACAACACCACTTCCACTTCCTGCCGAACAAGGCATTCTCATAAATTTCGGAACTTCCGACGAGGGATCAGGAGCATTAGAACCTAAGGTAGAAGAAAAAGTAAATCCCGCGAGTTCTACACAAAATGCAGAAGTAAATAAAGAAGAGGCTCCTATAACTCAGGATTACGAAGAGGCTCCAACGCTTCCGGTAAAAAAGACTGAACCCAAAAACGAGAAAAAAGTCAAAAAGGTTGAGCCTAAAGCCAAAGAAAATACACCCAAAAACACCAATACAGATACTAACAACGAAACCGAAAAGCCCAGAGAAGTAAATAAAAAAGCCCTTTTCCCCGGTCAAAAGGTAAACGGAAGTAATACCGGCGAAGGAGACACAGGAAATCCGGGAAATCAAGGAGGTGTTGAGGGCTCTCCCGATTCTCCAAACAGAACGGGTTCGGATGGAGGCGGAGGCAATCAACAAGGGGGTATTATTGCGAACCTCAACGGTCGCACAGTCCAAAATCTTCCTAAACCCGATTACCCCAGCATGAAGGAAGGTCGTGTTGTAGTACAAGTAACCGTGGACAATCAGGGAAAAGTAACAAAAGCCATTTCAGGCATAAAAGGCTC
>ERZ795053.6946-NODE-6946-length-11051-cov-4.861313_pt1 | contig 11051 bp, 6 predicted proteins | sample MGYA00375137_ERZ795053 | MGnify/ENA primary metagenome ERZ795053 (study PRJEB30182, sample SAMN05720284) | activated sludge metagenome | isolation source: Anaerobic digester | place: Hong Kong | collected 2014-12-17 ... | reverse complement strand
GATCTGCAAAATCCATGGCATCCACATAAAATACGGATACTCCCGCTTTTTTATAAGCGGATGCAGCGCTCATCAAAAGGTGGGTTTTTCCAACTCCGGATGGACCGTAAATATAAATGGGGTTAAAGGCAACAGGAGGAATGGTATCACTCTGATAGCCTGTTGTTTCTATAAGGAATTTGAAAGGCACTTCATTAGAGTCTCCTGCTGCAAAGTAATCGAAGGTACAAAAAGGGTTTAAAGGAGAAGGTTTGATATGATGTTTGGGTTGCTCTTTTTTAAAAAAGGAAGGGGCAATTTTTTTCTTTATTACGGGCGTGGAAGCAAAATGTATTTTGATAGGTCTTCCATTATTATTGGTAAGTTTTTTTGCGGCATCAAAAAGATGTTGCATAAACCATTCTTTATGAAAGTTGTCTTTGAATTCTAAAAAAAGATTGCAAGCATCGAATGTTTTTAGATGAATTCCTGAAAGCCATTTTTCAAGGCTTTCAGGATTAATGATTTTTTTTTGTTTTTCTAAAAAGTCATTCCAAGCTTGCATTATGCCTATTTTACTCTTTGAATATTGGGGTTTGTTTTCACATGTTTATTCAAGCTTTTTTGCTGGATGATGCCAACTAGTGTTGAAGCAATCCAGTAGATATTCAATCCGGAAGGGAAATTATAGAATAGAAATAGGAATACAACAGACATGATGTTTCCTGAGAAGCGTTGTTGTCTTTGCTGATCAGTCCATTTGGATTTATCTTTAGGAAGTTTTGAGGTAAGTTGTGCTTGGATAAACATGAAAATACCTGAAAGAATGGGGAGCAGGTGTAACTGATTTCCAATGATCGGAAGGTTCATATTCCAAGAAAAGATTGTATCCGGGGCTGTTAAATTGTTAATCCATCCAGGAATAAAAGAAGCCCCTCTAAGTTCGAATGTGGATTTTAATAGATCGAACATTCCAATGAGGAAAGGAAGTTGAATCAGCATAGGAAGACAGCCCATAAAAGGATTTGCGCCAGCTTCTTTATAAAGCATCATTTGTTCAAGTTGTGCTCGTTTAGGATCGTCTTTGAATTTTTCTTTAATGCGATTCACTTTTGGAGCCAATTCTTGCATTTTTTGGTTTGATTTCAAGGACCATTTCGTTAGAGGGAAAAGCATGATCCTTAAAAGGATGGTCAGTAGAATGATCGAAATTCCCCAGGAATGGGTTACGGAATGGAATAGCTTCATAATCATGAACATTAGAGCGGCAAAAGGGCCTGATATGAATGAAAAGATTCCATGTATGCTTTTAACTTTGATAAACTGAGGATTGTTTCCAGATGTTGGATCTGTTAAGGCTGCATCAATAGAGTTAAGGACTTCTTTTTGATAAGGGGTGGAAATTAAGTAGAAGTGGTTTTTGGATCCGATTGGTAAAGAAGTTGAGTATCCAGGATATTTCTTAAAAGTGTATTTCTTTGCATTCATTAAATGATAACGCGTTGGAACGATATTTCCTTCTACTTTGCTTGTTTCATATCCGGGTTTTGTTGGATTGACAGGATTTAGAATGACTCCAAAAAAACCATTTGAATTGCTGATCCAATCCACGTAGGTATCAGGTATTATATTAGTATTTTTTGGAAGCTTGACTTTGCTTACTTTATCTGAATCTTCCATACGCATTTTCATTTCGGGAATGAAGGAATTGGACATGATTTCAACTTCAGGAATTCCTGATGTAATCATGAGGTTTTGAGTGGATCCACCAACTGTGATTTTCATATCCAAGCTGTAGGGGACAGATGGATTGTCCAAAAGGGTGAATGTTTTGCGAATGGTTCTATTTGAGGAGGCAAGTTCAAAAGTAATGGATTTTTTATCGAAAGAAACAAGACGATATTTTTGAAGGGAGGTTTTGGGATCGTTATCTGTTAAATTAAAAGCATAAAAGGAGGGAGAGAGTCTATGAATATAGTCTTTGTCTTTGCTGAGAGTTGATCTTCTAAGAAGAGGGAGATATCCGCCAATAGAGCCTTCTTTTTTTTGTCCTGGCTGCTCAGGAAAATATGCAGGAAGTAAAGGAAAATGATCGTTTTCAGGATGTTTCTTAGCCATGTATTGATCAATTTCAATAGGGTTGATAATGCTACTTTTTTCTTTAGATTTTAAAGGAAGATTGATTTCGGCTACAGCTCCTCCGATATCTGAGAAGACGAATTGGGTATATTCATTTTCCAGTACGTAGAAGTTTTCATCTGGAAGAGGCATTGTTTCTTTTGTCTTATGTATTTCTTCGCTTGTTTGCACAGTCGCTTTTGTGGGTGTCTCATTATTGGGGCCAAGGTATTTTTGAGCGAATACAAAGGCAATTGATAATAAAATGATGTACATGATTGTGGATTTATCCATAAATCTTTTTCCTTTAAGCAGTTTTGATTTTTCCTAGAATAGCATAATTTGTATTTTTAACAAGTTGCACTTTTAAGAATGCAAATCATTTTTTTGTTTCTCTTTTTCCAGTTTGGAAAGAAAAAGAGAAAAGGCATCTGTGCTACGTACATTTTCAAGCCATGTATCTTCCATGATTTCTTCTAAAGTCGGCAACATTTCAAGTTGATGTGCTTTTTGTAGAAGCTTCATGGCTTCTTGGGTGTTGTTTTGAATAGATTCAAGACAAGCAAGATGATAATAGCTGTGTTCGTTGCCGAGTTGACCTGATTTGTTTAATTTTTGTCTGGCCTCAGAAAGTAATTGATTGGATATTTTTGCATTTTCCACGCATTCCGCATAGGAAATTAAAGAAAGTCCCCATTCAAGCCATACTACTTCATCTTCAGGGGATTGTTTGGTAGCCAAACGGAAGAAATTGGTTGATTTTTCATAATGGGAGAAATTGCAGGTGTCGTCGGCAAGGGCTGAATAGGTTAAGGCAATATGAAAATGTAATTTTGGATAATCTGGATCGATCAATAAAACATTTTGGAAGACTTCAATTGCTTTGACAATATAGGTGCTCTCTCCGGTAATATCACCATATGCTTTTAAACCTTTGGCATAAGTATAAAGCCATGAGGGGTGCTGTAAAAGAGCATCTTGCTGGTTGTTTAAAAGCTTTTCTATTGTGCTGATTGCTTCTTGAATTTTTTCGCAGCTTTGGGTGATTTCTCCTAAAAAAAGGCTGTTTTTTGCATAATCAAATATAAGAGAGGGACAAGAAGGTTTTAAATCAATTGCCCTTAAAAAGCAGCTTTCTGCTTTTTCTAAAATATCGAACGCTTCGATATGTTTTCCTAGAGCAAAATAAGATAAGGCAAGTCCATGCCAAAATTCTGAATTGCAGCTTTCGATAGACAGAGCATAATTGAATTTTTCAATAGCGAATTCCTCATATTCGAGGTCATCATAATATTCTGCATAAGCGCGCATGCATATGCCGTATGCATACCATATTTCTGAGTTTGATTTGTAAATTTTTGTTGCTTGGGAGATTCTTTCTTCAGCTTCTTGGATGAGATCCAGTCTTCCCGAAATAGCTCCAAGATTGGCTAAGGATTCTACCCATTGAGCAATAATATCTGAACGGTTGCGTTGTATTCGGTAGGCTCTGATAATTTTTTCAATGGATTGGCGCAGTTTTCTTGCATCACGGAGCTGTCTTCCCGCTTCTCCAAGTAGTTGTGCCCATTCGAGCCACAAACCTGCGTCATCTATATTTTTTTCAAGAGCTTTGGCATAATAAGTGTCGGCATTTTCAAAATAGTCGATGGATGCTGAATTAATGTATAATTCTGTATAGCAATTGGCAAGTCCTCTATAGGTATCTGCATTTTGTGTTGAGTTTTTGATTGTTTGGTTGTAAAAATCAATCGCTTGAAAATAGAGTCTATTATCGTTAATTAAAAGCCCCATTTGAAAACAGCTTTGGGCATAATCTATAGTGAACTGGGTTGGCCATATTTCAAAATATTTGGATGCTGATGAAAATGCTTGAATAGCTTGTTTGATGTCTATTGCTTCACCGGATAATTGGGAAAGGGCGGACCAGGTATTGCCAAGATCCCAATTTAAGATACCGAATTGCACGTCTTCTGTATTTAGGGAAATTGCCTTTTTCAAGGAATCGATTCCTTTTTCAAACAGGGTGATTTCACCTGTTGATTTCCCTAAAAGATAAAGGGTTTTGCCAAAAAGATGAAAAGCTTCGCTTTTTTCTTCGATGGCAAGCGCTTTTTTCAAATATTTTGAAGCTAATTGTGCTACTTTGATTTTAGATGCGGGGTAAGCTTCTTCAAAAAGTGTTTTTCCAATAAGAAGTTGTGTTTCATAAGTAGGTGATAAATGGGAAGCTATTTCAAAGGCTTTTAAGGCTTCCAAAGGCTTTGTTGAAATAATTTCTTTACCGATTAAGAGCTGTTCATTTGCGATTTTTTGCTTTTGCTTAGCTGTAAGCTTTTCAAAGGCGCCAATCTCGCTTTCGGATATGCGCTTTTTCTTTGAAAGCTCCTTTAAGTGATCTGTGAAATGATAATGGCTCATTTTTAATTTACGGGTATTAAATTATAATCCTGTGATTATAAAATGACTCTCCATTTTATACAATGAGAAGAAGATTCTATAATCTATAAAAGATTTTTCTTATCTTTTGTTTATAAATTTATAGTTAATTTTTATTTTATTTTTCAAAATAAGATTTTATTAAGAAAGAGTCGTTATGTTGGAATTTTATTTAAAATTTTGCAAATAAGTAACTTATGTATTTATTAAGATTTCTTAATAAAAGCTTTAATCATAATATTGTAAAAATATATTATATATGTTACAATTTAATATTAATAAAATTTAAAATAAAAAAGGATTTAATAAATGATTACTATTATTAATGAAACAACTCCATTAATACCAAGAGTTGAAACGAGATCTCCTCAAACTGATAGGCAGGCAAATGTAAGTTTACCAACAATACGAGTGTCTGAAATTCCCGAAGGAAAAGGTTATAATTTTAGCACAAGAGAAGTTAGTGATTTAACTTACTCAGTTAGTTACTTAGATAAGTTCAATAAGGAAACAATCGAGTTTATGGAGGGTGTTCAATCATCACCTACGAAATTATCAGCAAAATTAGCGATAGAACAGAAAGAAGTAAATGATATAAAAAAATATAATAAAAAGGCACAAGCAAAAGCTGATTTATGTGCTGTTATTGGAGTAATTACTCTAATTGCTGGTATATTCTTTGGCTCTCTCTTTCTTTCGGCTGTAGGAATTGCGTTGGCCTTATCATATTTTGGTCTTTCAAGGGATTATCAAACCCCAAAAGAGCTTCATCAATCACCTAAAGATATCTACCAGATGTTTAGTGGTTATATGACTCCTAAAGAACGCGATTTTGTTCAACAGCTATTTGGTTTTGATATGATCAGTCATACTTATCATTGTTATTTGGATCTTGAGGAATATCCGGTTATTTTAAATAGAAAAGGAGAAGTTGAAATAGATAAACACTTTAAACATTTTAAGCATTCTATACAGGATTTTCTTAAAAATCATAATGGTGGCCAGGGTTTGTTTCTTTTTCTTTGTAAACTAGGGCTTTCTGATCTTGCAATTCAGAATATAGATAAATTTCAGTTTGTAACACCTGAATTGGTAAATGAAATGGAAGAAGTGATTGAGCATTTATAAAAATATTTAATCTTCTTTTTAAGAAAAAATTTATATAAATCGAAGAGAAACACCACCTTTTTAAAAAGGTGGTGTTTTTTAATTGAAAGGTATCCGGTTTGGGGGTAAGATCTTGGTGGGAATTTAAAAAGGAGTGGGACCATGGATACAATGGGTTATGATGAAGTTGAATCTTCGACAACCACCGGTAATTTAATGGATTCAAAAACGTCTCATTTGGATGATTTGCTTCATTGTAAATTAGAGGAATTATTTCAGAAGTATTCCACTCAAGTTCCCCAGCATGAGCTTGCCAAAATAATTGTTCAGCATGAACCGATTGACTTGGCTTATGCAGCTTCCCATATGCCGATTCATACCCGTCCTGTCATTTATGACGCGTTATCTTCCTATAAGGAAAAAATACCTTTTATATTGAATGCAGATCAAACAACAAGACAAAGAATTTTTCGCTATATGAGCGATCATGATCTTGTAGCTCTTTTTTCAAGACTTTCCACAAATGATGCTGTTTGGCTTTCCGATGATTTGTCTCAAAGGCGTTTTTTAAGATTACTTGCTTTACTTGATAATCAAAAAGCTTCCCATATTCGAGAAATGAAAAAACATCATCGTAATAGTGCAGGTCGCTTGATGACAACGGAATTCTTTTCTTTTTCAAAAGAAATGACGATTGCAGAAGCGGCTGAAGCCGTGCGTGAAAATCCCCGCGTGGATTTTTCCCACGGTTTTTTTATCTTAGGTGATGAAGGAGAACTTCAAGGATATGTTCCCAGTCGTAATTTAATTATCAATAAGCCCTCTTTGAAATTGAGTCAGGTAATGCGGCCTGTTTATCATGCAGTATCTCCTGACGCAACTCGTGAGGAGGTTGTGGATATTATTGAAAGGTATAAGATTTCATCTTTGCCTGTAATCGATTCGGAAGACAAAATTTTAGGTGTTATTGTTTATGAAGACGTGATTGAAGTGATGGAGGATTTGGCGGATGAAGCCTTTGCAAAAATTGCCGGAACAACAGAAACGTTATCAGAAAAAGAATCTTTTTTTAGTAAAATTTTTGCAAGAGCTCCCTGGCTTGTCGTAACTTTAATTGCTGGATTGATCAATGTTGGAATTATGTCTTACTTTGAAAATAGAGAAGGAACAATTTTAACCTTTGTTCTTTTTTTCGTACCTTTGATTACGGGTATGAGTGGAAATATCGGCATACAGTGTAGTACGGTATTGGTGCGAAATATGGCGACAGGAACCCTTTCTTCAGGAAATAAAAAAGAGTATCTTACAAAAGAACTTCTTATCGGTATTTTTACAGGTGTTGTGTTTGGTATTTTCTGTGGAACGATTGTATTTTTACTCGATCATATCATCGGTATATCTACGGAAGCATCTCCTTTGATTGTGGGGGCTTTGGTGGGTGTTGGACTTGTTGGTGCTTGTTTTGCTGGAACTTTTTTAGGAGTCTTTTCACCTATATTTTTCGGCTCTATCGGTGTAGATCCAGCTATTGCCTCAGGTCCCATTGTAACTGCTTTTAACGACATCTTATCCATGACTATTTATTTCTTAATAGCATGGGGTTTGGGTTCTGTTTTTTTAGGATAAATGTCTTTTCAAAAAGTGCAATTTAATTACAAAAACTTATTTAAAAAAGTTTGTTTTTATTCTTAATTTATCTTATATTCGATTTAAGCGTACGTGGATTTTAGGAAAGGTTTGAATAAGAGAAATAAATGCACATCCAAATCAATTGATTCAGTGCTTAAAACGGTTTTAAATTCAATAGAAACGACTTATGAAAAAAAGCCTTATCGAATTATAGAAATCTGGCCGAAAGTGATTGGAGAGAAGCTTTCCAAAATGACAAAACCAGTTTCCTTTAAAGAGGGTGTATTGCTTGTTTTAGTGAAAAGTTCAACGCTTTTAAATATTCTAAATATGGAAAAGCAAACACTTTTGAAAAAGCTGCAAATAGCTTGTCCAAAACAAACAATTAACCAAATTATTTTTAAAATCCAATAAAGCTAAAAAGTAATTAAACAAGAGATAAAAGGCATGACAACAATGGCTGACGAAAAACAAAAAAAATATGATGCAAGTGCCATTACCATTTTGGAAGGTTTGCAAGCAGTACGGGAAAGACCAGGTATGTATATTGGAGATACATATGCCAATGGACTTCATCAACTTGTATACGAAGTTGTGGATAACTGTATTGACGAAGCAATGGCGGGCTTTTGTAACGAAATCAAAATCACTCTTCATAAAGATGGATCGGTTTCTGTTGAAGATGATGGTCGAGGGATTCCTGTTGGAATTCATGAAAAGGAGTCCAAAAAACGTGGCTATGATGTGTCAGCGCTTGAAGTCGTGATGACTGTCTTGCATGCGGGAGGTAAGTTCGATAAAGATACCTATAAGGTGTCTGGAGGACTGCACGGTGTGGGTGTTTCTTGTGTGAATGCCTTATCTGAAAAAATGATCGTCCGTGTGTTTAAAGAAGGAAAAATCTATGAAATTCAATTTTCTAGAGGAAAAGTTACTAAGAAGATAGAAGTTGTTGGTGAAACTAAAAAACGTGGCACTAAAATTACTTTTTTACCTGATTCAACAGTCTTTTCCGTGACAGATTTTAATTACGACACTTTATTGCAAAGATTTAGAGAATTAGCGTTCCTTAATCGCGGAATTACAATTTATTTTATCGATGAAAGCGACAGTGGTCGTGATACAGTTCGTTTTAATTATGAAGGGGGAATCAGTTCTTACGTTTCATACTTGAATGAAAATAAAGGAAAATTGTTTCCAGAACCTATTTATTTTTCTGCAAATAAGGAAGGTCATGACGGTCCTGTCGAAGTAGAAATTGCGATGCAATGGAATGAAGGTTATTCAGAAACTATCGCATCCTATGTCAATAACATTTCAACACGTCAAGGTGGAACGCATTTAACAGGTTTTTCCACAGCATTAACACGGGTTTTGAATACTTATATAAAAAATAATCCGAAGTTAAAAAATGCCAAAGTTGCTTTAACCGGTGAAGATATGCGTGAAGGTCTTACCGCTGTTATTTCTACAAAAGTACCGAATCCGCAATTCGAAGGACAAACAAAACAAAAACTCGGAAATGGTGATGTCGGATCGATTGTTCAGCAAATTTCTGGTGAGGAAATTTCTAGATTCTTAGATGAGAATCCGGCTATTGCAAAAACTATTGTCGATAAAGTTTTACTGGCCGCACAAGCCAGGGAAGCTGCTAAAAAAGCACGTGAGCTAACGATTCGTAAAACAGCCCTAGATAGTTCAAGACTTCCAGGAAAATTAACCGATTGTCAATCCAATAATCCTGAAGAATGCGAGCTGTATATTGTGGAAGGGGATTCTGCGGGTGGTTCGGCCAAATCAGGTCGTGATAGACGTTATCAAGCGATTTTACCGATCCGTGGTAAAATTTTGAACGTTGAAAAAGCAAGACTTCAAAAGATTTTGAAAAATACAGAAGTAGGATCGATGGTGTCAGCACTCGGATGCGGTATTGGAAAAGACACTTTCAATGTGGAAAAATTGCGTTATCATAAAGTCATTATCATGACGGATGCTGACGTTGACGGTTCCCACATTCGTACTTTGCTTTTAACATTTTTCTATCGCCATATGCCGGCACTTGTTGAAAATGAATTTGTTTATATCGCAAGGCCTCCTTTATATAGAGTTACTCGTAGAAAGAAAAGCCAATATATCCATTCTGAAAAAGAGATGGATGAGCATTTATTAAAACTTGGTATTAGCGATGTATTGATTCGTCCGGCAGGATCTGAAAATTCTATGGAAAGCGAGCGTTTGGAACAGCTTCTTGAGACGATTCAGACATTAGAACAATTTATTATGGGAATTGAAAGAAAGGGTATTTCATTCAGAACGTTCTTAGCTGCTAAAAAAGATAATCTTTATCCACAATATCAGGTAACGATCGGTGATGATTTTAAATTTGTTTATACAGAAGATGAATTAATCTCATATAAAGAAGCTCATGAAGAAGAACAAAGAAGAAAACATGAAGAGACTCTTGCCTCAATTCCTGAAGAAGAAAGAACAGAAGGCATGCAAACATTAAAAATCAAATCTTTGCCCTTTTTGGAAATTTTTGATTTTGAAGCCTTTCAAGAAATTGAAAAAAGTCTGAATGTTTTCAATTTAATTGTAGATCAATATGCCATTGCAAATGGTGAGCTTTTCCATATAGCCGAAGAAGGTAACAATGAAATAATTGTCTATACTCTTAGAGAATTAATTGATTTTTTAAGGGAAAACGGCCGTAAAGGTATCGAAATACAGCGTTATAAAGGTTTGGGAGAGATGAACGCAGACCAATTGTGGGAGACTACAATGGATCCAGCTAATAGAACTTTACTTAAAGTGACATTGCCGGATGCTATAGCAGCTGATCAGATCTTTTCGATGTTAATGGGTGAGGATGTTCCTCCTCGTAGAGCATTTATTGAAACACACGCATTATCAGTTAAAAACTTAGATATATAAATTCCAGGAGTAAAATATGACACAGAATAATGATGAGATCATTATACCTACAAATGTCGAAGAAGAGATGAAAGAAAGCTATCTTCGCTATTCTATGTCGGTCATTATCTCTCGCGCATTGCCGGATGTTCGCGATGGGTTGAAACCTTCCCAAAGACGTATCTTATATGCGATGAGACAACTATCTTTATCTCCTGGTTCCAAGCATAGAAAATGTGCGAAGATTTCTGGGGATACATCAGGGGACTACCACCCTCATGGTGAGACCGTTATTTATCCAACCCTTGTACGGTTAGCTCAAGATTGGGTGATGCGTTACAAATTGGTAGATGGCCAAGGAAACTTCGGTTCGGTCGACGGAGATCCTCCAGCTGCTATGCGTTATACAGAAGCCAGGTTAACCCATTCGGCGATGGCCCTTATGGAAGATTTGGATAAAGATACTGTAGATATGGCTCCAAACTATGATGAAACGAAAAAAGAGCCGACAGTATTTCCTTCAAAATTTCCAAACCTTTTATGTAACGGTTCTTCAGGTATCGCTGTCGGTATGGCAACTAACATTCCTCCTCATAACTTAGGAGAATTGATTGGGGCGACTCAGCTACTACTTTCTAATCCATCTGCAACAATTGATGATATCATGAAAATCATGCCCGCTCCTGATTTTCCTACAGGGGGTATTATTTGTGGTTATAGAGGGATTAACGAAGCGTTTAGAACAGGTCGTGGAAAGCTTTTGGTTCGTGGTGTTTTAGATGTTGAAGAGAAAGCAAACGGCAGGCAGTCCCTCGTTGTTACAGAACTTCCTTATAACGTGAACAAAGCTCGTTTGGTGGAACATG
>ERZ795053.6942-NODE-6942-length-11058-cov-5.643643_pt1 | contig 11058 bp, 11 predicted proteins | sample MGYA00375137_ERZ795053 | MGnify/ENA primary metagenome ERZ795053 (study PRJEB30182, sample SAMN05720284) | activated sludge metagenome | isolation source: Anaerobic digester | place: Hong Kong | collected 2014-12-17 ... | reverse complement strand
CAGACGTGTGCTCTTCCGATCTATGCACACCATGGGCACCGAGTCCATGTACGCGTCGGCGAGCGGCGTGACGATGTTCGTGGCCCCCGGCCCGCTGGTCACCATGGCGACGCCCGGCTTGCCCGTCGCGTGGGCGTAGCCCTCGGCCATGTGCCCGGCCCCCTGCTCGTGGCGGACGAGCACGTGGCGGATGGGCGAGTCGATGATCGGGTCGTACACCGGGAGGATGGCCCCGCCGGGCAGGCCGAAGATGACCTCGACCCCTTCCATCTCCAGGCTCTTGATGAGCGCCTGGCCTCCGTTGAGCTTCATGGCGTTCCCTTGCGATTCGGTGCGTTCGTGCAGGTGGGCGGGTGGGCGGTGCCTGCGCCCCTGCAGTCTTGCCGGTCCCGCATCGGGCCCCGAAAACTGCGACGACCTCCCGGTGGGGAGGTCGAGGGGCGCACGCGGACGATGGAGACGGCGTGCGCTACGTGAGTACCACGAGGAGGCGGGCGGCGGTCTGCATCACCGGGAGAGTGTGACGGATCGAGGTCGACATCGCAACCCCGATCGGCGAGCGGCACCCGATCGTGAGCGGTTCAGTCGATCAGGCCGCGGGGGACGACCCACTCGCTGGCCTGGCCGGTGACCTCGGCGATCAGATCGACGTCCGTGTCGTGGTGCACGACGGGCACCCCCGCGGCCTCCGCCCCGGCGGCGATGAGCAGATCGGCCATCGACGCGGCCCGGTGCCGCCCTCGCGCGGCCAGGCGCGCCTGGACGTCGAGGGCGCGGTCGAAGACAGCCTGGTGCATCCGCACCTGCGGGAACGCCTCGAGCGCCCGCTGGAAGGTCGTTGGCGAGGCGGTTGCAGGCCGACGTGTCGAGGACCCTCCCGGTCAACGAGACGCGCGGTCCATCAGGGCCCGCTCCTCCGCCGTGAACGGGTTGGCCTTCAGCCACTCGAGCGCCTGGCGGCGTTCGGCGCGCCCGACGACCTCCCGGAGCGCGCCCTCGACCATCGCGGTCAGCGATGCGGTGCCGAGCAGCGCGGCCGCACGGTCCGCCAGGTCCCGGTCGATGTCGATCGTCCTCTTCGCCATGCCCCAAAGGCATAGCTCCGAGGCGATCCACTCCCCTTCCAGAAACATGGAAGGGATGGAGATGGCACGAAGGCTTGAGGCCCGGCCGCCGCCCCTCCTCGGGACGGGGTCAGCCGAGGCGGCTGAGGTCGCGCGCCGCGCCCTGGCTGGCGCTCATGGCCAGCGCGGCGTACGCCCGGAGCGCCTGGCTCACCGGACGGTCGCGGTCGACGGGCTGCCACGGGCGCTCGGAGGCCTCCATCTTCTGGCGGCGCTCGGCGAGCACCGCGTCGTCGACCTCGAGGCGGATCGACCGGCCGTGGACATCAATCGAGATCTCGTCGCCCTCCTCCACCAGGCCGATGAGCCCGCCGGTGGCGGCCTCGGGCGAGACGTGGCCGATCGACAGCCCCGACGAGCCGCCGGAGAAGCGACCATCGGTGATCAGGGCGCACACCTTGCCGAGGCCGGCCCCCTTCAGGAAGGCCGTCGGGTAGAGCATCTCCTGCATGCCCGGGCCGCCGGCGGGGCCCTCGTAGCGGACCACGATCACGTCGCCGGGCACGATCTCGCCGGCGAGGATGGCGTCGACGGTGGCCTCCTGGCTCTCGAAGACGCGCGCCGGGCCGCGGAACGTGAAGAGCTCCTCGTCGATGCCGGCGCTCTTGATGACGCAGCCGTCCTCGGCGAGGTTGCCGTGGAGGATGGCCAGGCCGCCGTCGAGCGTGTAGGCGTGGCCGAGGTCGCGGATGCAGCCGCTCACCGCGTTGGTGTCGAGTCGCTTCCAGCGGTTCTCCGTGCTGAAGGCCTGGGTGGTGCGGACGCCGCCGGGCGCGGCGTGGAACAGCTCGAGCGCCTCCTCGGAGGGGGACTCGGCACGGATGTCCCAGGCGTCGAGCCACTCGGCGAGCGACGACGAGTGGACGGTGTGCACGTCCTCGTGGAGCTTGCCGCCCCGGCGCAGCTCGCCGAGCAGGGCGGGGATGCCTCCGGCGCGGTGCACGTCCTCCATGTGGAAGTCCGAGCTGGGCGCGACCTTCGAGATGCACGGCACGTTGCGGCTGATGCGGTCGATGTCGGCCAGGCCGAAGTCGTGACCGGCCTCGCGGGCGGCGGCGAGGATGTGCAGCACCGTGTTGGTGGAGCCGCCCATCGCCACGTCGAGCGCCATGGCGTTCTCGAACGCGTCCTTGCTGGCCACGTTGCGGGGCAGCACCGACGCATCGTCGTCCTCGTACCAGCGACGGCACAGGTCCATGACCACCCGGCCGGCCTCCTCGAACAGGGCCCGGCGCTTGGCGTGGGTGGCGAGGGTGGAGCCGTTGCCCGGGAGCGAGAGGCCGAGCGCCTCGGTGAGGCAGTTCATCGAGTTGGCGGTGAACATGCCCGAGCACGAGCCGCACGTGGGGCACGCCGAGCGCTCCACCTCGTCGAGCCCCTCGTCGGACACGTCGCTCGACGCCGAGGCCGAGATCGCGGTGATGAGGTCGGTGGGTGCGTGGGCCACGCCGTTGACGACCACCGCCTTGCCGGCCTCCATCGGCCCGCCCGACACGAACACCGTGGGGATGTTCAGCCGCAGGGCGGCGTTGAGCATGCCCGGCGTGATCTTGTCGCAGTTGGAGATGCAGACCAGCGCATCGGCGCAGTGGGCGTTCACCATGTACTCGACCGAGTCGGCGATCACCTCGCGGCTGGGGAGCGAGTAGAGCATCCCGCCGTGGCCCATGGCGATGCCGTCGTCGACGGCGATCGTGTGGAACTCCTTGCTGACGCCGCCGGCCGCGGCGATCTGCTCGGCCACGATGTCGCCGAGGTCCTTCAGGTGCACGTGGCCGGGCACGAACTGCGTGTAGCTGTTGGCGATGGCCACGATCGGCTTGCCGAAGTCGTCGTCGGACATGCCGGTGGCGCGCCACAGGGCGCGGGCGCCGGCCATGTTGCGGCCGTGGGTGGAGGTACGAGAGCGCAGCTCGGGCATGGGCCAAGGGTACGCCGCACCCCTCCCGGTGCCGCACCTCGGTTCCCCTCGGTGCGCCCGGTCAGGTCTCGATGCGGCCCGACTCGTAGGCCCAGATGGCGATCTCCACGCGGTTGCGCGCGCCGAGCTTCGTCATGAGGCTGGCGAGGTGGGTCTTCACGGTGCTCATGGAGATGTAGAGCTCCTCCGCGATCTCGGCGTTGGTGCGCCCCCGGGCCACGGTGAGCAGCACCTCCTCCTCGCGGGCGGTGAGGGGCTCGACGGGCTGGGCGGGCTGGGCCCGGCCCGCCGCGCCGGCGAACGTGGCGAGCAGGCGAGCGGTGATCTGGGGCGCGATGAGGGCGTCGCCCTCGGCGGCGGCGTGCACGGCCTGGTGTAGCAGCTCGGGCCCGGCGTCCTTCAGGAGGAAGCCGCGCGCGCCGGCCTTCAGGGCGGCGTGCACGTGCTCGTCGAGGTCGAAGGTGGTGATCACCACGACCGCCACCGGGTCGGCGACCTCGGGCCCGGCGAGGAGGCGGGTGGCCTCGATGCCGTCCATCTCGGGCATGCGGACGTCGAACAGGCAGACGTCGGGGCGCAGCGCCCGCGCCAGCTCGACGGCCTCCACCCCGTTCGCCGCCTCGCCCACCACCTCGATGTCGGGGTGGGCGTCGAGGATCATCCGCAGCCCGACGCGCACCAGGTCCTGGTCGTCGGCGACCACCACGCGGACCGTCATCGGGTCGAGCCCCCGCTGGGGAGCACCGCGCGGACCCGCCATCCGCCGCCCGAGGCCGGGCCCGCCGCGAAGCGTCCGCCCAGGAGGGCGACGCGCTCGGCCATGCCGGCCAGGCCGAACCCGCCGTCGCCACGGCGCGCGGGTCCCCGCCCGTCGTCGGCCACCTCGACGTGCACCTCGCCGTCGCGCTCGGCCACCGACACCGACACGTGGGTCGCGTGGCGGGCGTGGCGCTGGGCGTTGGTGACCGACTCCTGCACGAGCCGGTAGACGGCCGCGTCGACGGCGGGTGCCAGCTCGCCGGGCTCGAGGTCGACCGCCAGCGCCACCGGCAGGGCGCCGCCCGAGGAGGCGAGGCGGGGCAGGTCGGCCACGCCCGAGCGCGGGGCGGTCGACGCCTCCTCGCCGGTGCGCAAGATGGCCACCATGGCGCGCATCTCGGCGAGCGAGCGGCTGGCCTCGGCCTCGATCGCCTCCAGCACGCCGAGCACCCGCTCGGGGTCGGAGGCCGCGATCGCCCGCCCGGCCTGGGCCTGCACGGCGATCGCCGACACGTGGTGGGCGACGGTGTCGTGGAGCTCCCGGGCGAGCTGCTCGCGCTCGAGCGAGCGCACCTGGTCGGCCTCGCGCTGGCGGCCGACGGACCGGAAGCGCACCGAGGCACCGATCGCCGCCGGCAGGGTGAGGAAGCCGGCCCCGAGGACCAGGTCGAAGGTCGAGCTGCCGTAGAGGGGCTCGCGCCCGAAGTGGCAGGCCAGCACGAAGGCCATGCCCCCGACGACCGCTCGGCCCGAGCCCCAGCGGGCGAGGGAGTACGGGAAGAGCAGCACGCACGAGGTGACGTACAAGACGCCGTAGTCGAGGCCGGCGAGGTGCGGCGCCACGCCCGAGAGGGTCTGGGCCCCGAAGGCGACGAGCGTCGCCGCGAGGGGCCGAGAGCGCCGCCACCAGATCGCCACGACGCAGACCATCGCCGTGGCGATCGAGAAGGGCGGCCAAGGGACGTCGGTCCCGAGCAACCCCTCGAGCAGCGCGGCCGGCAGGAGCACGGCGACGAGCAGCTCGTCCCAGCGGGCGACCCCATCGGGGGCCTCGACGCACGGCTCGCGCCAGAGCGAGCGGAGGGCGGAGCGCAGCACGACGCCCCAGCGTAGGGAGCGGCGCCGGGCGGGGGCATCGGCCGAAAGGACGATCCGACGATCGGGCGCGCGGACGATGCGACATGGCCGAAGCCCCGATGCGCTCACGGCGCCGCTCCCCGACGATCGAGCCATGCACACCACCACCGTCCCCACCCACCTCCCCACCGCCGCGGCCGACCCGCACCCCGACGGCCCACCGACCCCCGACCGGTCGATGGCCCGGATCGGGGCCTGGGGCGCTGCCGTGTCGGCGCTGACCTACGTGATCGGCTTCGGGCTCCTCGGCGCCTACCTCGCCCCCCGAGGCTTCCTCGACGGCGAGGACGACCCGGCGACCGCCCTCGAGTTCCTCCTCGACCACCAGGCCGTGCTCTACGCCTGGCACGCCGTGCTCTACCTCCTCGGTGCCGCCTCGTTGGCCCTGCTCGTGATCTCGCTGCGGACCCGGCTCCGCCCGGTCGAGCCCGTGGCCGCCTCCCTGTCCGGCGCGCTGGGCACCATCTGGTCGGGGCTCCTGTTCGCCGCCGGGATGGTGGCGCTGGTGGGCCAGCAGGCCGTCGTCCACCTCCACGGCATCGACCCGGACCAGGCGACCTCGGCCTGGACGACCGTGGGCATCGTGCAGGACTCCCTCGGGGGCGGCATCGAGCTCGTCGGCGGCCTCTGGATCCTCGCCGTCGCCTGGGCGGGCCTGCGGTCGGGCCGCCTGGCCCGCGGGGCCTGCCGGTTGGGGCTGGTGGTCGGCGTCGCCGGCGTGGCGACCGTGATCCCCGCCTTCGCACCAGCCGCCGCCGTCTTCGGGCTCGGCACCATCGCCTGGTTCGTGTGGACGGCTCTCGAGCTGCGTCGCCCGTGAGCCCGTCAGCGCCTCGCCACCACCTAGGTTGGGCCGCCGTGGAGGCGGTGATCGAGGTCCGAGACGTCGTCAAGCGCTGGGGGTCCACCCTGGCGCTCGGCGGCGCGTCCTGCACCGTCGGCCCCGGCGTCACCGGCCTCCTCGGCGCCAACGGCGCGGGGAAGACGTCGCTGCTGGGCCTGATCCTCGGGCTCGACCGGCCCGACGCCGGCCAGCTGCGGGTGTTCGGCATCGACCCCGCCACCGCCGGCCCGGACGTGCGAGCGCTGCTCGGCTACTCGCCCGAGCACCACCTGCTCCCACCCGACGTGAAGGCCGTCGACTTCGTGCGCCACGTGGCCGAGGTCCACGGCCTGCCCCGCCGGGAGGCCACCAACCGGGCCTCCGACGTGCTCTGGCAGGTGGGGCTCGGCGAGGAGCGGGGCCGGGCGCTCGGCACCATGTCCACCGGCCAGCGCCAGCGGGTCAAGCTCGCCCAGGCCCTCGCCCACGACCCCAAGCTCGTCCTGCTCGACGAGCCCACCGACGGGCTCGACCCGGTCCAGCGCGACGCCATGCTCGAGCTGATCCACCGCATCGGCCACGAGTTCGAGATCACGGTGCTGCTGTCCTCGCACCTGCTCGAGGAGGTCGAGCGGATCTGCGATGCGGCGGTGATCCTGGCGGGCGGCGTCGTCGCCGCGGCCGGCACCCTCGACGAGCTGCGGGGCGACGCCCTCGGCGTGTCGGTCGAGCTCGACGGCGATCGCGCCGTCGTCGACGAGACGCTCACGATCGTCCACCGCACCGGCGCCGAGATCCGCGCCGAAGGCCGGGGCTACCTCATCACGGGCGGGGCCGACATCCACCACGTCGTGCGCGACGCCATCGCCACCACCGGCGTCGGCGTGCGCCGGCTCGGACGGCGCACGGTGTCGCTCGAAGAGGTGTTCCTCGGCGTCGGCGCCGGCGCCGACCCGGCCCAGGATCCCCGCCGGTCCGCCCTCCCGCCGCCGCCACCACCACCACCGCCGGCCGCCGTCCCAGGCGGGCCTCGATGAGCGCGCCGGAGGTGTTCGGCGGCGAGGCGCGGATCATCGACCGCGGCTACCGGAAGTACGACGGGCCCCGCACCGGGGTCCGCGGCGCCCAGCGGGCCGTGGTCGTGCACTCGGTGCAGCGGGCCCTCGGCATGCGCCGCACCATCTGGGCGAAGGTGCTGCCGATCGCCACCATCGGGTTCGCGTACGTCCCCGCCATCGTGTTCGTCGGGATCGTCGCCCTGGTGCCCGCCGAGCAGCTCACCGAGCTGGTGCTGCCCAGCTACGGCGACTACTACGGCTTCGTCATCTCGGCGATCATGGTCTTCGTCGCCCTGGTGGCCCCCGAGGTGCTCTGCACCGATCGGCGCACGGGGATGCTCGGCGTCTACCTCGCCGCCCCGCTCGACCGCGACACGTACCTGCTGGCCAAGGCGGCCAGCATCGCCTTCGTCGTCTCGCTCGTGTGCCTGGGCCCGCCGCTGCTCATGCTCGTCGCCAACGTGCTGCAGAGCCAGGGGCCCGACGGCATCGCCGACATCGCCGGCACCACCTGGCGGGTGCTCGCGGCCGGTCTGGCGATCACCGCCCTCTACACCGGCATCACGGTCGGCATCACGAGCCTCACCGACCGCAAGGCGATCGCTGCGGCCACGATCATCCTGCTGTTCCTGGTGTCGATCTCGACCACCGGGATCATCGAGGGCGTCGGTGGGCCCGACGCCGTCTACTGCTTCGCCCCCACGCTCCTGTCGCTCGAGCTGGCCCAGCGGGTGCACGGCGAGTGGAGCCCGATCATGGACGGCGTCCCCGGCGTCACCGTCTGGGCCGCCTGGGCGCTGTGGACCTTCGGCGGCTTCGCGCTCGCCCGCAACCGCCTCCAGCACCTCCCGGTGACCCGATGAGCTCGGCGGCGGCGACCACCGCGCCGATGATCGAGGTCGACGCGGCTTCGAAGTGGTTCGGCGACGTGGTGGCCGTGTCGGACGTGAGCTTCGCCATCGGACCGGGGGTCACGGCGCTGCTCGGCCCGAACGGGGCGGGCAAGTCCACCCTGCTGCGCATGCTGTGCGGGCTCACGCCGCCCGATCGCGGGGCGGTGCGGATCCTGGGCGCCGACCCCCGCACCGACCTCGCCGTGCGCCGCCGCCTGAGCATCGTCCCGCAGCAGGAGGCGATGTTCGAGGCGTACAGCGCGCTGCGGTTCGTGCGGCTCGCCGCGGTGCTCAACGGCGTGGCCGACCCCGACGCCGTCGCTCGCCACGCCCTGCGCGTCGTGGAGCTCGACCCCGACGACCCCCGGTCCACCACCACGTACTCGAAGGGCATGAAGCAGCGGGTCAAGGTGGCGCAGGCCCTCGTGAACGATCCGGCGGTGATGGTGCTCGACGAGCCGCTCACCGGCCTCGACCCCCGCCAGCGCAACCACCTGATCGACCTGTTCGGGCGGCTCGGCGCCGAGGGTCGGTGCGTGATCGTGTCGAGCCACGTGCTCGACGAGGTCGAGCGGTTCGGGTCGCGCATCCTCGTCGTCGCCCAGGGCCGCCTCGCCGCGACGGGCGACTTCCACGCCATCCGCAACCTCATGGACGACCGCCCCCACCGCATCCGGGTGCGCACCGACCGCCCCCGCGAGCTGGCCACGGAGGTGATGCGGTCGGTGGGCGTGCAGGCCGTGGAGCTCGAGCCGGAGGCGCCGGGGCGCCCGGGCGGGTTCGTGGTCGAGACCACCGACGCGCCGCGGTTCCGCCGGGCGATCGCGACCGCATCGCAGGACGTCGCCGCCAGCCTCCTCGAGGTCACCCCGCTCGACGACGACCTCGATTCCGTCTTCCGCTACCTGGTGGGCCGATGACCGCGACCGACCCGTCCGCGCCGCCACCGGCGCCGGTGCGCGCATCCCGGCGCCACGACCTCGACGATGTGCTCCGCGCCGAGTACCGGCTGCTCCTGCGCTCGGTGTGCACGCCCGGTCGCATCGTCGCCCTCGGCGCCTTGGCGGGCATCAGCCTGCTCACCGCGGTGGCCACCCGTCTCGGCACGTTGGCCGACCCGCTCGCCGACGCCGTCGGCTACGTCAACGCGAACGTCGCCACGCTCATCCCCGTCGCCATGCTCGTGCTCGGCGCCGCGACCCTCGGCGACCTGATCGAAGACGGCTCCATGGTCTACCTCTGGCTCCGGCCGGTGCCCACGTGGATCCACGTGCTGGCCGCCTGGATGGCCACGGTGACCGTCGGCATCCCGCTCGTGCTCGCGCCCGTGCTGCTCGGCACGGCGATCGTGCACGTCGACGGGGTGCTCCTCGTCTCGGCTGCCGTCGCCGGGCTCGTGGCCATCGCCGCCTACGCCGCGCTGTTCGTGGCCGCCGGCATCCGGTTCCGGCGCGCCCTGCCCTGGGGCCTCGTGTACATCTTGATCTGGGAGGGGTTCGTGGCCTCGGCGGGCAAGACCGCCACCAAGCTCGCCATCCGGTCCTACGTCCGCTCGATCCTCACCAGCCTCACGGACGTCGAGCTCAAGCTCGCCGACTTCTCGCTCGGCGTGGGCGTGATCGTCCCGCTCCTCGCCGGCCTCGCCGCGCTGGCCTACGCCAGCCGGCGCCTCGCCCGCACCGATGTCGCCTAGGCACCGGGCCCGATCGCTCGCACCACCCGGTCGACCAGCGTCTCGACGGTGGCCGGGTCGACCGGTGATCCGCTGAAGTAGAGGCGGTACATGATCGGGCCGGTGAGCAGATCGATGGCGAGCTCGACGTCCATCGCCGGATCGACCTCGCCGCGGGCGCGGGCCCGCTCGATCACCTCGGCCACCGGCGTCCGGCGATCCGAGACGAAGGCGCGCAGGCGCTCGGCCAGGTCCTCGTCGAGCGCGGCCTGCGCGGCGAGCGCCGGCATCAGCCGGATGGCACCGGCCTGGGCGTCCGCCTCGGTGAGGGGCAGGTAGTACGCGAGCAGGTCCGAGCGCAGCGAGCCCGTGTCGGGGACCTCGGGGTGTAAGCGGCTCGCCGTCAGGGCATCGAGCACCAGCTGCTCCTTGCCCTCCCAGCGTCGGTAGATCGTGGCCTTGCCGACCCCGGCCCGCGCGGCGACCGCATCGACCGTCAGGCCGGTGAAGCCCACCTCGACGAGCAGGTCCGCGGTCGCCACCAGGATCGCCTCGTCGACCGAGGCATCTCGGGGGCGCCCCACGCGCCGCTGGCCGGACCCGTCGTCCATCGGACGATCATGGCCGCTCCGCAGCACCGGCGCAGCGGAGCGCCCCATCAGTCGACGGGCGTCGGCTCGAGGTCGTCGTGACGGTCGGGCTCGCCGCCGCCGCCGTCGAACGCCTCCTGGCGCAGCAGGACCGCCTCGGCGCCGCCCAGCTCGGGGGTGGCGGCGAACGAGGTGAGCGCGTCGTCCTCGTCGACGTCGACCGCACCGGTGGCGTCCTCGGCCGCCCGCGCCGGCAGGAACACGAGGGCGACGAGCGCGCCGATGAGGGCGAACCCGGCGGCGACGAGCAGGCCGCGCCCCATGGACGAGGCGAAGGCGTCTCGGGCGGCGTCGGCCACCTGGGTGCCGACCGGCGTGTCGATGGCGCGTGGGTCGCCGCCCAGGCGGGCCGCCACCGCCATCGCCTGGCCGATCGAGTCGGACGCCGGCTCGACCACCGCGCTCGGCAGGCCGAGCCCACCGAGCCGGCTGGTGACGGCCGGCCCGTACTGCGACGACAGCACGCTGCCGATCACGGCGACGCCCAGGGCGCCGCCCACCTGGCGCGTGGTGTCGTTCATCGCGGAGCCGACGCCAGCCTTCTCCCGGGGCAACGAGCCCATGATCGACTCGGTGGCCGGCGCCATCGCCAGGGCGATGCCGATGCCGAGCAGGATCTGCGCGGGCAGCACCCGGCCGTACCCGAGCTCAGGGGTGACGGTGGCGGCGACCGCCATGCCGACGGCGACGATGGCGAGCCCACCGGCCACGGTCAGCTTCGTGCCGATGCGGTGGGCCAGCTTCGTGGACTGCGGCGCCACGATCATCAGCGCCAGGGCGATCGGCACCGAGCGGATGCCGGCCTCGAGCGGGGAGAACCCGAGCACGAACTGCATGAACTGGGTCAGTACGAAGCCCGACCCGAACATGGCGAAGAAGGTGAGGGTGACCGCGAGGTTGGCGGCGCTGAAGCGCCGGTTCCGGAAGAACCGGATGTCGAGCATCGGATGGGGCGTGGTGCGCTCCCACCAGAGGAAGGCGCCGAGGGTGACCGCGCCCACCGCGAACGCGCCCACCACCT
>ERZ795053.6940-NODE-6940-length-11058-cov-24.002636_pt1 | contig 11058 bp, 9 predicted proteins | sample MGYA00375137_ERZ795053 | MGnify/ENA primary metagenome ERZ795053 (study PRJEB30182, sample SAMN05720284) | activated sludge metagenome | isolation source: Anaerobic digester | place: Hong Kong | collected 2014-12-17 ... | reverse complement strand
TCCCGCCGGTGACGCCGGAGCCGACGCCGGAGAGTGAACCCACCGCACAGGAAGAGGCAGCGGTCAATGCTGCCGTTGCCGAGGCTGCCGAGTCGCCATCGCCGACGGAGCCGGCGACTGCAACGGCCACACCGTCGCCGACCGTTACGCCACTGGCGACCGCCACGCCATCGGTAACCAGCACGCCAACGTCGGCGCCCAGCGCTACGAGCACCGCGACGGCCACCCGCACGGCCTCGCCGACCGCAACGCGCACGCCGCGCCCGACCGGTACGCCGTCGCCGGCGCCAACGCCGACGCGCACGCCGACCGTTGTCCCAACGCTGTTGCCGAGTGCCACAGCAACGGCTACGCTGACGCCCGTCCCACCGACAGCGACCGATAGCCCGTCGCGGCGGCCGCGTCCGACCGAGACGGAAGATCCCGATCCGACTGATCCTCCGCCGACGGCGACCTTCACACCGACGCCATCCTTCACGCCGCTGCCACCAACACCAACGGCCACGCCCACGCCGATGCCGTCACCAACGCCGACGTTGCGCGAGATCACACCGGTGCCGACCGAGGCGACGCCCGAAGGCAGCGGCAGCCCGACCGAGACGCCGACGGAAACGCCATCGGCGCCCTTTGTCGTGCCCACCCCTACGTCGACCGTCACGCCGACGCCGGTGCCTACGGATACGCCGACCGCCACGGATACGCCTGTCCCGACGGCCACGTGGACGCCGACAGTGCCGCCGACGCCAACGTTTACGCCGACGAATACGACAGTGCCGCCGACGCCCACCGATACACCGACGGCTACGCCGACAGATCTGATCGTGCCGCCGTCGCCGCAACCGTTGGAGCCGCCCGCCCCACCCGCGAGCCAGGCGGAGCAACAGCCTGCTCTTCCTGCCGCGCCGACCGAAACGCCGACCGCCGTTCCCTCTGACGCGCCCGCTGCGGCACCGTCAGTTCAGCCCGCCGAGCCGGCCGGGCAACTTCCAGGCCAGGCCGGGCAGTCTCCAAACGACCCCGGTGCGCCGGCGGAAAGCTGCGATACACCAACCTGCGGGGCACCTGCTCCAGAGGGCAGGAGCACAAACCAACCAACCAGATTGACGGTCAGACGGGCGACGTAACGGTCGCCCGTCGATTTTGCCGGCTCGGAACACCTCGTTTCGACCGGTGGTTTCTTCGAATTCGGCGTCGCTATTGCGACAAGTTTTCGTTTGTTTGGCAGAATATAGAGCAACTGTGCTCGGTTACTTGGAGTTCAAAAAGGGAATCATATGACCAAATATATCTTTGTGACAGGTGGCGTCGTATCTGGTCTGGGAAAGGGTGTCACCGTTGCGTCGCTGGGCACGATCCTCAAAGCGCGCGGCATCAAGGTGGCAACCATGAAGCTGGATCCATATTTGAATGTGGATCCTGGCACGATGTCGCCCTACCAGCACGGCGAAGTCTTCGTTACCGAGGACGGCGCCGAAACCGACCTGGACCTGGGGCATTACGAGCGCTTCGTCGACGTCAATCTCTCTAAGCTCAGCAACATCACCAGCGGCCAGATCTACATGTCGGTATTGGGACAGGAGCGGCGCGGCGACTATCTGGGCGGCACGATACAGGTCATCCCCCATGTGACCAACGAGATCAAGCGGCGCATCGGCCTTGCGGCACGCGCAGGCCACGCCGACGTGCTGATCGTCGAGATCGGCGGCACCGTCGGCGACATCGAGGGCCTGCCGTTCCTGGAGGCGATTCGCCAGATGCGCAAGGATCTGGGGCGCGCCAACACGATGTATGTCCATGTGACGTGGCTGCCCTACCTGGCGGCGAGCAAGGAACTGAAGACGAAGCCGACGCAGCACAGCGTGCGTGAGTTGCGCGGCATCGGCATCACGCCCGACGTCATCGTGCTGCGCAGCGACCATCCGGTCGAGGATGATGTGATCGGCAAGACGGCGCTCTTCTGCGATGTGGACCGCGAGGCGGTTGTCCCGCTGGTGACAGCCGACACGATCTACGCTGTGCCGCTGAGCCTCGAGGAACATGGGCTGGGCGCGTGGACGGTGCAGCGCCTGGAATTGACCGAGCACATGTCGGCCCTGGAAGGCTTGCAGGGGTGGAGTCACTTCGTCAATGACTTGCGCCGCGAGAAACCTGTGCTACGGGTGGCGCTTGTGGGCAAATATGTGGAGTTGGAGGACTCCTATCTGAGCGTCAAGGAATCCTTGATCCACGCCGCGCTGGCCTGTGGCTGGGATGTGGACATTGCCTGGGTCAGTTCCGAAGATCTCGAAAAGGGACGCGGCATCGGGCAACTGGATAATGTCGATGGAATCATCGTGCCGGGCGGTTTCGGCTATCGCGGCATCGAAGGCAAAGTCGTTGCTGCCCATTTCGCCCGCGAACACAAGGTTCCCTACCTCGGTCTGTGCCTGGGCATGCAGGTCATGTGCATCGAATTTGCCCGGCACGTCGTCGGCAATGACGAGCCGAACAGCACGGAATTCGATATCAGCACCGAGTATCCCGTCATCGACCTCATGCCCGACCAGCGTGAACTCGCCGACATGGGCGGCACTATGCGACTTGGCATCTACGACTGTCAGCTCAAGCCGGGAACCAAGGCGTACGCCGGCTATCACGACCTTGGGTACGATGAGATCGTGCAGGAGCGCCATCGCCATCGCTTCGAGTTCAACAATGCCTACCGGGCGCAATTGGAAGAGCGCGGCATGGTCTTCAGCGGCCTGTCCCCCGACGGGCGCCTCGTCGAGATCGCCGAACTGGGCGACCATCCGTTCATGCTTGGCAGCCAGTTCCATCCCGAATTCAAGAGCCGGCCGAACAAGCCGCATCCGCTCTTCTACGCGTTCGTGCAGGCGACGATTGCCCGGCACGAAACGCGCGGTGGTCTGGCGGACGCAGTGGCGGTTGCGACGGACGAGCTTGCGCAGGAGTGAGCAGTAACGGTCCGCGGGTGCGCTCGATGGGAATCACGCCGCCCGCACCCGTCTGCGATTGTCGATTCGGGCAGATTGTGACATAATTTGGCGTCAGGCAAGCGTACGCAGACGAACGATCTGCCAGTTGTACGGGGGAGTACGGAGCGATGTCCGGTCATTCTAAGTGGTCTACGATCAAGCGCAAGAAGGGTGCGGCCGATGCCGCGCGCGGCAAGATTTTCACGCGGCTGGCGCGCGAAATACAGATTGCCGCCCGCAACGGCGCCGACCCGAACTCAAATTTCACACTACGCCTGGCGATCGAGCGGGCTCGTGCCGACAATATGCCCAAGGACAACATCGAGCGGGCGATCCGTCGTGGGGCCGGGCTGGAAAAAGACGGCGTTGAAATCGAGACGATTGTCTATGAAGGCTATGGGCCGCACGGCATTGCCATGCTGGTCGAGTGCCTGACCGACAACCGCAACCGGACGATTTCGGAGGTGCGCCGCGCCTTCACCAAGGCGAACGGTGCGCTGGGTGAGCCCGGTTCTGTTGCGTGGCAGTTCACAGAAAAAGGTTACTTTGCTTTCAATCGCACCGACGACGATGGCGAGCCGCTGGATGTGGACCCGGACGCCGTTTTCATGGCTGCCCTGGAGGCCGGCGCCGAGGACGTAGAGATCGGCGATGACGTCGTCGAAGTCTACACGGAACGGACGAGTTTTGCGCAGGTCAGCCAGGGGCTCGACGAGCAGGGGCTGGAGCCGAGCGAGGCGGAGCTTGTCATGAAGCCGAACACGACGCTCGAACTGGGTGCTGAGGAAGCCGGGTCGGTGCTGAACCTGATCGATGCACTGGAAGAGTTGGACGACGTGAACAAGGTCTGGCACAACCTGGAACTGACCGAGGATGTCGTCGCCCAGTTTGCATAGAGTGCGGTAGGCCAGATGCCAGGGTGACCGGACGCAGAAACGGTCACCCTTTTCTATTGGGGCCTGGAGCGGGAAGGGGTGCGAAGTGACCGTAGCGATCACGAGGGCGGTGCTTGGAGTCGATCCGGGCACGGCCATCACCGGATATGGTGTGGTCGGCGAAACGCCGGCCGGTGAGTTCGTGCTGCTCGCCTGCGGGGTCATCCGCACACAGGCCGGCGACCCCATGGACCTGCGCCTGCTGGAACTCTTCCGCGACATGCAGGCGATCATCGAGGAATTTAAACCGGACGAGGTGGCGGTAGAGAAGCTCTTTTTTGGCCGCAATGTCACGACGGCCATTTCGGTCGGCCAGGCGCGCGGCGCCATCCTGTTGTCGGCCGCGCTGGCTGGCGTCCCCATCGTCGAGTACACGCCGGCGGAGGTCAAGCAGGCCGTTGCCGGCTACGGCAATGCCGACAAGCAGCAGGTGCAGACAATGGTCATGCATCTCCTCCAGCTTGAGCACGCTCCCACGCCCGATGACGCCGCCGACGGCGTGGCGATTGCCCTGTGTCACCTGCAGACTGCCTTCTACGCTCGTTTTGCCTGATATTTCCTTAAAAAAGGTGGATTCATCGCATTTTTCCTGATGTTGCGCGAAGGATTCGGCGGCGTACAACGATTACCCTACTGAAGCGAACGAAATCAGCGGTCTGCGACTGCCTTTGGAACATTCAAGAGTGCTCCCGGCGGTGACGCAGAACCAGGTAGCAACAGCGATCAGGAACAATTGAGTAGCACCAAGTGGTGCAAGTCGGCGAGACAATCTGCCATGTATCAGACGCTCACGTATCACCGAACCGATTCCTTCACGAAGTCAAATATGACACGTTCCAATCTACTTCAGACTGCTCTGCCGGCAAACGGGATCACCGTTCTTGTCGTCGACGATGAGGAGCCCCTGCGGAACCTGCTTCAGATCTCCTTGCAGCGTCAAGGATACCAGGTGTTGGTGGCCCGCAATGGGCGCGAGGCGCTCGAAGTCGCGGCGACGAAGAAGGTTGACCTGATGCTGCTCGACATCATGATGCCGGAGATGGACGGCTTTGCGACGTGCATGGAAATGCGCAAGCGCAGCGACATGCCCATCGTCATGCTGACGGCGCTGAATCGGCCTGATGACATTGTTCATGGTTTCAACCTCGGGGCGGATGACTATATCACCAAGCCCTTTACCTTCCGTGAGGTCGAAGTTCGGCTGCAGGCGATTCTGCGACGCGTCTACTGGAGCCAGGAGCGCATGGAGCCGGCAGTCTTGACTGCCAACGAAGTCACCCTTGACGACGAATCGCACCAGGTTCTGGTCCGCGGCGAAGCCGTTCACCTGACCCCGATCGAATATCAATTGCTGCGCTACATGATGTCCATGCCCGACCGCCCGATTAGCAAGGATACGCTCTTCCAGCATGTATGGGGTTACGATATGGCCGGCGGCACCAACCTGGTCGAGGTTGCCATGCGTCGCCTACGCGAGAAAATTGAAGAAGACCCGTCGCAGCCTGTATACTTGTTGACGGTCCGCGGCGCAGGGTACAAGTTCAACTCCGAGGGGAATTCCCCAAAGATGGTGTAGAGATCGGCTCTCGCCTGCCCGAACACTGCCGGCGGCCAAGGAACGGCACTCATGCTGCGCATTGTTCGAGGTACGGTAGCCATGCGGCTCAAAGATGCCCTGGTGGTTGACACGGGGGGCGCATCGGGCGGCATTGGATTCAAAATCGCAGTACCGGAACCGACAGCAGCCCGTTTTCAAGACGGTGCTGCTGTTTTTTTACACACATATCTCCAGGTCCGCGAGGACGCCCTATCCCTCTTTGGCTTTGAAACCGAGGAAGAACTCGCCATCTTCGAGCTTCTGCTCACTGTGAGCGGCGTCGGCCCCAAGGTCGCGCTCTCAACGCTGAGCACGCTGAGCCCCGACGCCCTGCGCCTGGCCCTTGCCAACAACGAACCGGCCATGATTGCCCGGGTTCCCGGCGTGGGCAAGCGCACTGCTGAGAAGATTGTCGTTGAACTGAAGGACAAGATCAAGGGGCCGGTAACGGGGATCGAGGCGCTTGCCAACATCAACGCCGCCGACGCCGAGGTAATCGACGCGCTCATTGCGCTCGGCTACAGCGTGGTCGAGTCGCAGCGCGCCGTGCAGGCACTGCCGAAGGATGTCACGCAGGTCGAGGAGCGACTGCGGCTGGCGTTGCGTAATTTCAGCGCGTGACGCGGGCGAGGCATTTTCATCTCCGAACGGCCTCGGCATCTTTGACAGGCTCCAATGCCATCCCTATAATGCGAAAGCTTATGGCACTGCCGGCGCCGTGCCGATTGGGCAGCGGATTGTTCCGGTCTGCCTTCAAACAAATGCAATAATGTGGTGAAAAGGGTAATCTTATGGCGGAAGTACAGACACTGCGCAAGGGCAACATCTATGAAGAAGATGGGCAGCTCTGGCGCGTCCTCGAATTTCAGCATATCAAGGTCGCGCGCGGTGGGGCGACAATTCGGCTCAAATTGCGCAATGTGCGCACCGAGTCGACGGTCGAGAAGACATATAGCAATGGCACCCGCGTCAATGACGTCGAACTGGACAAAGCCGACGTCCAGTATCTTTACAACGACGGCCAGTTCTACCATTTCATGAACACGGAGACCTTTGAGCAATTGGCTCTGGGGCCTGATGTCATGGAGGACGTAAAGGACTTCCTGCTCGAAAACGAGATCATCAGCCTGGAGAGCTATGACGGGGAGCCGCTCTCGCTGAAATTGCCGACCGCCGTGGACTTGAGGGTCGTTTGGGCCGAAGCCGCCATTGCCGGCGATACCGCCAATTCACCGACGAAGCAGGTGGAACTGGAGACCGGGCTGCGCGCGCAGGTACCCATGTTCGTCCAGGAGGGCGACGTCATCCGGGTCGATACGCGTGACGGAAGCTACGTTACGCGGGTGAAGCAGTAACGCCTGCCCTACGCACTGATTGATGTGTAGCCAGAGTGGCCCATATTTGCCCGAAACCGGTGATTTGGCTATACTGGCGTGACATCTACGGTTGCCGTTGTAGCTCAGCTGGTAGAGCGGCGCACTCGTAATGCGCAGGTCAAGGGTTCGAGTCCCTTCAACGGCTCACAATCGCCTTCCCATGACGGGGAGGCGATTTTTCTTAGGAACCGGTCCCGGCTGACCGGCGTTATTCTGAGCGTGCTTGGCAGTGCAAGCGCATTTGGAATTGACAAAGGATGTGCGGCAGGCTAGACTTCGCACTGCAAGAGCCACGGATTGTGGCAGACCGCGGAGCGCCTGACCGCCTGGAGTGGAGGCATGAATGTCCAGTCACTCGGACGTCAAGGCGATAGACTATGCAGCGGACATGCTGACATATAACTCAAGAAAACCCTCTGGCGCAGAATCATCGATGAAGACAGAACGCGGCAAAGGCGCGCGCTCCAACGGTGCGATGGCTGCCCCCAGTATCGGCCCGATTCTACGCGAACGGCGCGAGGCGATGGGTGTCACCCTGGCCGAAGCCGAGGTTGCCACCCGCATTCGTCAGAAATACCTCTCCGCACTTGAATCGGATGAATGGGATCTGGTGCCCGGCGAAGTCGTCGGCCGCGGCTTCCTGCGCAACTATGCAACCTATCTGGGTCTCGAGCCCACGGAAATGATCGATCGCCGGCGCTCTATCGCCGACGAGTCCCTTGCTGCCGTGCTGGCCGATACCAGCGCCGGATCGGCCCTGCCGCCGGAGCGCTCGGTCGACTATCGTCCGAAAGATGTTGCCCTGCGCGACGAAACGGAAGAGTTGGAGGCCCCGCGCCGGATCAATCTCGTTCCGTTCATGCTGCTGCTGGGTGTCGCAGCAGTCGCTACGTTGGTCTGGTGGTCGGTGACGCAGTTCAGCGACGAGATTGCCGGCGGCTTCCGCGCCGTACAAGAGCAGGTCGTTGCCTGGCAGCAACCTGCGCCGACGCCCGAACCTATCGCTACGTCTGCGACCGATGCGCTTCCCGGGAATCTTGTTGCACCCACGGCGACGGCGGGTGCGCCGGAAGGTGCTGCGGCGGCGCCTGTCGAACAGGCGACCGTAGAAGCGCAGCCAACGGCCATACCGACGCCTGTTGTAGAAGCTACCCCAGCCGACTCTGGCGTTACAATCTTGGCGTTGCTGCCGACCCCGACGCCGCAGCCGGAGATTCCGACACCTGTTCCAGCGCCGGCGACGCCTGCAACGGCCAGCACGGCCGCCAATCTGCGTGGTGCGCCCAACCTGGATTCTGAAGTCGTCGGTGGGGCTGCCGAGGGCGAAACATTGACGATTACCGGCCAGTCTGCGGATGGCGCCTGGTATCAGTTACAGACCGGGGCGTGGATTTTTGCGCAACTGGTGAACAATCCCCCGGCTGACGTTCCTGTGGTCGCTACGCCCTGACCCCAGTCCGGCGTGGATAGCGGCGCCGCATGAAGCGATAAAAAAGGGACGAGGCTTGCAAACCTCGTCCCTTTTGTTTTTCGCCTGTCGTCTGCCGGTCACTGCCGCGCACGGCGCACGCATGTCTGGCAAATGCCGTGCAGGCTATGCCGGCGTTGCCAGGGCATGGAAGTCAGGGATCGTATCAAGCGGGATGGCATCGATCTCCCCGTCGTCAGCCAGCACCAGTTTGTAGACTTTTTCCGCCTTATCCGTCATTAACACGCCATGCAGGTGATCGATCTCATGCTGGAATATGCGCGCCAGCCAGTCGTACGCCTTGATGCGGATTTCCTTGCCGTTGCGATCCTGGGCCTTGACGACGACCTGCGTTGCCCGCTCGACATCGGCGGCAAGGCCAGGCATGCTCAGGCATCCTTCCTGCCCGATATCCGAGCCCTTTTTCTTGATGATTTCCGGGTTGATGATCTCGTAGACACGCCGGGTGTTCTCAGGATCTTCCTCATCCTCCGGATATTCGATCACCGCAATGCGTTGGCCGATGCCGATCTGTGGCGCTGCCAGGCCTACACCGGGCGCCTCGCGCATGGTCTCGAGCATGTCGTCGAGAAGCTGGTGCAGCGACGGGCCAAAATCACGCACCCTGGTCGCCTGCTGCAAGAGCACCGCGCTGTCCGTATCTTTTACCGTCACAATCTGTCGTAAAGCCATCGTCCCTCACTCGCCTGACCGTCACATGTGGTTGCCAGCAACAAGCACGTGCTGAAATGGACTGGTCGACTGGCATGCTTCTGGACACGCATAGTAGTGGGAAGGCCCTTGTTTGTCAAACGAAAGGCATTTTCCCCATTCCATAACGGTCGTCCGCATCGAATCGCTTCTTCCATATGCAAACCAAAATGATCGTTACTTTCTCCGCAAGACGACGTCTTCAATGGAGGAAGGGCAATGAAATTGTGCGATGACGTGGCGCCAAAACCGCACGCTGGCATGGCCCTATCCCCAATCGTTCCGTGTACCGCTTTGAACAGGAGAACAGCGATGCGTTCCTACTTTCGCACATTTTTACTCCTGCCGGCGTTGATTGTTGCCCTGGTTTTGATTCCAACCTTGGTATTGTCAGCAGCCGGCACCGCCTCGGCAGCGGCGCTACCCTCGGTAATTGCTGAGGTGTTCGCGTCGAGCGGGGTGTTTGATGGGGAATCGAGTACGGCGTTTCAGAGCCCGTTGCCGACGACGATACCACCCCAACCTACCCGCCGCCCACCGGGCACCGTACCGCCGCCGACGCCGCGCCCGCCGCATCCGTATCCGCCGGCCCCGCGCCCGCAACCGACGCCGGTGCCTTCCACCAAGACATCGGCAAGCGATCAGGTCATGATCTATCCCAACAAGATCATCAAGGTGATCGGCGATCGACTCTCGCCCACGATCTATGCCTATGCCGAAAACGGTACGCTCTATCGCTCCAATGACAACGGCCGTGTCTGGTATGTCGTTCAGAATAACCCGGATGTCGATGACTTTGTCATGAGCGCCGAAAACCCGGACATTCTCTATAGTGGCAAGGGCGCCGATTGCGACGCTCCGGCGGCCTCCAACGAACCGATGTATGTGTCCATGGATGGCGGCTATTACTGGGAGGAAGTGCCGACCGGTATCAACCTGCGTCCGCTGCTGATCCACGGCGCCGACGCCAATTCACTCTTCGCCGCTGACTGTGACATGCTCTATCTGAGCACGGATGGCGGCACGAGCTGGATGGCGAAACCCGACAATTCGGTGGCGCAGCTTTGGAGCAACTACCGCATTGTAGCCATGGCCGACGCGTCGCTCGTCGGCGATCCGGAGCCGGATGCCGCGCACTGGGATCAGATCTACGCGATCGGCAACAACGCTGATGGCGAAGGGGTGGTCGCGTTTACGGGCGATCAGGGTGACACCTGGGCTAATATCACTGATTCCAACAGCGCGCCCGAAAAATTGGCAGCAATTGTCGTCCACGAACGGGTGGCCGGTCAGGTGTGGCTCGTTGCCATGGATGGTGTCTGGTCGACTGAAGATTTCGGCGTCACCTGGACATTCTCCAATCGCGGCTTGCGCCAGATTGTGACTTCCGCTACCGGCAGCCTCAACGACATCACGTACGCGTTTGACGACAATCTCTATCTCGCCACGAGCAACAGCCTGTACGTCAAGTCGATGGATGGAACGCAGTGGAAGAAGGTTGGCGGTATCTCGTTTGGCGTCGAAAACGCCATCAGCCTGCTGCTGACCGACTCGGAGCCGACGAAGCTCTGGACCAATACCGAGGATGAAGGCGTCTTCAAGTACATCATCGAAGTCGATGACTGAGTCGAGCCGAACAGATCACCCGCGGCGTCAGGTTTCAAGTGGGTGAGGTCACCAATAGAATCGCCGGGGTCTGTCAGACCCCGGCGATTCTATTTTTTGTGGCGGCTGGAGCAGGTAGGCGGCCATTATCGCGGCTTCATGCGCAGCAGGCGCAGCCCATTCGCCACGACGATCAAGGTGCTGCCTTCGTGGCCGACGACGCCTAGCGGCAGCGGCAGCAGGAAGCCGGGAATGAAGAGCGGCAGCAGAATCGTACTCATCACGAGCACCACGATCACGCTTACCGAGAAAATTACATTCTGACGGATGATGCGTTCGGCCTTGCGGCTGAGTTGTAGCGTGAAGGGCAGCTTGGACAGGTCGCTGGACA
>ERZ795053.6939-NODE-6939-length-11059-cov-4.624137_pt1 | contig 11059 bp, 6 predicted proteins | sample MGYA00375137_ERZ795053 | MGnify/ENA primary metagenome ERZ795053 (study PRJEB30182, sample SAMN05720284) | activated sludge metagenome | isolation source: Anaerobic digester | place: Hong Kong | collected 2014-12-17 ... | reverse complement strand
GGCAAAATGGTCGGACGGCACACCGGTCACGCCCGAAGACGTCATCTTCACCTATGACATCCTGACGAAGAAGGGTCGGCCGCCTTTCTCGAGCCGTTCGAGCCGCATCGAGAAGATCGAAAAGACCGGACCGCAAACCGTCAAGTTCACCTTCAACGAAACCTCCGACCGCGAATTCCCGCTGCTGATTGCCGGTTTCACCCCCGTACTCCCAAAACACGCGACAGACGTCGATAATTTCGACGCATCAACGTTGACGCCACCTCTTGGCTCCGGCCCCTACCTGATCGAGAAGATGGATGCCGGAAAAAACATTACCTACAAGAAGCGCGACGACTACTGGGGCAAGGACCTGCCGGTAAAGCGCGGCTTTGACAATTTCGAACGCATCTCGGTCGAGTATTTCCGCCAGCAGAACTCTCTCTTCGAGGCTTTCAAGAAGGGGCTGATCGATGTTTTTGCCGACAACAACCCTGCTTCATGGGAGCGCGCCTACGACTTTCCCGCGGTGACAGACGGACGCGTGATCAAGGAGGAATTCATCAGCGGCGCGCCGGAAAACATGATGGCGTTCATCTTCAACACGCGCAGACCGGTTTTCGCCGACAGGAATGTGCGAGAGGCGCTGTCCATGCTGTTCGACTTCGAGTCGATCAACAAGAACCTGTTTTTCGGGAAATACAGCCGCACGGAGAGTTTCTGGGACGGTTCGAAACTCTCCGCAGTCGGGCATCCGGCAAGCGATGCCGAACGAACCTTTCTGGCCGGCTATCCCGGCCAGGTTCCCGAATCCATAATGGACGGCACATGGCGATTGCCTGTTTCTGACGGCAGTGGAGCGGACCGCAAGATCCTGCGCGAGGCGTTCACCATTCTCAAGAAAGCCGGCTATGAACGTCAGGGCGGCAGCCTGACCGGACCGGACGGCAAACAGCTCGCCTTCGAGATCATGACCAAGAACCTCGACGAGGAGAAGCTGGCGCTAGCCTACCAGCGAACCCTGTCGCGCCTTGGCATCAAGGTCGACATTCGCGGAACCGACGATGCTCAATACCAGCGCCGCCTTCAGGATTTTGACTACGACATGATTGTCGGCGCCTATTCGGCCTCGCTCTCGCCGGGTGCCGAGCAGACCTGGCGATGGGGAAGCAAATCCCGGGATATCCCTGGCAGTTTCAACTACGCCGGGGTTTCCGACCCGGCAATTGACGCCGCGATCGACCGGATTTTGTCATCAAGAAGCGAAGAGGATTTCATCTCGGCCGTGCGTGTGATGGACCGGCTGCTTCTTTCCGGGTTCTACGTTGTTCCGCTCTTCCACGTGAACGGCGAATGGGTCGCGCGCTGGTCGCGCGTTACACATCCCGAAAAGACCCCTCTTTACGGAAACAGGTATCCTGTATGGTGGTACGCGGGTGAATGAATACCGGCAACCCGCAGCAGCAGGAGGAAAATGGAATCACCATGGCTGAACCTATCGCCATCGACATCGTATCGGACGTGATGTGTCCGTGGTGTTTCATCGGAAAGCGCAACCTCGAGGCTGCGATCTCAACGCTCGACGGCATTGACGTATCGTTGCACTGGCGCCCCTACCAGCTCGATCCCACACTGCCAAAGGAAGGCAAGGACCGTGAGACCTACCTCGCGGACAAGTTCGGCGGGATCGAACGCGCGAACGAACTCTACCAGAACGTTGTCAACGCCGGTGCCGCAGCGGGAATACCGTTCGATTTCGATGCAATCCGGGTATCACCCAACACGCTTGACGCCCATCGGCTGATACATTGGGCCGGCGGCCAGGGAGAGGAAGTCCAGGATCGGGTCGTTGAACGCCTGTTTTCAATGTATTTTCTCGAAGGCCGCAATATAGGAAACGACGACACCCTCATCGAGGCGGCAGCCGATGCAGGCATGGACCGGGAGATCGTATCCGGCCTGCTTTCCGGCGACGCCGACCGCGAGGCTGTTCGCTCTTCCATTGCGCAAGCCCAGTCCATGGGCGTTCGTGGCGTGCCCTTCTTCATCCTGGACCAGCGCTACGCAATCTCGGGCGCTCAGCCGCCCACGGCCATGGCAGAGGCGATTCGAACGGTAGCCGGACACAAGGCAGCAGCTTCCGGTGAAACCGGGGCAAAGGGCTGAACACTACCCTTCAAATTGAAAAACGGCGCCGCGGAAACCCGCAACGCCGTCTTCTGAATTTTCCATGACCTGCCAGGATCAATCGTCGCGATAGACCTTCTCGCGCCTCTCATGGCGCTCCTGGGCCTCGATGGACAACGTCGCGATCGGCCGTGCCTCCAGCCGCTTCAGGCTGATCGGCTCGCCCGTTTCCTCGCAATAGCCGTAGGAACCATCGTCGATTCGGCGAAGCGCGGCATCGATCTTTGCAATGAGTTTGCGCTGACGGTCTCGCGCCCGCAACTCGATGGACCGGTCGGTCTCGGTCGAGGCGCGATCGGCCATGTCGGGAAGCTTGTCCGATTCGCCTGCAAGCGTATCGAGCGTTTCCTTGGATTCGCGCAGAATATCCTTCCGCCAGGCCTGCAGTTTGGCCCGGAAGTATTCCTTCTGACGCTCGTTCATGAAGGGTTCCTTGTCGGACGGTATATATTCAGCGGACCTCTTGTCTATCTTGCCCATGAACATCTCCCTGCGGTTGCCGCGCTTATAGGGAAAAGCGCCCGGCACGGCAAGCGGCTTTGAGGCCCGTTGCCGAAGTTTCTGATTATAGGGTTATTACAGCGATTCATCCGCAATGGGACAGGCAGTTCCGCAAATGAACGAATGAATTCAATGGATACCGAAGACGAAACGATTCACATCGGTTGCGGGTTTATTGCCTGCGGAGATGGGCCAAAAAACGGCAAAATCACGCTGTTTCCGAAGGCTTGGCGTCCTTGGCAAAGAGATATCCCACAAGGGAGGCAGCAAGCAGCACTCCGTAGAGGATGAACAGATTGTCATAGGCGGTTGCGGGGTTCGCCGGATCTGCCACCATCCGGAAATATCCGCCTGTGATGAACTGGATTATGCCAACGCCACCGATCGAGAAAAAGTTGATCAGCGTGACCCCCCTGCCCGTCAGATGCGCCGGAATGAAGCTGCGGCCATGGGCCATCAGAACCGGGTAACTCGCCCCGAAGAAGCCAATCGCAACAAACGCTATCGTCACCTGCTGCAGGCTTGGTTGCGAAAGCATCACGAGCCAAACGAGAGCCAGGAGAACAATCAGGTTGCCGATGAATACCGGCCACTTGCGGCTGTGAAAGATGCGATCCATCGGCCCATAGGCGATGGAGCCCACCGAAAGGGCAAGCGCCATCCAGAACGTGATCATGCCGATGCCGCCGGTATTCTGGCCCTGAACTTCAGAGAGATAGGGCCCCGCCCAAACTCCGCGAATGCCGGCAGCCACGCAGTAGCACATCACGACCATGGGAAAGATCGCCCAGAGCTTGCGGATACGCAGCACGTCCAGCACGCTGCCACCCTGCGGACCGCCTTCGAGTTTTGCCGGGTCTTTCACCAGAAAAAATATCGCCAAACCTATGATTACAGTGAAAACGGCCAGTGCCACCGACACTTCCCGCCAGCCAAAGGCCTCGACAGCGCTGGCCAGCGGCCCGGAACCGGCCACGTTGCCAAGCGTCCCGATTCCAAGAAACGTGGAGGCGAGCGTGGCGAACCGCTCCGGCGGATGCTGGCGGGCAAAGATCACGAAGGCGGACATGAGTATGGGTGAGCACCCCACCCCGATCAGTCCCATGGCAAGCATGATCATCCAGGGGGATGTCGCCGCGGCAAACAAGGCGATGCCCCCGCCCCCGCCAATGGCCAGCAACCAGCTTGCGGTGCGGCGCGGGCCCGCCGTGTCCAGCCATTTGCCTACCGGAAACTGCATCAGGGCAAAGATGATGAACCAGATCCCGTTGGCGTAGGATAGTTCACTCGGCCCCATGCCCAGTTCGGCATCGAGAATCGGCGACAAGACCGCAAGGAACGACCGGTAGAACTGGCTGAGCACATAGCCCAGGATCAACGCCACTACACCCGCCACGGATCTGCCTCCCTCGCCCAAATTTGGTGATTTCCGGCCAAAACCAGCCATTCCCGCGCGCAAGAACACGCTTGGCGGACCTGATTTCACCGGATTTCCGGAAAATACCCGCTGATCTAGTACCTTCCGCACCCAAAGGCATCAACAGAAAAAAGGCGGCGCCAGAAAAATGAGGCCATTCAGTTTCCATTCAGGCTGGCCGTGCATATATGGTGTCCGAAGCGCAGAGACATGCAAAGGCCAATGGCCGGCACAGAACTGCCAGAAAGGACCGAAATGAAGATGAACCAGAAATTCGCACTGATTGGCGCCGCCATGCTTGCCGCGGCTGCCGTATCCAGCCCGGCATTCGCCTTCGAGGACGAGGCCGGCTGCACAGCGGAAGTTCATGAAGCTGAACAGGCGCTGGTGAAGGCCAACGTGTCGACCGAGAAATTTGCCGCAATCGGCGCAGAACTCGAGCAGATCCGCGGCCTGTGCGGCACGGATCTGGCTGGTGCCAAGACGGCGCTTGCCGCCACACTCAAGGATATAAGCGCATCCGCAGGCAACTAACCGCCTGATGCGGCAATTGTGGCTGTGCCAACATGCACAGCCCGTTTCAGGAAACCCCGCCCGCCCAGGCGGGGTTTTGCTGTTTTTGTTTGAGATTGCGCCCTCTTTTGCTACTTCTTCATCGGATAGCCCGTTTGCCAAAGGGATTCACCCGAAATCCCGGTTTGCATTCGGTACTTTGGCGCCCAAGAACAAGAACACAGCAAGATGTCCAACCAAAGCAGTTCATACTCGCCGGAAAGCGGCGCAAAAACCGCCGCGCAGCGAAGACCCCTTGCAGAGCGCCGGGCGCACCTCCAAGGCAAGCGGGCCGCTGCCAATCCGTTGGCGAGGGCATTCCATCTTGTAGCGATAGTATTGCCGCTTCTCACGGCCATTGCACTTCTTGCGCCCGCCGCAGCCTTTTTGACCGCAACAAGTGCAGTGCCCGCTTACGCGCAGACTACCGCAGAGAAATCCGCCAACGAGGACCTGCGCACGCAAACCGATTTCCTCACGCAGACCCTTGCGCTGCTGCAGCGTATCACCGCGAGCGACGATCTCGACGACGAGGAACTGGTCGGGGCGTCTGCCAAGTTCCAGAGCCTTCTTTCGTCAGCGAACGAACTCATCAAGACGATAGACACGCAGCTTGCCACGATAAACCAGCGGCTCTCCGAGATTGGCGACGCGCCCGAGGATCCCGCCGCCGAAGCGCCGGAAGTAACGCAGACCCGAGATCGGTTGACGGCGCAGAAGACGGAGCTCGCCGTCATCAAGACCAAGCTGGAAGACGTCGCGAAGGCATCTACTGCCGCGATCCAGTCGATTTCTTCACGGCGCCAGGAGTTGTTTTCCGAAGCGATCTTCAAGCGAACACCAATAACGATGGATTTGCTTGGCCAGGCGCTGGCTTCGGCTTCGGACGAAGCTGCAAGCGCCTATGTTCTGTTCAAGAACTGGTTTCAGTACGTCCTGCGTGAGAAGATGTGGCAGGCGATTGGTTCGACCCTGCTTTCGGCAGCGCTCGCCATATTCCTGTCCTTCAATTTCCGCCGCTATTTTGGCCGGTTTGTTGACCGGGATGAATTGCAGCCCGACTATTTCAACCGGTTCTTCACCGCGTTCTTCGCAACCATCCTTCCGTCTGCCGCGATTGCCATCTTCCTGGCAGCGACCTACGGGCTGTTCCTCAACTACTCAATCTTCTCGCCCAAGGTGCAGCGCATCACCTTTTCGCTATTCATCATCCTGGGCGGCAGCGTTTTCGCCTGGAATTTCGCGCGTGCGATATTCGCGCCCTGGCGGCCAAACTGGCGACTGATCCCGGTGGATGACCGGGCCGCCAAATGGCTGTTCCGGCTTGTATTCGGCCTCTATCTCATTCAGGGCCTCGACTATTTCCTTGATACCGTGAACAACCAGGTTATCGGATCAATCCCGCTGACGGTTGCCCAGGGCCTCGCGGCAGCATTCCTGATTGGCGCCATTTTGATGCTGGTCGCACTGGTGCGTCCAAAGAACATTGGCCATCCGGAGGGACCGGTAAACTGGCCCAGATGGGCATCGATCCCCATGATTCTCATCGGCGCGGCGATCATCATCGTCTCGCTCATGGGTTATGTGGGCCTCGGCCGTTTCATCGCGCAGCAGGTCGTCGTAACCGGCGCGATCATCTCGACCATGGTCATAGGGTTGATCTCGGCCAACCAGCTTTCCAAGCCGGGAATGCTGCCGACAACACTTGCCGGACGTTTCATTCACCTTCGCATGGGAATGCCCGTCGAAAAGCTTGACCAGCTCGGCCTCGTCGCCTCGATGCTGTTTGTTCTAATCATCGTTCTGATCGGCATTCCGGCAATATTCCTGCAGTGGGGCACGCGTCTCGAAGAGGTAATGAACTTCTTCGCCAGCCTTTTCACGGGCATCGACATCGCGGGCTTCCGGCTGTCGCTAACCTCCATTCTCATCGGCCTGGCAGTATTCGTCACCGTTCTCGTGGTCACGCGCCTCATTCAGGGATGGCTCCGCACAAGCGTCTTTCCGCGCTCCAAGGTGGACGCGGGCATCCAGGATTCGATCCGCGCCGGGGTGGGATATCTGGGCGTGGCGCTGGCTGCAATCTTCGGCATCGTGTCCGCAGGCATAGACCTTTCCAGTCTCGCCATCGTCGCCGGTGCATTGTCTCTCGGTATCGGTTTTGGCCTCCAGAACATTGTCTCGAATTTCGTGTCCGGCCTGATTCTCCTGGTCGAGCGCCCCATCAAGGTCGGAGACTGGATCGTCGTCGGCAATGCGCAAGGCATCGTCAAGCGCATCTCGGTTCGGGCAACGGAAGTGGAAACATTCCAGCGCCAGTCGATCATCGTGCCGAACTCCGAACTCATCAATACCCAGGTCGGCAACTGGACGTTCAAATCCAAGATGGGCCGTGTCGAAATCCCTATCGGCGTCGCCTACGGAACCGATGTCCGTCTTGTCGAACGCATTCTTTACGAGATTGCCGAAGCCCATGCGATGGTTTCCAAGAAACCGGAGCCGATCGTCTATTTCGCGAATTTCGGCGCAAGTTCGCTGGATTTCGAACTCCGCGTCTATCTGGCGGATATCGGCAACTCCCTCACGGTACAAACGGAAATCCGGTTCGAGATGCTCCGCCGCTTTACCGAGGCGGGCATCGAGATCCCGTTCACGCAGACCGACCTGAACTTCCGCTTCGCGCCCGGCACCGGTCTCGAAAAGGGCATTGGGCAGATCAGCGTTACGTCCGCTCAGGCGACACCGGCAAAACCTACCCGCAAGCGTGCAACCACTTCAAAAAAGACGGTGCCTCGCGCAAGGCGGCGAAACAAGACAGGACCGGAAGACACTACCTGACGTGCCTCGGCCCTCCGCGAGTGCCTGGCGTCGGCAGCCACCGTGCCGCCGGTCTTGCGAAGAATGTCAGAGCCAAAGGCGGAGATTACTATTCCGCGCATGAAAATGGCCCGGCGCATCAAGAGCCGGGCCATTCGTTATTTTTCTTGGACTGTAGTCCGGAAGCCTGGGAGGTTACAGGCCTACAGTCGTGTCCTGGAACTGGATTTCCTCGAAGCTGTAGAGAACGTCGTAATTGTCCGTTCCCTCTTCCCAGACCACGAAACCGCCGTCGTCGGTGGCTTCCCAGCCATAGTCTGCCGACTGGCCGTCGATCACGAAGGTATCTGTTCCCTCGGAGCCATAGAGGAATTGAGCTTCACCTGGAATATCCGCAACCATGCCGGAAACTGTCTCGTCGCCGGTTTCGCTCGACGGCATTTCAGCCAGGCTGGCCTCGGCATCGGCGAAGCGCAGGGTTTCGAACGAATACAGGAGATCGGCATTACCGGTCTCGTTGTTCCAGATCACCGTGCCTGAACCATCCTCGGAAGCGGCCCACGAATAGTCGGCCTGGTTGCCAGCGAGAATGAACACATCCTCGTCGGCAGCACCAACGAGTTCCTCGAATTCGCCAACCGTGTCGGTATATTCGGCATATTCACCGGAAATCGGCCCGACCACCGGACCCTCAGGAGCGTCCGCAAGGCTGACTTCAGAATCCGCAAAACGCAGGGTTTCGAAGGAATACAGAAGATCGGCATCGCCGGTCTCGTTGTTCCAGATCACCGTGCCCGCACCATCCTCGGAAGCGGTCCATGAGTAATCGGCCTGGTTGCCGGCGAGAATGAACACGTCTTCGTCGGCAGCGCCAACGAGTTCCTCGAATTCGCCAACCGTGTCGGTATACTCGGCATATTCGCCGGAAATCGGCTCGACCACCGGACCTTCCGGCACGTCTGCGAGGCTGACTTCAGAATCCGCGAAGCGCAGGGTTTCGAAGGAATACAGAAGATCGGCATCGCCGGTCTCGTTGTTCCAGATCACCGTGCCCGCACCATCCTCGGAAGCGGTCCAGGAGTAGTCGGCCTGGTTGCCCGCGAGAATGAATACGTCCTCATCGGCAGCGCCAATGAGTTCCTGGAACTCACCAACCGTGTCGGTGTACTCGGCGTACGGACCCACAGCGGGTTCTTCCGGCAATTCGGGCTCGACGACCGGGCCTTCCGGATTGTCGGCCAAGCTTACCTCGCCGTCTGCAAAACGGATTGTCTCGAAGCTGTAGAGAAGATCGGCATCGCCGGTCTCGTTGTTCCAGATCACCGTGCCAACGCCATCTTCTGCAAGGCCCCAGCCGTAATCGGACTGGTTGCCGGAGACAACGAATATGTCATTGTCTGTCGAACCGGTAAGTTCCTCGAATTCACCGGCAACATCGGTGTATTCTGCTGAGGCCGGAGTTTCCGGATTGGTCGGGGTTTCCGGTTCGCTCGGGGTTTCGGTTTGGGACGGGGATTCGGGATTCAACCAGTCAAGCCAATCGCTCCAGTCGAAAATGTCACTGAAAACGCTCATTTCTTTTTCCTTCTGCTTTATCGCAATGAGGGTAGGTCCGGTGGCGAACGGTCGCCGCATCTTCGACTAACCCATCAATCCCGGCTCATCCGGGATCACCCATTCCAATCAAGCCCCGTGCCACTTTGCCGATGTCCGCATCAACTGTGCGATTGAGCAGAACAACGATCCTGTGTTTTTTCTGTTATTTCAAAAGCTTAAGCAAATCCGTCCGGCTGCCGAGAATTGCGGAATGGTAAACCATTCGTTTACGGCAGACTTCCTCAAACCGTCTCGCTTCGACCGGCATCCCTCTTCCCTGCCCTGTCGTTTCAAAGCGGAGCACGGCAGGAATGGGCGATGTCTGTATCTGGCACATGGCACGTCGGGAGGAATGCCTGGCTCGAACAGCAGAAATGCCGGTCCAGCAGTGAACCGGCATTCTGAAGTCGAATTGACGCCTGTGACCTTTAGCCGATCACTGCTAGCCGATCACTGCGGTGGTATCGTTGAACACGATATCCTCGAAGCCGTAGAGGATGTCGAAATCGCCGCTGGAAACCTCCCACACGACGTAGCCGCCGTCATCGGTCGCTTCCCATCCGAAATCGGTGGACTGCCCATCTATGACGAACTGGTCCTGCCCACTGGTACCGACAAGGTACTGCGGCTCGCCTGGAATGTTGTCCACGACGAGCTTGTCAGGCGCCGGAGCATTGAGGTCCACCATCACATCGTCGAACTTGAGCGTATCGAAGTCATAGAGCAGGTCGAATGCGCCGCTCTGTTCGTTCCATACGACAACGCCCAGACCATCTTCCGCCGGACCCCAGCCATGGTCTGCGGAGCTGCCGGCAATGACAAATGTGTCGTGCGCATCGGTGCCGTACAGGAACTGCGTCTGGGAAGGATCGTCAATCACCGGGTTCGTTTCAACCGGTGCCGAGAGTTCAACCACCTTGTCCGAAAAGCGGATTTCCTTGAAATCGGTCAGAAGATCATACGCACCGGTTTCGTTGTTCCAAACAACGACGCCCGCCCCGTCCTCGGTCGGCCCCCAGCCATGGTCAGTCGAAAGCCCGTCAATGACGAAGGTTTCAACACCCGAACCGGTCAGGAATTCGGTCACGCCGGGCACATCCAGGTATTCATTACCCGCCGGCATCAGATCGATTTCTGCATCGGAGAAACGGATCTTGTCGAAGTCGTACAGCAGGTCGAATGCGCCTGTCTGGTTGTTCCATACAACGACGCCCAATCCGTCTTCTGCTGGGCCCCAGCCATAATCTGCTGCCGGACCATCGATGACGAATATGTCCGTTTCCGCGGTTCCCCTAAGTTCCTGCGTTTCGGAGGAAATATCCTGGACAACATTGCCACCGGCCTCACCCGTAACCGCAAATGTGGTTCTGGCGAAGTCGGGGCCCGTCCAGTCGAGCTCCATGACGGCATCGCCAGTCTGCTCGAAATAGTCGGCTTCGAGCGTGTGGCTGCCCGCCTCGAGATAGACGGTGGACGAGACCTCCGTCGCGCTGTGCAGCCCATCGTTCGCGATCATCTGCTTTCCGTCGACAGACAGGCGCGAGCCATCGTCAGAGTTCAGGTGGAACGTGTAGTAGCCTGCTTTCGCGACCGAGAATTCGCCGCTGTAGCGCACGGCAAACTGATCCGCCGGTCCACCGGAATAGAAGGCGCCGGTTCCCGCATCCTGCTGGATCGAGGTCACGGCTTCAGTGTGGATCGGGTTCGACAGGAAGTTCACGTCTGCAAGCACGGAAGCATTTGCCGTGAAATACTCGGCAGTGATCGTTCCGCTGGCGGTGGGAGCGTCGGCCGAGGGATCGCGGATTTCCATTCGCCCGATTGTCCCGCGAACCAGGTCCGCATAGTAGAGATAGCCGTCATTGCCCATCTTGTAGTGAACCGGGCCAAAACCGGATGCCGTCTTGTACAGGAAGTTGACGTCGCGGCGGTCGTTTGGATCAACGGAATAGATTTCACCCTGCGAATAGTCCGTGAAGACGTAGTCGTTCCGCAGTGCTTCAGGATAGA
>ERZ795053.6938-NODE-6938-length-11060-cov-5.383008_pt1 | contig 11060 bp, 11 predicted proteins | sample MGYA00375137_ERZ795053 | MGnify/ENA primary metagenome ERZ795053 (study PRJEB30182, sample SAMN05720284) | activated sludge metagenome | isolation source: Anaerobic digester | place: Hong Kong | collected 2014-12-17 ... | reverse complement strand
GTCACCCACACGGTCGCGGCGAGCGCGATCGCCATGCCGGTGATGCCGAAGGCCTCGAGGGCCTCCTTCACGCCCTTCACCGGCGACACGTACTGGACGTACTCGGTGATGGCCGCCGCGTTCTCGGGGTCGTACACGAAGTCCATCCACTTGGCGGCGGCGGGGACGTTGGGCGCGCCCTTCGGCACGACCATGGTGTCGAACCACTGCATGCCGCCCTCCTCGGGGATGGCGAACTGGATCCCGAGCTCGGGGTCGAGCTGGGCGATGTCGCCCGACCAGGCGATGCAGGCGGCGATGTCGCCGTTCTCGAGCGATCGCAGGTACTCGTTGCCGGTGAACTTCAGGATCTGGCCGCTCGAGGTGGCCCCCTCGATCTTGTCGAGGGCCGCGTTGATCTCGTCGAGGTCGGCGTCGGCGGGGTCGGCGCCCATGCCGAACATGGTGAGCCCGACCGAGTCGCGCATCTCCGTCAGGAACGACACCTTGCCCTTGAGCTTGCTGTCGTAGAGGTCCTCGATCGACGTGATGTCGCCACCGGTCAGCTTGGGGTTCCAGGCGATGCCGGTGATGCCGGCCTGCCACGGCATGTGCTTGGTGGCGCCGGGGTCCCAGGCCAGGTCGAGGTAGCTGTCGAGCAGGTTGGCGTGGTTCGGGATGTCGTCGAGCGGGAGCTCCTCGACCCAGTCGAGCCCGATGATGCGCGCCGCCATCCAGTAGGTGGGGCACACGATGTCGGCGGCGAGGGTCTTGCCCTTGCCGAGGATCGGCGAAAAGTTCTTGTTGAAGTACTCGTCGTTGTCGTTGTAGTCCTCCTTGTAGGTCACCGAGATGCCGGTGGCCTCCTGGAAGCGATCGATCGTGGTGCCCGACGCCTTGGCGTTGCCGTCGTCGTCCTGGTCGATGTACGCGGTCCAGTTGGAGATGTTCAGCTCGGTGTCGCCCGAGCCCCCGCCGCCCGAGCCCTCCGAGCCTCCGCTGCTGCCGCCGCAAGCTGCGAGCAGGGTGGGGCCGAGGGCGACGGCCCCGGCGCCGAGGCCCATCCGGGTCAGGAACCGTCGCCGGGAGAGCCGGCGGGCCAGATCGATGGCGGCGGCGAGCTCCGGGTCGATGGGTCGCTCGGACATGTGATCAGCTCCTCGATGGGGTGCGGGTCGGTGGCGGGGAGATCGGGTGGGCGGTCAGTCTGCGTCGTCGTTGCCGGTGGCCGGGGCGAGCGCCGGGCTCCCGGCGAGCAGCACGCCGGACTCGTCGGACCAGGAGGCGTGGACGGTGTCGCCGGGCAGCGGCAGCCCGTCGCGGCGGGCCGGGACGTGGGCGACCGCGGCGGCGCCGTCGGGGAGGGCGAGCTCGTAGCGCACCACGGGGCCCTGGAACACCGCATCGGTGACGGTGGCGAACACCGTCCAGCGGTCGGGGTCCGAGAGCTCGAGCTCCACGTGCATGCGCTCGGGCCGGACCATGAACGTGCCGGCATCGCCGACCGCCAGCCCGCTGTCGTCGTCGGTCACGTCGAGGGTGCGGCCGGCCACGTCGATGGTCGTGGTGGTGCCCTGGCGGGCGGTCACCGTGGCGGGCCAGAGGTTGGCCTGGCCGATGAAGCCGGCCACGAACACCGTGGCCGGGCGGTCGTAGATCTCGCGCGGGGAGCCGATCTGCTCCACGCGCCCCTGGTTCATGACGGCGATCCGGTCGCTCATGGTGAGCGCCTCCTCCTGATCGTGCGTCACGAAGATGAAGGTGATGCCCACCTCGCGCTGGATCCGCTTGAGCTCGAGCTGCATGTTCTGGCGGAGCTTCAGGTCGAGGGCGCCGAGCGGCTCGTCGAGCAGGAGCGCCTTCGGGTAGTTCACCAGGGCGCGGGCCAGCGCGACGCGCTGCTGCTGGCCGCCGGAGAGCTGCGAGGGCCGGCGCTGCGCGAAGTCGCTGAGGCGCACCACCTCGAGGAGCTCGTCGACGCGCCGCGCCACCTCGTCCTTGGCCACCTTCTTGGCGCGCGGCCCGTAGGCGACGTTGTCCCAGACCGACATGTGGGGGAACAGCGCGTACTGCTGGAACACGGTGTTGACGTCGCGCTTGTGCGGGGGCACCCGCGAGACGTCCTGGCCCTCGAGGCGGATGGCGCCCGAGCTCGGCGTCTCGAAGCCCGCGATCATCCGCAGGGTCGTCGTCTTGCCGCAGCCCGACGGGCCGAGCATCGAGAAGAACTCGCCCTCGGTGATCGTGAAGTCGGCGTGGTCGACGGCGACGTAGTCGCCGAACACCTTCGACACGTCGTCGATCTCGATGACCGCCCGTCCCTGGTCGGGCGCGGACGGGGCGTCGATGGGCTCGGCGACGGTCATGGGCCTCCTCGGGAGCGGGGGCCGACACCACCCGATCGGGCGAGGTGACGTACGGCACCGGAACCCTGACACGGATCGCCGGACCCTGCAAGAGAATCCATCGTTTCGAGTGTGTTTCACGAACGAATCGCTTGCGGCCGCTCGGCGCGCTGCGCAGGATGGCGCCACCGGAGCGAACGGAGGCACGCATGGTCGAGGGTCAGCACTACGTGGGGGGCGAGTGGCGAGCGGCGCGAGGCGGGCGCACCGACGACGTCGTCGATCCCGCCACCGGCGAGGTGATCGCCACCGTGCCCTCGGGCGAGGCGGCCGACGTCGACGATGCGGTGGCCGCCGCCCTCGACGCGTTCGGTGCCTGGGGCCGGACCACCCCGCGCGAGCGAGCCGAGAAGCTCTATGCGCTCGCCGACGCGGTCGAGGGCGACCTCGAGGAGCTCAAGCGCCTCGAGATGCGCAACGTGGGCAAGCCGGCGTCGATCGTCGACTTCGAGTTCGACCTGACGGTCGACAACCTCCGGTTCTTCGCCGGCGCCGCCCGCTGCCTCGATGCGGGCGCCGCCGCCGGCGAGTACCTCGACGACCACACGTCGATGCTGCGGCGCGACCCGCTCGGCGTGGTCGCGGGCATCGCCCCGTGGAACTACCCGCTCAACATGGCGACCTGGAAGCTCGGCCCGGCCCTGGCGGCGGGGAACACCTTCATCCTGAAGCCGTCGGAGCTGACGCCGCTCACCGCGCTGCGCCTCGCCGAGCTCGCCGCCGACATCTTCCCGGCCGGCGTGTTCAACGTGGTCTGCGGGCAGGGCGAGACGGCCGGCGACCGGCTGGTGCGCCATCCCGACGTGGCCATGATCTCGCTGACCGGTGACGTGGGCACCGGGCAGCTGATCGCCCGCAACGCCGCCGAGTCGCTCAAGCGGGTGCACCTCGAGCTCGGCGGCAAGGCCCCCGTGGTGGTGTTCGACGATGCCGACCTCGACGCCGTGGTGGCCACCCTCGCCGAGGCCGGCTACTACAACTCCGGCCAGGACTGCACGGCCCCGTGCCGGGTGCTGGCCGGCCCCGGTCGCTACGACGACCTGGTGGCGGCCCTCGGCGACGCGGCGGGCGCGCTGGCCACGGGCGACCCGTTCGATCCCGCCACCGCCGTGGGGCCGGTGGTGTCGGCCGACCAGCAGGCCCGGGTGGTCGGGATGGTCGATCGGGCGGTCGCCGAGGGCGCCGAGCTGGTCGCCGGGGGCTCGGCCCTCGACCGACCCGGGTTCTTCTACGCCCCCACGGTGCTCGCCGGCGCCGACCAGCGCAGCGAGATCGTCCAACGCGAGGTCTTCGGGCCGGTCATCTCCGTGCAGCGCTTCGACGACGAAGCCCAGGCGCGGGACTGGGCCAACGACGTGGACTACGGGCTCGCCGCCTCGGTCTGGACGTCCGACGTCGGCCGGGCCATGCGGATGGCGCGCGACCTCCGGTTCGGGACGGTCTGGGTCAACGACCACATCCCGATCGTGAGCGAGATGCCCCACGGTGGGTTCAAGCGCTCCGGCTACGGCAAGGACATGTCGATCCACGCCATCGAGCACTACACCGAGCTCAAGCACGTCATGATCAAGCACTGACCCGCGCCGGGCCTCGCTCAGGCGCGGTCCTGCCAGCGGAACCACTGGCCCACCAGCGGCAGGTAGAGCCGACGCAGCGATCGCGCCGGGATCGGGCGGTGGCGCACCTCGGCGAAGGAGGGCGGCGCCGCCCGACCGAGCACCACGAGCCCGAGCCGGTGGCCCAGCCACGTGTTCAGCGCAACACCCGAGCCGTTGCAGCCGGTGGCGTACCAGGCACCGCGGAGGCGCCCGACGTGGGGGAGCCGGTCGAGCGTGATGGCCACGTTGCCGCCCCAGCGGTGGGTCACGGCCGCGCCGGCCAGCTGCGGGTGCACCTCGACCATGGACCGGGCCAGGTACTCGGTCGCGTCGGCCACCGTGGCGTGCTGGAGGCTGCGCCGGCCGCCGAACACCATGCGGCCGTCGGGGGAGAGGCGCCAGTAGAAGAGGAGGTTGCGGGTGTTGACGAACATCCGCCCCTTCGGGCTCACCGAGGCGGCCACCGCCGCGTCGAGCGGCTCGGTGGCCACGATGAAGCTGCCGATGGGCAGGACCCGGCGCTGCAGCTCCGGCAGCAGCCGGTCGGCGTAGGCGTTCGTCGTCACGATGACGTGGTCGGCGACGACCGGCCCGGCATCGGTCTCGACGCGGAAGCGGCCCGACGCGGCGGTGCTGTCGTCGATCGAGCGAGCGGCGCAGCGGTCGCGCACCGAGGCGCCGGCGGCGAGGGCGCTGCGCAGCAGGCCGTCGTGCAGCTTCGCCGGATGGAGGCCGCCGGTGCGCTCGAACACCACGCCCCCGTGGAAGGCCGTGGAGCCGATCTCGGCGCCGAGGTCGTCCCGGCCCACGAACCGGACGGGTTCGCCGACCTCCGCGTGCTCGCGGGCGAGATCCTGCAGGTGCGGCACCACCCGAGGGGAGTGGGCGAGATAGAGCTGGCCCGACCGCCGGTAGTCGCAGTCGATCCCGTCGCCGGCGATGCGGGCCTCGAGGTGGTCGAAGGCCTCGTTCACCTCGGCGTGCATCCGGCGGCCGAGCCCCCCGTACCGGGCGGCGAGCGACGCCGGCCCCGCCTTGAGCTCGGGGATGGCCATCCCGCCGTTGCGCCGGTGCGCACCCCAGCCGACCTCGCCCTTCTCGAGCACCAGCACGTGGCGGCCGGCTCGAGCCACCTCGATGGCGGCCGCCAGGCCCGCGTAGCCGGCGCCGATCACCAGGACATCGACCCGGGCGTCCTCGCCGAGGGGCCGGTCGGCGTCGCCGAGCGACGGCGCCGCGACCTGCTCCTGCCACAGCACGGCGTCGGCGGGAGGGGTCACGACGCGATCGTAGGGACCTCGAGCCCAGCGCCGGCGCCTCCGGTGGCGCGTACCATCGTCCGCCGGGCGACGCCGCGTCGCCGAGGGAGGGAACCATGGCCGTCGACGCGCCCGTCGAGATCCACGGCACCGTGGCCGCCGGCTTCGAGCCGGTGGCCGATGCATTCGCCGCCAACTTCGCGCACCACGCCGAGGTCGGCGCGGCGTGCGCCGTGCGCGTCGGCGGCGACCAGGTGGTCGACCTCTGGGCCGGCGTCGCCGACCCGGCGACGGGCCGGGCCTACGAGGCCGACACGCTGCAGCTGGTCTTCTCCTCCACCAAGGGGATCGTGTCGACCGCAGCCCACCTGCTGGCCCAGCGGGGCGAGCTCGACCTCGATGCACCGGTCGCCGACGTGTGGCCCGAGTTCGCGGCCAACGGCAAGGAGGCGATCACCGTCCGCTGGCTCCTCGGCCACCGCTCGGGCGTGATCGGCATCGACCGGGTGCTGAGCATCGACGAGCTGCTGGCCTGGGACCCCTTCATCGAGGCGCTCGCCGCCGCCCCGCCGCTGTGGGAGCCGGGCACGGCGCACGGCTACCACGCCATCTCCTTCGGCCACCTCGTGGGCGAGGTGATCCAGCGGGTCACCGGCACCGACATCGGCACCTTCGTGCGCGAAGAGGTGGCCGCGCCGGTGGGCGCGGAGTTCCACATCGGCATCGGCGAGGCCGACCTGCCCCGCGTCGCCCCGCTGCTCGACTTCGCCCCCGGTTCGATCGGCGAGGAGCCCGACCCCACCATCGCCGCCATCTTCACGCCGGGCTCGCACACCAACCGGGCCTTCATGATCGCGCCGGTGCTGCCCACGACGTTCAACCAGGCGGAGGTGCTGCGCGCCCGGATCCCCGCTGCCAACGGCTGCACCTCCGCGCGATCGCTCGCCCGCATCTACGGGGCGCTCGTGTCGGAGGTCGACGGGGTCCGGCTGCTGTCTCGCGCCCAGGTCGACGATGCGCGCGCCGTCCAGTCCGAGGGCGAGGACCTGGTGATGCGCAGCGGCCCCACCCGGCTCGGCTCCGGGTTCTTCCTGTCGGACCCCGGTGACCCGATGCTCGGCGAGGGCTCGTTCGGCCACGCCGGCCTGGGCGGCTCGCTCGGCTGCGCGCTGCCCGAGCGCGAGATCGGGTTCGCCTACGTGATGAACCAGATGTCGGCCCAGGTGAAGGGCGACCCGCGCAGCCGCGGCCTGCTCGACGCGGTCCTCGCCTGCACCGCCTGATCGCGCCGACGAGCCCGTCCGCTAGCCTGGGTTCGAAACCGACCGCCGGGGAGCTCGTGGCAACGGGCTGAGAGGGTGGACGCGCCTCCGGGCACCGCCACCGACCCGTCACCTGATCTGGGTAATGCCAGCGAAGGGAAGCGACGCGTGGGTGCCGACGCCCCGATCCCCGATGAACCGATCGTCCTGCTCGCCACCGGCGGCGCGCCCGACGGTCCGACGGCGCTGCCTCCCAGCCTGCCCGCCGGGTCGCTCGTCGTGGCGGCCGACGCCGGCCTCGCGCGCCTCCACGACGCGGGGATCGAGGCCCACCACCTCGTCGGCGACCTGGATTCGGTGCGCCCCGAGCTGGTGGCCGATGCGATCGCACGGGGGACCACCGTGCACCGCCACCTGCCCGACAAGGACGCCACGGACCTCGAGCTCGCCCTCGACCTGATCGTCGGCGAGCTCGCCCCGCGCGCCGGCCTCGGCCGGCTCCTGGTGGTGGGGCCGGGCGGTGGGCGGCTCGACCACCTGCTCGCCGACCTCCTGGCGCTGAGCGCCGAGCCGCTCGCCGACCTCGAGGTGACGGCCCGCCTCGGGGCGGCCACGGTCGAGGTGGTCCGAGCTGGCCGGCCGCGCGCCGTGACCGGCGCGGTCGGCGACGCGCTGTCGCTGCTGCCGGTCCACGGCCCGGCGCGCGGCGTGACCACGACGGGCGTCCGGTGGCCCCTCGTCGATGCCGACCTCGTGGCCGGCACGACGCGTGCCATGAGCAACGAGCTGACCGCACCGATCGCCCAGATCGCGCTGCACGAGGGCGTCCTCGTCTCCCTGCGCCCCGGCCTCACCGCCCCGACGGTCCCGCCGAGGGCCACCGCCTACGACCCCACCCCCCGAGCTGGAGGAGATCGATGATCGCCGAGCTGCAGGTCCTGCCCCGCCCGTCGGGCACCGACGACGACCCTCACGCCCACGTGGAGGCCGCCATCGCCGTGCTGCGATCGTCGGGCCTCCAGGCCGAGGTCAGCGCCCTCGGCACCACGTTCGAGGGACCACCCGATGCCGTGTGGGCAGCCCTGCGTGCGGCCCACGAGGCCACCCTCGCCGCCGGGGCCACCTTCACCATCAGCGTGGTCAAGCTGGCCGAGGGAGCCGGCGACGACGGCCCGACGATGGACCGGCTGACCCGCAAGTTCCGAACGTGACGGCCGGCCGCGGCCCGGGGCGCGCCTGGCGGCGGGCCCTCCCGCCCGCCGTGGCGTTCGCCGCCGTCCTGGTCGCCTGGCAGCTCTGGGTGTCGTGGCGGGGCATCGCCGACTACGTCCTCCCGACCCCCGCGCACATCGCCCGGACCGCCTGGTCCACCCGCGCCGACCAGCCGGCGCGCTTGTGGGCCACGAGCGCCGTCGCGCTCATCGGCCTGGTCATCGGCACCGTCGCCGGGGTGGGCCTCGCCGTGCTCGCGGCCCAGGTCCGGCTGGTGCGGTCCGTGGTGCTGCCGCTGCTCGCCGCCAGCCAGACCGTGCCGCTCATCGTCCTCGCGCCCCTGCTGGTGGCCTGGTTCGGGTACTCGTCTGCCCCCAAGGTGCTGCTCGTGGTGCTGATCGTCGTGTTCCCGGTCGTGATCGCCACGGTCACGGGCCTCGACGGCGCCGACGCCGACCACGTCGACCTGGTCCGGTCGATGGGCGCCTCACGGTTCGAGGAGCTGCGCCTCGTGCGGATCCCCTCGGCCCTCCCGTCGTTCTTCGGCGGGCTCCGCATCGCCGCCGTCTACGCCATGGGCGGCGCGGTCATCGCCGAGTACCTGGGCGGTGGCGCCGCCGACCAGGGGCTCGGCAAGGCGATCCTGCGCGAGTCCAAGCAGTACCGGATCGACGTGGTGTTCGTGGCGGTCGCCCTCGTCGCGCTGCTCAGCGCCCTGCTCTACGCCGTGGTCGGCGCCGTCGGCCGCCGCGCCACCCCGTGGCTCGACCTCCAGGAGGAACCATGATCTCGTCCACCACCTCGCGGCGCCGGGGCGCCCTGCTGGCACTGGTCGCCCTGGCGCTCCTGCCGCTCACCGCCTGCGGCAGCGGGGGAGCGAGCAGCGACGGCTCGGGCTCGGGGCTCCGGCGCTTCACCGTCGTGCTCGACTGGACCCCCAACACCAACCACGCCGGGATGTACCTGGCCCAGGCCGAGGGCTGGTATCGCGACGCGGGCCTCGACGTCCGGTTCGTGGAGCCGGGGGAGGCCGGGTCGCTCCAGGGCCTCGTGGCCGGCAAGGCCGACGTCGCCGTGTCGGTGCAGGAGGAGGTGCTGCCGGCGATCGCCCAGGGGCTCCCGATCCAGAGCGTGGCCGCGATCCTCCAGCACAACACCTCGAGCCTGGTGTCGCTCGCCGCCGATGGCATCGAGACGCCGCGAGACCTCGAGGGCGCGACCTACGGAGGGTACGGCGGCCCGCTCGAGCAGGCGCTCATCGACGCGCTCGTCACGTGCGACGGCGGCGACCCGTCGAAGGTGCGGTCGGTGGACGTCGGCGACGCCGACTACCGCATCGGCCTCGAGCGCGACCAGTACGACGTGGTCTGGATCTTCGACGGCTGGGACGGCATCCGCCTCGACCAGGCCGACGTCGACACCAACCGCATCGAGCTGGCCGACCAGACCGAGTGCATCCCCGACTGGTACACGCCGCTGCTCGCCACCTCCACCCAGGTGGAGACCGAGCGGCCCGACGACCTCCGGGCCTTCCTCGAGGCCACCGCACGGGGCTACCGGGGGGCGATGGCCGACCCGGCCGCGGCGACCGACGCCCTCCTGGCCGGCGCGCCCGACCTCGATCCCGCCCTCGTGCGGGCCAGCGCCGAGTACCTGTCGACCCGCTACGCCGACGACCCGGCCACGTGGGGCCACCAGGACCCCGCGGTCTGGGAGCGGTTCACCGCGTTCCTCGACGGCGCCGGGATGCTCGACGCCGAGGTGGATCCGGCGGCCGCCTGGACCGACGAGTACCTCCCCGATCCATGAGTGCAGCACCGGGCTCGGTCGAGGTGCACGACCTCCGAGTGCAGCGGGGTAGCCGGTCGCGCCCGGTGGTCGCCCTCGAGGGTCTCGACCTCTCGGTGGCGTCGGGCTCGTTCGTGGCGATCGTGGGCCCGAGCGGGTGCGGCAAGTCGACGCTGCTGCGGGTGCTCGCCGGGCTCCTCGTGCCCGACGGCGGCTCGGCCCACGTGGCCGGCCGCTCCGTGGCCGGACGCCCGGGCTCGTGCGCCTGGATGCCCCAGCGCGACGCCCTGCTGCCGTGGCGCTCGGTGCTCGACAACGCTGTGCTCGCCGCGCTCGTGGGTGGCGAGGACCCGAAGCAGGCGCGCCGCCGCGCCCTCGAGCTGCTCGACCGCTTCGGGCTCGGGGAGGTGGCCCCCCGCTGGCCCGCCGAGCTCTCGGGTGGCATGCGCCAGCGCGTCGCCGTGCTGCGCACGTTCCTCGACCCGGCGCCGGTGCTGCTCCTCGACGAGCCGTTCGGCGCCCTCGACGCGCTCACCCGCCAGGAGCTGCAGGGGTGGCTGGCCTCCGTGTGGGAGGACGCCGCCGACGGCGCACCTCGCCGGACGGTGCTGCTCGTGACCCACGACGTCGAGGAGGCGCTGCTGCTCGCCGATCGGGTGGTCGTGCTGTCCGCGGCCCCGGGCCGGGTGGTGGCCGACCATCGGGTGGCGCACCAACGGCCACGGTCGCCCGACCTCGTGGGCGAGCCGGCCTTCGTGGCCGATCGGGCCGAGCTGCTCGCCGCCCTCGGCGTGCCTCGACATCCTCCGGTTTCGGGCGACGGCGGGCGCGCACCACACTGAGCAGGTGGACATCGAAGCCGAGCTCGTCGCCCCGTGCTCGACGGAGCGCCTGTTCTCGTTCGTCGAGGACCTCTCGCGCTACCCGGCGTGGAACGGGCTCGTCACCCGGGCGACGCCCGAGGACGACGGATCCTGGGCCGTCGACCTGCGAGGGAAGCTCGGGCCGCTCGCTCGGACCAAGCGCCTGCGGATGGTCCGAGCCGAGCACCGTCCGCCGGAGCTGGTCCGCTTCGAGCGGACCGAGCTCGACGGCCGCGACCACAGCCCCTGGTGCCTCACGGCCGCCGTCGACCCGGCCCCAGCCGAGGACGGCCGCCCGGCCGCCCGGCTGCGGATGACGCTGCAGTACGGGGGCGGGCTCTTCCAGCCCGTGGTCGAGCGGCTGCTGCGCGACGAGATCGATCGGTCGCGCGAGCGCCTGCTCGCGCTCGTCGCCGAGGGTCGGCCTCGACCCCGTCCGTGAGCTGGGAGGATGGCGCGGTGACCGCCGAGCCGCCGATCGACGAGCAGCTCGGCGCGACCGCGCACGGGGCGGGCACCCGGTTCCTCGTGAGCTCGGGGGTGGCCGAGCGCATCGAGCTGTGCCTCTTCGATCCCGATGGGGTCGAGCAGGAGCGGGTCGACCTCCAGCGGGGCGACGGCGACCTCTGGCGAGCCGACGTCGCAGGGGCCGGCATCGAGATCGGAAGAGCACACGTCTGAACTCCAGTCACGT